>Ga0136636_10001170_pt1 | contig 15047 bp, 14 predicted proteins | sample AntDrymUQ8522106_2_FD_104653 | JGI IMG/M metagenome (GOLD analysis project Ga0136636, IMG submission 104653) | Polar desert sand microbial communities from Dry Valleys, Antarctica - metaG UQ852 (21.06) | ecosystem: Environmental > Terrestrial > Soil > Desert | place: Antarctica: Dry Valley... | reverse complement strand
GAGCCTCCACGCTGTGCAAAATGTCCATGATGCGGCGGTTTTCCAGCCACGTCTGGTCGTCCAGAAACCGGCGCAACTGCTGCGACAACTGTGCCACCGTGCGCTGCGCCTGCTCACCCGCTTCCAGCCAGTCGTAATGCACGCGTTTGAGCCGCACATCGGGGTGCATCGACTGCACCGGGGGCAAGGCCAGCACATGCTCTAGCAGCGCGGTTAATTCTTCTTGGCGCGACTGGGACATCAAAAAATCCCAAAACGCCCGAAAACTCTTGCCTTGGTCGGAGTCGGCAATCGCATCGCGCTCGCCCATGATGTCGTGCAGCAGCACGCCCCGGGCACCATCCCACAGCGCAATGCGTTCGCGCACCCGCCGGTCCAGCGCCCGAAAGTTGTGTTCCACCTCCCGAAAATCGGTCAACAGTTCCCGCGCCAAACTGGTGAATTGCTGAAAGCGGTCTTTGAGCCCCGTGTCGTCCAGCAGCGCCATGTCGCCCTCTTGCACCAGCGCGATTTCTGCGTCCAACGCCGCGCGGCGCTGGTGCAATTCAGCCAGCCGCACTTGCGGATCGGTTTCAGCCCCCAAGCGCATTTGCTTGAGCAACTCAAACAGCGTGAGCAAGCGCGACTCGGTGCCCACAAAGCTGCGCTCCGTCAAAGTGGTCAGCCACGCCAGCGCCCGCTCGGTGGCCGGGGTCAGGTCAAAGTGCGCCTCGTCCGAGCCCGGCGGGTAAAACTTACGCAGCCAGCCCTTGTCGTTCGCCGCCCAATCGTTCAAATACTCCTGCGCCGCTTTAGGAAACGCCTGCTCCCCCAAACGCGCCCGCAGGCCAAACAGCGTGTCCTCCAAAGCCTCCACCACATCCGCCTGCGCCATGCGGCGCACGTTGGGCTCAATAAACACGCGCTGCAAAAAACTCCCAATCAACGGCGCATGCTCCGCCGCCAACAAACGCCACGCCGGATGTTGGCGGCGCAGGGTGTCTAGGGTGCTGTAGTCGAGGGCGATGGTGGGCTCCAGTTGGGGGTGACGGTGTACAACGATGGCGCTTTAACGAACAGAGAAGAAGTTTGTCAGGCCATTAAACCGAGATTGTCCATTCACTCGCGCCGCATTGAATCTTCTCGAGTAACTACTCACGTCGATCAATAGTGGCCGGACTTATATGAATCAACAACTTACGCGACACCACAGGTTGACGGCTAAGGGCAATGCATCGAATTCCCATGAAATAGGCTGTATTTTTAAGCAATTTACTACTTCCGTCGTGCGTAAGCCATTGATTCATAAGACCTGAGTAGTTACCTTCTCGATTGAATTTTCATCCACCGCGATCTACCTGTCTGCAACAGCGAAATAGTACTCAATTCATAGCAACAGATACCGACATAACCCGGTCTAGCGCCTTTTTTTGTATCAAAACCAGGCGTAGCGCGTCTTGCGACAGCGGCGGTTGTACGCTCAGGCGCACCCAGCCGGGCAGGCCAAAAGATTGGGCGTCGCGCAGCTGGATGTCGCTGGCATGCAGTTGGTCCAGCAGCAGCGCCAGCGCCACGCCTTGCGGTGGACGGGCGCAGAAATAGTGCGTCTCGCTGGGCATCACCTGCCAGCCCAGAGATTCCAGCAGGGTGACTTGGCGTGCTTTCCAGTGGCGCAAGTTTTGCAGGCTGTGCACCAGCCAGTCTTGCACCGCCGGTCGCGCCCAAGCCTGCAGCATGGCCACCGCATGCGCGCCCAGCAGCCAGGAGGGCTCCAGCGCTTGCAAGGCGTCTACCTGCCTTTGGGCATGCAACGGCGCAACCGCATACGCCCCGCGCACGCCGGTCAGACCCAGCGCTTTGTTGGGGGTGTAGAGCTGCCACACCTTGTCTAACAAATCTCCCGACAAAGAAGGCTCGCCGCTCAGGCGCAGCGGCGCGTAGGCCAGATCGAGCACTAGCAGCGCTGGGGCCGCTTGGGCCGCATGCAACCACGCAGGCCAATCGTTATGCGGCAAGCCTTGCGGGCTGGACGGCTCACAGGCCCAAACCAGTGCGGCGTGGTGCGGGTCAGTGCTACGGCTAAGGCCCCAAGCGCTGGCGGCGTAGGCGTAATCGCCGTAAGCATGGCTTGGAAAATAGACCGTGCGCGCCGCCGGGTCGGTGTGCGCCCTGCTCGCCTGCCAGGCGCTGATGCGGCCGATAAACTCACTGGCGCTACCGGCCAGCACAATGCGCTCAGGTGTGACTTGATGAAACGCTGCCAGCGCGGCGCGCAAGTGGATGTAATGCGGGTCGGGGTAGCGGGTAACGTCTGCGGCTTGCACCGCCTGCAGCGCCGCCGGGCACGGGCCGCAGGGGTTGCTGTTGGTAGAAAAGTCGTGCAGCACCGCGCCTTGCGCCGTGGTTCCACCGTGGATGCGGGTAGGTGTCATGCGCCACCTCGCAAGCATATAGCTACACAAATAAGAGCAACCAACACAGATACCACTTGAACTAGAAGCACTTTTGAAGCATAAGCCACGGCCAGCGCGGTATCCAGCGGCTGCGCGGCGCGGCCCGAGGCGTTCAGGGTGTACACGCCGGGTTTTGCCAAGGACACGTTCAGCGCCAAGGCCATGGCCGCCATGGGCCAGCCGCTGTTGGGTGACGGCGTTTGCCGCGCTTGCTGGCGTAACACAGCCAGGCCAAAGCGCGGGGCCGGGCCGCGCTGGCAGGCCACCACCGCCCAGAGCAACGCCCCGGTCAGGCGTGCGGGCACCCAGCTCAATATGTCATCGGCGCGGGCCGCCCATTTGCCGGCCCATTCCCAGTGTTGGCCCTGATACACGCCTGGGTAGCCCCACATGGCGTCGGCGGTGTTGGCAAAGCGGTACAGCGCGGCACCGGGCAGGCCGAGCAGCACAAACCAAAAGATCGGCGCGATCACCGCGTCGTTCAGGTTTTCGGCCAGGGTTTCGATGGCGCTTTCGCGCACCTGCACCGAGGTCAACGCGCTGACATCGCGGCTGACCAACCAGCGCAGCCGTTGGCGGCCTTGCGCCAGCGAGCCGCCCACCTGCTCGTCCAAGGCGCGCTCCACCGCCAGCACCTCGTCTTTGAGCAAGGCCCAGGCGAGCATGGGTTTGAGCAGCCAACCCAACAACACCCCGGCCACCATGGCCTGTGCCAGCGCACCCAACCCAGCTGGCAGCTTCAAACCGGCCCAACCCAGCGCCGCATACGCTATACATACGATAGCTACACCCCCATACCACGCAATTGCGCCACGCCAAAATGACCCTAAATCGCGAACGCCCGGCTGCGCCACACCACGCTGCAGCCAATTGCCCGCAACGCGCAGGTAATGCCCCATCCACACCACCGGATGCCAGCGCTCGGGCGGCTCGCCGCGCCAGCGGTCTAGCGCCAAAGCCACCAGCAACGCGACGGCCATCGCCACAGGGTTGAAGTGGGTCAGCATGCTTTGCGGAAGGTTCATCAAGTCAGTTCAAACACGGCGCTCAAGGCAACCAGCGGCTTAATCTTCAATCCCGCGCTGCGCAGGAATGCCCGCCTGGAATGCGTGTTTGACCATTTGCATCTCGCTGACGGTGTCGGCCAGCTCGATGAGTTCGGGCGGGCAGCGTCGGCCAGTCAGCACCACGTGAACCTGGGTCGGGCGGGCGCGCAGGGTCAGCAGCACGTCGTCCAGCGGCAGCCAACCGTAGATCAGCGGGTAGGTGATTTCGTCCAGCGTGACCATGAAGTAGTCGCCACTCAAAATGGCCGCGCTGGCCTTGGCCCAGCCGTCACGCGCGAGCTGCGCCGAGCGTTCAAGGTCTTGGCTTTTCCAGCTAAAACCGTCGCCCAAGCCTTCGATGGGGATGCCCAGCTGCTCAAAAATGCGGTGCTCGCCAAAACGGGCCGTGGGCACTTTCATGAACTGGTAAATTATCACCCGCTTGCCGCGCCCGTGCGCCCGCATCGCAAGTCCAAAGGCGGCTGTGCTTTTGCCTTTGCCGTCGCCGGTGTTGACGATCAGCAAGCCCCGGCGCTCGCCGTCGGGTTGGTCGTAGGGTTTGGCGGTAGGTGGGGTTTCGATGTGCATGGTGTTGGAACGTGTGTAGGAAGGTGTGTGCAAACGTGTGTTGCAAGAGGATTCAGGCGGGCAAACTCGGCAGCGCCACCCATTGGTTGGCCAGCGGGTGGATGCTGATGCGGTGGTCAAACACCTGTTCCAGCGCCCGGTGGGTGGTGAGGTCAACGCACGCGCCTTGGTGGGTGATGCGGCCCTGAGCCATGATGACCATCTCATCAGCGTGCAGCGCCATGGATATCTCGTGCAGCACGCTCACCACGGTGACGCCGACCTCTTGCAAACAACGCACCACACCCAGCCAGTCGGCTTGGTGTGGCGGATCTAAATTTGCCAGCGGCTCGTCCATCAGCAGCACCTGGGCTTGTACCGCCAGGGCGCGCGCCAGCAGCACGCGCTGGCGTTCACCTCCGGAGAGTTGCCCCAAAGAGCGTGCACGCCAGTCCCAAGCCTGGGTGGATTTCAAAGCGGTTTCAACGGCTGCGCGATCAAGGTCGCTTGGCCCAGCCAGCCACGCCTGGTGCGGCAAGCGGCCCAGCATGGCCACGTCCCACACGGTTAAATCATCGGCCGCGGTTTCGTTTTGTCCCAACCATGACAACCGCTGCGCGCGTGCGCGTGCCGTATAGCTGCGCAGCGGCTGGCCCAGCAGCGTCACCTCGCCATGGTGGGTCAGCAAACCGGCCAAGACCTTCAACAAGGTTGATTTACCCGCGCCGTTGGGCCCCACAATGCTGGTCCAGCGACCCGCGGGCAGGTCCAGCGAGAGGTCGTGCAGTATCTCGGTGTTTCCGAGCCGCGCCCTGATGTTGCTTGCCTTGAGTGCTGTTGAGTCCATAGCTACCCTCCCAACTGTCGGCCGCGTTGCATGCGCCACAGCAAATACCCCCCGCCAAGCACGGCGGTCAATACACCCACGGGCAGTTCCTGCGGCGCAATCAGCCAGCGCGCCAACGTGTCGGCCGCCATGAGCAGCACACCGCCCATCAAGCTAGACAACAGCAACAAGCGTATGTGCGTGGTTTTCACCAGGGAACGCACCACATGCGGCGCGGCCAAACCAACAAACGCGATCAGCCCTGTTTGCGCCACCGCCGCGCCCGTGGCCAGCGCCAGCACGGCGATCAGCGCCAAACGCATGGGTGCCAGCGGCAAACCCAGGCTGCGCGCGGTGGCTTCGCCCAAACTCAAGCCGTCCAGCAGACGGGCCAACAAACCACCCGACACCAGCGCCAAGCCCCACACTCCCAGCATCAGCCAACACGCCGTCCAGCCGACAAACGCGGTTGACCCCAGCATAAAGACCTGCATGGCCTGCAAAGATTCGGGCGACCACAGCAAGACCAGGTGCGACAGTGCCCCCAGCACCACACCCACCACCACGCCTGCCAGCAGTAGGCGCACCGTGTGTTGCACACCGCTTGAGAGCATCAGCGTGAGCAAAACCGCCAGCACCGCGCCTGCAAATGCCGCGCCGGTTAAACCCAGACGCACCAACCAGCCCGTGCCAAACACGGTGAAACCAGCGCCACTGCCCATCATGCTGGCTAGCACCGAACCCGGACCACCCATCACCGCCAGCATCAGCGCCACACCCAAAGACGCGCCCGAGGCACTGCCGAGCAAAAACGGGTCGGCCAGCGGGTTGCGAAACAAGCCCTGCGCCAACGCACCGGCCAGTCCCAGCAGCGCCCCAGCCGCCCAAGCCCCCAAGGTGCGCGGCAGGCGAATGTCGAAAAAAATTTGCTGCGCCATGGCGCGCTGCTCGGGCGCGGCCTGCGGGTCGAGCAAGGGACGCAGCAGGTTCTCAAACCCAGCACTGCCCACAGACACGCCCAAGCCCACCCACAGAAGCGCCAGACCCAGCAGCACCCAGCCCAACACACTGGCCTGGCGCAGGTTCATGGTGTGGCCCCACGCGCTTTGGAGGCCAAACACCGGGCCATCAGTCGCGCACCTTCTGCCATACGCGGACCCGGGCGCACCAGCACATCGGATTCAGCGGTGGTAAACACACACACCCGTTGCTCACGGATGGCACGCATGCCCGACCAGCCCGGGCGTTGCGCCATGCCGTCGGCGCTGCGCTGGCCCACCATGATGAGGTCAGGGTTGGCGCGAACCACAAACTCAGGGTTGACCTTAGGAAACGGCCCCAGCGACGCAGGCAGGATGTTTTTCACACCCAAACGGGTCAAAGTTTCGCCGATAAAAGACGACTCTCCCGCCCCGTATGGCCCCGAATTCACCTCAAAATAAACACGGGTGGCGCCCAGACCTTTGGGCAAAGACTGCGCCGCTGCCGTGGTGGCCAAGTCGATGTTGCGCCAGATGAACTGCGCATTGGGCACCACCAACACCTGCCCCAGCTTGAGCAACACGCGCTGCACATCGGCATGCGAGCGCGGCTCCAGCGCCATGATCTTCACGCCCAGCGATTCCAGCCGCTGCGCAGAGCGCGACGAGGTGGCCATCAACACCAAGTCCGGCTTGAGCGCCACAATGGCCTCGATATTAGGATCAAGCCCGCCGCCTACTTGCGGCAGTTGGGTCACGCTGGCGGGGTAGGTGGAATAACGGTCCACCCCTACCAGCCGCACGCAATGGCCCAGGTCGCACACAGTTTCGGTCAACGAGGGCAATAGGCTCACGATGCGCTGCGGCGGCTGCGCCAGCGTGACCACTACGCCCCGGTCATCGGTGACCTGGATCGGCGCGGCAAGCGCGGTGCCTGCCAGCCAACCCACCATGAGCGCCGCCATGCAGGTTGAAACCGACAGACGTATGCGCACAAGCGCTTGCCAAACTTTCATGGCGACGAAACCAGCCCAGCGCATCGTGAGCCTGTTGCCGTCACTGCAAGCGTAGCGCGGCAGTCCAGTGCTTCTCGCGTCATGGATTGCTTCACTGCGTTCGCAAGGACGGCGGTCTTGCTCTGGGCAGGGCGAAAGCAGGGCTGGGGGCCTGCGTGAGGACGACATGAAAAAACCCAAAAAACATCTCATAAAGACCCCTTCAACACCAACGGCAAGCTTGCCGCCATCAACACCACCCGCTCACACACCCCCGCCACGCCCTGGTTCAGCAGCCCCAGCGCATCCACAAACGCCCGCACCTCGGCGCCCAGCGGGATCACCCCTAGGCCAATCTCATTGCCCACCAGCACCACCGGACCCGGCGCAGCGGCAATCGCCACCAAAAGTGTAGCTACTAGCCCACTATCTACATCGACTAGAGACCGAGTTGACTGCAAATCCTCTTGGGCGCTGTCCGAGGCCGGTTTATGCGGCATCAAACAGTTGGTCAGCCACAAGGTGAGGCAATCCACCACGACCAGCGTGTCAGCCCGACTGTGCTCGCCAATGGCATGGGCGAGGCGTAGCGGTTCTTCCACGGTGCGCATGCCCGGCACGCGCACGACGCGGTCAGCTTGGTGGCGCGCAATGCGCAGGTGCATTTCCCCGTCCCACGCTTGCGCCGTGGCAATCAGCACCGCGTGGTGCGCTGGCGACTGGGCCAGCCACGCCAACGCCTGGGACTCAGCGCGGCGCGACTTGCCACTTTTCTGGCCGCCCAGAATCAGTTCGGAGCGGCTAACCGTGAGAGGCTTCAGGGGTGTCAGGGCCGTCATGCGTGCCCCGCCCCGCCGCTGACCCATGCCGGGTGCCGTTGGTTCACGCAAGGCAGCATCACGACAACCCCGCGCTCAAAAGCTCAGGCGCAACGCTGCCGTGAAGGCGCGCCCGGCTTCGGGATAAATCGCACTCGTCACCCCCGCCTTGCAGCGAAACGCCTGGGTGTAGTACTTGGTGTTTGTCAGGTTGTTCACCGCCAAAGACACCTCCACAGTGCGCCATTGATAGGCATAACGCGCATCAGCTGTGACGTAACTTGGCATGCTACAAGCGTTGTCATAGTCCACATTCTGGGACGAGACCCAGGCCACACCTGCGTTGACCGCGTGCCCCTGCACCGGCGTCCAGTTGCCACGCACAGCCAGCGTCGTCCCGGCCACCAGCGGCACATTTTTCCCGTTGTGAGCACCAGAGGTGAAGGTGGCTTCTTTAACACCCAGATTCAGTTGCACACCCCATTCTTTGCTCAAAGCATGGTGGGTTTCAAGCTCAACGCCTTGGCGCAGGGTGGGGTCAAAGTTGACGTTGGCGCCAAACCCACTGAATGAATTCGGATTCACCACCGTGGGGTCATAGCCCAGTTCGTTGGTCAAGGTGTTGCGGAAGTAGCGCAACTCCACGCGGCCATTCGTGTACTTCCAGCGCCCGCCCAATTCCACATCACGCGAGGTTTGTGGCTGCAGGGTCACACCTGGCAAAACAAAACCCAACTCATCAATGTTGGCCAACCTGAAGCTGTTGCCCAAACGACCATACACGCCAAACGTGTCGGACACCGGCTGGTACAGGCCCAGCTCAGAGGCAGATTGGTCACGCTGTCTCTCGGCCAAATAAGTGTCAGTTTGCTTGATGGTCTCGCTGCGGTAACCCACCGTCAAGCGGGTGCCTGCGCCCAGTGTGACCACATCTTGCGCATACAACGCCTCCCCCTTTTGCTCCGACACCGAGCCAAACAGACCGGGCACGGTGCGTTTCCAGGCCGACTTATCAAAACCGACTGTCAGGGCGTTGCGCAACGTGCCCCATTGCATCTCGTTTTTGGCGCGCGCGGCCAGCGTGTCGGCCTCAATTTCATAGCCGTAGGTCACCACGTCTTTGGTCAGACTGTCGAGGTTTTTGGTGCGGTGTCCTAGGTCAAGCGCCAGTTGCCAATCGCCCCATTCAGCCTTTGCGAAGGCAGTTTGACGGGTGTTTTTGATGCTGGCGGACTTGTCAGGAGAACTGGTCTGGCGCGGATTGGCCTCGTACTGCGCCACGGTCAAAGATCCCGGCAGGCGCGTGTCCAAACTGTCGTAGGCGTGGCTGGCACCCACGCGAAAACCTTCGGTGGCCCACTGTGCTTTGAGGGTCTGGCCCTGAGCATCCGACTTAAAGTTATCGCGGTGATTGTTGGTCTGGCGTTGGCTGCCTGCCGCATCCAACGAGAAGCGACCCACCGCCAAGGTGGCACTGGCGCGCGCTTCGCGCAAACCAAAACTGCCCACCGCCCCATACACTTCGCCAGCGTTTTTGCGCGCCACACCGCGCCCGGCTTTGGTGGTGATCACGATCACGCCCCCGGTGGCCCCAGCGCCATACAACACCGATCCGCTGCCACGCAACACCTCTATGCGCTCTACCGTGTTGACCGCAATGCCCGCCAGTCGGGTGCCACCCAGATCGGCCTCATTGACGCGAATGCCATCGACAATCACCACCTGATTGCTGCTGGCGGTGCCGCCAAAACCACGCAAATCCAGGCTGTAGTCCCCCCCCCCGTACAAATCCACACGTCCGGGCACCCCCAGTAGTTTGCTCAACGCCTCATTGACGGTGGCCACGCCTGCGCGGGCCATATCGTCCTTGGTAATCACACTGACGCCAAAAGGTAAGGTCGCCGCAGGTGTATCAAAGCGGGCTGCAGTCACCACTACCTCGCTGAGCACCGTTTCTGCTTTGTGTTGCGCCAGAGCCGGAAAAGTCGCAAAAATGGCCAATACAGACGCACACAGGCGCACCTGTGCAACCGCATGCGCACTCGATTCATAAGATTTCATAGATAAAAAAGAAACATCAAAGGCTCTCACCGTCGTCCCCGACAGTGCATGAGCGTCAAGATGCCACGCGCAAGCGCAACACCACCCAGTTGGCCGGTATCCGGGCTGATGGAGTCAACCTTCATCACCTTCCCAGGTGTTTGCAAGAAACACCCAGTGGCCTTGATGAAAGCGGCGCCTTGCGGCGCGTCCACTTACCGTTGCGGGGGCAGCGCAGGTTAGGTCGTGTTGAATAGACACGACCCTCCTGCTTCCCGTTGAACTGCAGCATGAGAACCACACCGCGAGCACCAACTGCGTGCATTCTAAACGTTGCCAACGGGAAAACCCTACAATGTCGGCCTATGTCGGACCTGTCCCAAATCGACCAAATCACCGAGCGCGTTGAGCGCTTGCTGATGCGTTACGAAGAACTTACCCGTACCAATGCGCTTCTCTACAAGCAAATGGACACGCTTACCCAAGAACGCGACTCGCTCAAGTCGCGTTTGAGTGCTGCACGTGCGCGTGTTGACGCGTTGCTGGAGCGGCTTCCGCCCGGGTCCGGCGCCAACGTGACGCCAGCGCCCAAAGGTGACGAATGAAGCAGCTTGAAGTTCAAATTCTCAGTCAAAGTTACCTGCTCGGCTGCCCTGAAGGGGGCGAGGCACGACTGCTCGATGCCGTTGAACGGGTCGACACAGCCATGTGCAGAATTCGCGACGCTGGCAAGGTGCGTGCCCGTGAGCGCATTGCCGTGCTGGCCGCGCTGAACTTGGCGTTTGATTTGTCTGACCAGCACCCGCCGACGCCTGACAACCCAGCAACTTCCCACACCAGCCCATCCCCAGAGGTATCAGCCCGCCTGAACACGCTCTTGGGCAAGCTGGATCAGGCGCTCAACAAAGACGATCAGTTGCTGTAAGCCCGCAGGCTCACTGGATCACCGCAGGGGCTGGCGGCAGTTCGTCCGCAAGGCGAAACAGTTGTGCCACATCTACGGCATCAAAGCGGTACTGGGCGGCACAGAAGTCACAACCCACCTCAATCTCGCCGCGCTCCGCCAGAACGCCACGCGCCTCGTCCTCACCCAAGCCCACCAGCATTTTGCTAACCCGCTCGCGGCTGCAACTGCATGAAAAACGCGGTCCGCTGGCGCCCGCCAGTGGCTCAAAACGGGTCAACTGCTCATCCCAGAACAGGCGATGCAAGATGGTGTCCACGTCTAGCGTGAGCAACTCCTCACGCTTCAAACTCGATGCCAACAATGAAATGTGTCGGTAATCTTCGTCCTGACCGATGCGGTCCTCATTGGCTTGTGCGCCAGCACCTTCCAAGTTACCCGCGCCTTGTATGGGCAGGCGTTGAATGAGCAAACCCGCAGCCACTTGGTCGTTGGCAGCGAGCACCAAGGTCGTGTCGAGCTGCTCGCTTTGCAACATGTAGTGCTGCAGCACCTCACTGATCTTGTCCAGCGGTTTGCCGTCGTCGCCAAACAGGGGCACCACGCCCTGGTAAGGCTGCTGCCCCGGTTGGCGGTTTTGCGGGTCTAGCGTGATGGAACAGCGCCCCTGGTTACACACATTGACCATGTCGCTCAAAGTCGCCGCGTCGTCGATGACGTGGCTGACCGTCGCAGTCGAACGAACGCCAAAGTCGGGCTGAACTTCGACCACAGCCAACTTGACAGGTCCGTCGCCAAACACCTGCAACACCAAAGCGCCATTGAACTTGATGTTGGACTGCATCAGCACGGCTGCCGCCGTCATCTCGCCCAACAGGTTCTGTACCGGTTCTGGGTACGCCCCCAGTTGGGTGTTGGCGGCGCGGCGCGCCAAAACCTCGCGCCAGGCATCGGTCAAGCGAACCAAAACGCCGCGCACGGGCAAACCGTCAAACAAAAACTTGTGAATTTCAGACACGTTTAATCTCCCATCAGCCAATTTTGTGAAGTGTGGACTTGAAACGCTGGGCGTTCGCCACGTAGTGATCTGCGCTTTTTTTCAACGCTGCCAGCCGCTCAGGTGTGAGCGCCATCACCGCGCGCGCCGGACTGCCAAGAATCATCGACCCATCTGCAAACTCTTTACCTTCGGTGACCAAGGCACCCGCACCCACCAGGCAACCCTTGCCAATCTTGGCGCCGTTGAGCACGATGGCACCAATGCCAATGAGACTGTCATCGCCAATGGTGCAGCCGTGTAACGTGACTTTGTGACCGATCGTCACCCCTGATCCGATGGTTAGAGGCAAACCATCGTCGGCGTGCAACATGCTCAAATCTTGAATGTTGGTGCGCGCGCCAATGCGAATGGGCGCGGTGTCGCCGCGTGCCACCACACCGAACCAAATGCCCACGTCTTCGCCGACCTCCACATCGCCAATAACCTCTGCACTGTCGGCCACCCAGACCGATTCCGCCAGCCGAGGCACCATACCATCCAGTTCATAAATTGCCATATATTCTCTTTGCGTTCAAGTGATTCCCCTTTTTTAACATCCTGTATGTCCAAAGCTGATGCGACAGGGAGTGCAAGCGCGCGACAAGACCAGGCAACCACCCGAGAAAGTGGCCAAGGTAATTACCTAGAATTGTAGGATTGCAACCCCAACCATGACTGACACCCTTGAACACCCCTGTGCAGATGCCCCTTTGAACGGCACATTGTCCCTGCGTGCCTTGGCCCTTGATCTGCTCCAGATTGGGTCAACACAACAAAAGGCAAGCGCAGTTCGCGCCACCCTGCCTACATGGCAACGCATTCACTCCAAGCACGCATTGGTTGAGCCGCCCCAGCTCCCGGGGCGCCCTGTGCTGCCCCAGCTTGTGCATCCCAGCGCGCTGAAAATGCGCTCGCCCGGCACCTTGGAAGGGCGGGCCAGCTTGATCCATGCACTCACCCACATTGAGGGCAATGCCATCAATTTGGCGCTGGACATCATCTGGCGTTTCGATGGCATGCCCGATGCGTTCTACCTTGACTGGTGGCAAGTCGCGGTTGAAGAAGCGCTTCACTTTCAGCTTTTAGACTCACATCTACAGGCATTGGGCTACACCTATGGCGATTTTCCGGCCCATGATGGCCTATGGGATATGGCGGCCAAAACCGGCGGCGACTTGCTGGCCAGGCTGGCACTGGTGCCCAGAACACTGGAAGCGCGTGGGCTGGACGTGACCCCGTCCGTACGCAACAAACTGGTGTCGGTAGGAGACATCCAGGGTGCCAACATCCTAGACATCATCCTGCGCGACGAGATTGGTCACGTTGCGATTGGCAACCGCTGGTATCGCCATATGTGTCAGCAACGCGGACTGAACACCATCGCCGCGTACGCAGAACTGGCTCGCCAGTACAGTGCGCCGCCCCTCAAGGGCCCGTTTAATCTGACCGCCCGCAGGGCAGCAGGCTTCGACGAAACCGAACTCCAGGCGATGTGTGGTACACCCGTACTCACCGCGTGAACACTTAACTCCATCAAGTTTTATGCCAAACCAAGCCGAACCACACCACACGTCACCCACTCCCGCGAGCGAAATGATGGCCATTGCCCGACAACCCATTCTGGACCAAAAAAAGGCTGTTTTTGGCTACGAGTTGTTTGACCGCACACCCGGCAGCACGACCTTTTCCGCAGCAAGTGATGCGGCGTTGTTGTTCAACCTGTTGTCCAACGCGGACGCCGAAATGCGTTGCACCAACAAGGCCATCTTCATCAACTGCACGCACCAGACCTTGGCTGGCGGTCACCTGGAGCTTATTGAGCCTGACCGGGTGGTGCTGGAAATTCCGCCCATGCCCGCAGATAAGGACGAAGATGACGACATCGGCACCTACCTGCAGACCCTCACGGAAGCGCACAAGCGGGGGTTCAGGCTCGCGTTTGATGAAACTGCACTCAATCCAGACTACGCCGCTTGGCTTGCGCTGGCCTCTTTCATCAAATTGGACATCACCAGGGTGTCGATGACCCAGATCAAAGCCATCGCCAACCAGCTTGCCAACCAACCCAAGGTACAGCTCATCGCGGAGAAAATTGAAACGGCCGAACAGTTTGAACAGGTCAAGCAGCTCGGCGTGCCCTTGTTTCAAGGCTACTGGTTTGCAAAACCCGTGCTCGTCAGAGGACAAACCCTTCGCCCGGCCCAGGCAGCGATCATCCAATTGATCAACCTGGTGCGCAAGCAAGCCAGCACACCAGAGATCGAAGAAGTCTTCAAGCATGACCCGACGTTGTCGTTCAACTTGCTGCGCTTCATCAACTCTGCTGGTTTTGGTCTGAGTTGCGAGATCACCTCATTCCGGCACGCAGTGATGCTTCTGGGCTTGAAAAAACTGTTCCGATGGGCTGCGTTGTTGATGACCACCTCAGGAGGGTCAGGGGGATCTCCCGCCGTTGGCAACGCCGCCGTGGTTCGGGGGCGCTTGATGGAGTTGCTCGCCGCCGAGCTGCTGCCAGCAGACGAATGCGACAACGCGTTTGTGGTGGGCATTTTCTCGTTGCTCGACACCATGCTGGGCCTGCCCATGAAAGAGTCGTTAGCCACCATCTCGCTACCCCAATCAGTGACCGACGCCTTGCTGAAAGGCACCGGTGTGCTTGCACCCTTCCTCCATCTCACACTGGCCTGCGAGAACGCCGATGATGCCCTGTTTGCCGAACATGCCACGGCCTTGCAACTCACCGGCGATCAAGTCAACTGGGCGCACCTGCAGGCGTTGGCGTGGGCAGAGAACGTGGCGGGCTAAACACCCCTGCATAAACGCCGCTTGGGTGAACGCTAACGCTCCAGCAAGCTGCTCGCTGAAGTTACTGCCCCTGGGTCTTCATCCGCAGCGTGTACACCGACTTGGAAGCGGTGATGAACAAGGTGCGCTTGTCAGGCCCCGCGAAGGTCACATTGCCCGTCCAGGGTTCGGGCACAGCAATCACTTGCACCAACGCACCGTGTGTATCAAATACCGTGACACCCGCCTCATTGGTGAGGTACAGGTTTCCGTCTGTGTCCCGCGTCATGCCGTCTGATCCTGCTGGCGCCACCAGCCGACGCCCTGCCAGTGCGCCGTCGTCGCCAATGGCGTAGGCATAGGTTTTGTGGTCACCCAAATCAGACACAAACAAGGTTTTGCCGTCAGGTGTGCCGATGATGCCGTTGGGCTTGACCAGTCCGTTGGCAGCCAGGCGCACGGTCTTGAGGTCCGGCGCGAGGTAATACACCGCCTGTTCCTTCAGCGCCATCTCGCTGTGCTGCCAATACGAGCGCACATAAAACGGATCGGTAAAGTACATGCCGCCATTGGGGTGCACCCAGACATCATTGGGGCCGTTGAGCCGCTGGCCTTC
>Ga0136636_10001169_pt1 | contig 15048 bp, 14 predicted proteins | sample AntDrymUQ8522106_2_FD_104653 | JGI IMG/M metagenome (GOLD analysis project Ga0136636, IMG submission 104653) | Polar desert sand microbial communities from Dry Valleys, Antarctica - metaG UQ852 (21.06) | ecosystem: Environmental > Terrestrial > Soil > Desert | place: Antarctica: Dry Valley... | reverse complement strand
GTTAGGGAAGCGGATCTTTTTAATTGTCCCGTCGTTGGCACCCTGTCACCCTGAGCGCCAGCGAAGGGTCCCGGTCGAGATGCTTCGCTGCGCTCAGCATGACATGACGCTGGGATGCTTAAACGTTTCCGCTGCCCTTAGGTGATCTGTGCAGTAAGCGCGTGCGAGGGCTTAATCTGTACGCGGTAGAAGGTGTTCCACCAGCCGCGCTCAAATTGCATCGTCGCTTCTAAGGGCAGCAGTTCTGGGGGATTGGGGAAGATCCACGATGTGCGCGTGATGCGGACCTCGCCGGTGAAGGGAGCAGCAGTAACTGTGCGAAAGACCACGATCCAGGTACGCGGGAACTGCACGAACACGTGGTCAAAGAGCGTCGTCCAGTACTCGGCTGGGCAGTGAATCGCACGTCCCATGGGTTAGTTCCCTTCTGCAAGTAATCCTAATAGGCTCAATATAGCAATTCCTCGGGTTGCTGTAGCTTACAAGCGGCCGATTCGTAGCTCAGGCCTTGACCACGCTCGGGTTCGGTGTGCTGCCGAACGCCGGGCGTCAGCAATAATGGCAGGATTGACGACGACATCTTGTGACGCATCAAGAAAGAGGGGTTGACCACACATTTTGTAGCAATGATATTATGCCGAAGGGCGCCTCCTGCCATTACGAAGACTTCACCAGCAAAGTATTCGTGTTTCGTCGTACTTGCCCGCTCAAACGCGACGTATTCTTGTTCTGTTGTCTGTCGTTTTGGTTGTGCGGTCATGGTTCTTCTTGTCTTTTCGTGCCGTTCTGATGCGGTAGGTACTGTGTTACGAGAGAGAACACACCATGGGCCGGCAGCGCGCACACTTCTTGTATCCGAGTGACCGAACCGATGCGGAATGGCGGATTGTCAAGCCGCTCATTCCGGTGAAGACGGGCCGCGGCAAGGGCCCTGGTCGCCCGCGTCTTAGGTGTGCCCATCACGAATCCGCTCGAGCAGCGCGACTCGGTCGTGCTCCATAATGATCACGGCACTGCGCATCAATCCCCTCGCTCGGTGGTGTTACGGCATAGACAGATTCAATCGCGGACGATAGAAGTATAGCACAGAGTAAAATGAGGCTTTTCAATCTAATGGGCGGTGATGGCCTGCTGCCGAACGTGGCGGTTAGTGGCGTCGCTGGGCCACACGAATCGCGCCCAGCTCCCCGAACCGCGCCAGCGGTGTCCGCTACACCGCCTGGTTCGCAGGGCGGCGGGCATGGCAGGATGCGCGAGACATGCGGCAAGTGTGGCACGCCCGGCCGTGCCCCGAACGCGCGCGGCACGGGACGCACCCGGCACGCCCCGCCGTGGTCGGAACGCGCGCGGCACGGGACGCGCGGGCCGCACGCCGGGCCGGGCACGCCATGCCGTCGCACGCGCGCGGCACGCCGGGCCCGGCACGCCCTGCCGTCCGCCAGACGCGGCACGCCGGGCCAGTCGCCACGCCCGTGTCCGGCGCCGTTGCGCACCTCTCCCCGCAGAGTGGCCCGGCTAACATGAAATCTGTTGACAGTAAGCCCGGCGCGGCTGGTGGCCGTCGGAGACAAGGTGGGAAATCTATGAAATCTGTGGATAGTACGCCCGGCACGCCTGGTGGGATGCGGATCGCATTCCTGAGCGTGGGCAACCCCGCGCGACGCACCGGCGGCTACCTGTACCACCGTGAGCTGTTTGCGCGGCTGCGTGCCCAGGGCATACACCTGGATGAGATCTACGCGGCGGGCGCGAGCCTGGAGGCGCAGCTTGCGGCGGCGCCGGGCTTTGTGGCCGGCTTCGACCCTACGCCCTACGACGCGGTGGTGGTGGACGCCCTGGCGCGGGCCGTGTGCGCGCCGGGGCTCGACGCGTGGCGCGCGCTGCGGCCGCTGGTTGCGCTGGTCCACGAGCTGCCGTCGGTGGCGGCAGGGCATGCGCAGGGCGGGGCCCAGCTGGCCTACGAGGCGCCGCTGCTGCGCGCCGACAGGCTGATCGCCGTGAGCGCCGACGGAGCGCGCATCCTCGCCGAGCGCGGCGTCGCCCCGGAGCGGATCGTGGTAGCGTCGGGCGGCTTTGACAGACTCAGCTCGCAGCGCCAGTGCGCAGAGGGCAATGCGCAGGCGGCAGGCGGCAGTGCGCAGTTCCGGCACTCAGCACTCAGCACTCAGCACTCAGCACTTGCGCGAAGCGCACTCAGCACTCAGCACTCAGCACTCAGCACTCAGCACTTTGCTCCTCAGCACTCAGTACTCACGGTACTCTGCGTGGCGCAGTGGATCGCGCGCAAGGGGGTGCTGGAGCTGGCGCGGACGTGGGCGACGGTGGCGCGCGCAGGCTGGCAGCTGGAGCTGGTGGGCGAGTTCGATGCCGACCCGGCCTACGCGCGTGAGGTGCGCGCGGCCCTGGCGGGCGCGCCCGAGGGCAGCGTGGTGCTGCGCGGCGCCGTGGACGACGCAGAGCTTGCGGCGGCCTACGCTGCGGCAACGCTCTTCGCCATGCCCTCGCGCTACGAGGGCTACGGCATCGCCTTCGCCGAGGCGCTGGCCCACGGGCTGCCCGTGCTGGGCTGCGCCGTGGGTCCGGTGCCCGCCCTGGTTGGGCCGGAGGCGGGCCTGCTCGTGCCGCCAAACGACGCGCCCGCACTGGCCGCCGCGCTCGCCCGCCTGATGGGCGACCCCGCGCTACGCGCGCACATGGCCGCAGCAGCCCGCGCCCGCGCCGCCACGCTCCCCACCTGGGACGACTGCGCCGCCCGCTTCCTCGCCGCTGTCAAGGCGGCAGCGGGGCTTGCGCGTCGCTGATACGCCTTCGGGTAGCAAAAAGCTGCGGAGGCGGGGATTAACTCCCTGCCTCCGCAGCTTTACTGGACCGCTGCCGCTATTTAGTAGCGGTCGCGCTGGCCGCCGTACCCACCGCGGTCGCCACCGCCACCACCGCCGCCACCACGCCGACCGCCGGACTCCTTGTCCTCGGCCTGGTTCACGCGCAGATTGCGACCGTCAACCTCGTGGCCGTCGGTGGCGCGAATGAGCGCGCTGATGTCGTCGGTCTCCATCTCGACAAAGCCAAACCCGCGCGAGCGGCCGGTGTCCCGGTCGCTGATCACGCGTGCGCTCTGCACCGAGCCGTGGGCAGCAAAAATCTCGGTCAGCTCGCTGTCGCCGACACTCCAGGGCAGATTCCCAACAAAAAGCTTCACCTGCACGATAACACTCCTCTGCGACACTGCGCAGCACTGGGGGAGAGCAGCAACGCTGCCTCCACGACACACTCATCACAACTCGAACAGCCGGTGGCCAGACAATCGCCCAGCACGCTCGCTCCGGCTCAATCAACAACATGCTTCGAGCGACGAAGTGCTACCGTGGGACAAGAGGGGTGGAATCTCAAGGGTCTCACGAGGATGATGTTGGCTAACGCGGGTAGTATACCACAGTTATCCCAAAAGTCCACCAGCAAATTACATCAGGGGGCGACGTATGCTTTCGGGGCGGTGGCGTTCCCGGTGCCTGGCGGCTGAAGCCGCGGCTACGGGGGCGCTTCGCGCCGCGCGTCGGCCTGCGCCGACGCCGTGCTGCGTCCGCGTAGGCGGACGCGCGGCCGTCGGCCCGGCCGGCGCGGCTTCAGCCGCCGGCCAGCGGGCAGCCCGAAACCATACGTCGCACCCATTACATCAGGTGGCCCATGCGCTCACGTTTCGCCTCCATGTAGGGCTTGTTGTAGCGATTCGGCGGCACATGCACTGGCAGGCGCTCCACCACACGCACCCCGCCCGCCTCCAGGCCGTCGATCTTGAGCGGGTTGTTGGTGATCAGGGCCACGGAGCGCACGTCGAGGTCGAGCAGCATCGCGGCGGCCACCCGGTAATCGCGCATATCGTCGGGCAGGCCGAGCGCGCGGTTGGCGTCCACCGTATCGAGCCCGCCCTCCTGAAGCGCGTAGGCCCGGATCTTATTGGTGAGCCCGATCCCGCGCCCTTCCTGGCGCAGATAGAGCAGCACCCCGCGCCCTGCGGCCTGAAGGCGGGCCAGGCTCTGCTGAAGCTGCTCGCCGCAGTCGCAGCGGTGCGAGCCAAAGACATCGCCTGTGAGGCACTCGGAGTGAATGCGCGCAAGCACGGGCGCCCCGTCGGCCACTGTGCCTACGGTAAGCGCCACATGCTCGTGGCCCGTCGCGTCGGCGTAGACGTGCATGCGAAAGACGCCGTACTTGGTGGGCAGCGTGGTGACGGCGACGGACTGGATCGGGCGATCTGCGAGCTTGGACATAGCACATTCCTCTAGCTGTAGCGCTTTGGCCGCGCCTGCGGCCTTCATTTGAGTGCGGGGACGCTGCGGCGCAGCGTTGGCCAGAGCCCAGCCGCCGCCGCCAGGAGCGCCCCGCCCGCCAGCAGGCCGCCGCTGAGGTATGGCGCAGCCGGGCCGAGCCGGTCGAAGAGCAGCCCGGCGAGAAGCGGGCCAAGCACCAGGGCGGCGCTAAGAATCGCCTGCATGCCGCCCAGCACTGCGCCCTGACGCCCCTCGCCCGCCTGGCGCGAGACCAGGCTGGTGATCGATGGGATAGCCAGGCCGGTGCCGAGGGCCATCAGCCCTACCAGCGGGTAGAGCGCCCAGCCCGTCGTCGCTAGGGCAGTGAGCCCAAGCGAGCCCGCCATGAGCCCCAGGCCGAGCAGCACCAACAGCGGCTCGCCGAGCAGCGGCTGGAGCCGACCAAGCAGCACGCCCTGGGTGAGCACCGCGCAGAGCCCCACAAAGGCGAAGAAGACCCCGATGTCTACGCTGTTCCAGCCGAAGCGCGCGTTGCTAAAGAGCGGAAAGTTGCTCTGGAGCCCCGCGAAGGCCAGGTTCAGCAGGAAGATCGCCAGCAGCAGCGGCCACACGTTGTGCTCGCCCTGTACACCGTTTGCAAGCGCTACGGCTAGCTTTGGCGACCGGCCACTGTCGTTGGAGGACCATTGCGTACCTGCGCCCCGGTCGTCGGTCGTCGGCTGTCGGTTCTCCAGCTTCTGCGGCAGCGACTCGGGCAGCGCCAGCAGGCCATAGAGCCCGTTGAGCAGCGCCAGCCCGGCGGCCACAAAGGCGGGCAGCCCCAGCCCGTAGCGGCTGAGCAGGCCACCCATAGCGGGGCCGAGCATCAGCCCCAGGCCGAAGGCGGCGCCGATCAGACCGAGACCGCGCGCGCGCCCCTCCGGCGGCGTGCTGTCGGCGATGTAGGCCTGGGCCGTAGGGATGCTGGCACCCGCCGCGCCGCCCAGCGCGAGGGCCACAAAGAGCAGTGGCAGCGAGCCGAGGCCCGCCGCCACGCCGAGCAGGGTGTAGGCGCTGCCGGCCGTCAGCAGGCAGCCGATCAGCACCGGGCGGCGGCCGCGCCGGTCCGCGAGGGCGCCCAGCAGCGGCGCAACGAGCAGCTGCATCAGGGCGTAGATCGAGCTGAGCAGGCCCACCAGCAGCGCGCGGTCGGGGCGCTCGGGCACCAGAAAGGGCAGCAGCGGCACGATCATGCCGTAGCCGAGCATGTCGATGAAGACGCAGACAAAGATGATTTGCAGGGGCGAGCCCCAGCGCCTGCGGGCGAGCGACGATCTCATGGCCGCGCCACCTCCTGGATGAGCCGCAGCGCCTCGGCGATAGCCAGGGCGCGCACTGGGCCGTCGGCCACCCGCACGGGCCGGCCGATCTGCACGCGCACCGTGGTGCCGCGCAGAGCCGGGCTTAACAGCTGGAGGATCGCGGCGAGCCACTGGCGCTCCGCAGGCGTGCGCCGCAGCCGCAGCAGCGGGTGGCCCAGGGCCGCCGGCGCCAGCACCCCGCCCACGATCATCGGCAGCAGCGTAAGCTCGCCCGCCAGCCGCGCCAGCAGATCGATGCTGGCCGACCACGCGCGCACCGAGGCGGAGGCGCCCGGCAGGCGCAGCGGGTCGGGCTCGATCTGCCCAGCGGGAAAGGTGAGCAGCGCCCCCCCACCGCGCAGATGGCGTGCGGCGCTCCGCAGTGCGGCGGTGCGGGCGGCAGGCGTGTTGCCCACGGCAACGAGCCGGTCGGCGATGTGAGGTAGCGCCCGCAGGAAGGGCCTGGTGATGGCGAGCACCCGCAGGTTGCGGCGCGGGATGGCCGCAAAGAGCGCAGCCGCATCCACCAGCCCAGGGTGATTGGCGACGATCAGCAGCGGGCCGCTGGCGGGTGGCGGCGCCCCGCGCAGCTCGATGCCCTCGCTGAGCTGCCCGCAGATCCAGGCGCCGCCAGCCGCAAGGCCCTCAGCACCCACGATGGCGTCGAAGGTAAGCATCTGCCGGGCAAAGCGGCGTGCTGGGATGCGGCAGGCCAGCTCCGCGAGGCCACGCAGGGGCGTGGCGGACCCCAGACCGAAGGCCGACAGCAGATCGGCGCTGTTGAGCCATGTCAGGTCGGCAAGGGCGGCGTGCTCGGCCGGCGTGGCAAGCATGTTCTCCACAGATGACACAGATTTTCGGCCAATTTACGGCCCCAAAGGGGAGAGAAAAGCTTCCCCTCATGATAACATGCATGCTACAATCGTGAGCAAATCCGCTCGCCAACACAGGCCCAACAGGAGCACAACGATGCCCATCGCGATCATTAACGACGTGGAGATGCACGCCAAGGTCGGCGAGAATCTGCTGGGCGTAGCCCGCCGCAACGCCGCCCATATCGGCTTTGTCTGCGACGGCAACGGTGTCTGCCAGACCTGCCAGTGCCGCGTGCTCTCCGGCGCCGACCAGCTGAGCCCCCCCAGCGAGGCCGAGCTCGCCTGGATGCCGGACCGCCGCCTCGCCGCCGGCCATCGCCTCGCCTGCCAGTCCGTGATCCGCGGCCACGGCCGGGTGCGCGTGCTCACCAACGTCGAGGAGCTGCGCCGCCAGACGCTCGATGTGCTGCGCCCCGCCCGCGACGTGGATCGCCGCGATGCGCTGGAGCCGCTGCTCGAGAACCTGGTGCGCATGAGCGCCGACCAGCTGATCCGCTACCCCTGGAACCTTATGGCCGCCTTGCTGCGCGTGAAGCCATGGCGCTTCGCCTACCCCGTGCTCGACGCGCAGCGCTACAGCGACGACGCGGCCCGCGTGGCTCGGCGCATGCAGTCAGGCGCCGCCCGGCTCGCCCGCCCGTCGCACTCGATCTACGCCGACACCTCGCTCGCCCTAGCCGATGCCGCCACCGATGCGGCCGCATCGGTGGCCGCCATAGCGCCGCCACACACCCTCGTAGAGGAGCGCATCGTCGATGCCGCCCGCGCGCTGCGCCGGGCCAGGAACGACGTGCGGCGCTACTCTTGACGCACGCCCCGCTGCGCATGCTCGTAGTTGGCGCAGGGGCTATGGGCCGCACCTGGCTCACGACGCTTCAGGCCGACCCACGCTGGCGCGTGGCCGCCATCGTGGACAGCGCGCCCGAGGCGCTGCGCACCGCTGGGGCGGAGTTCGGCATGCCTGTGGAGCAGCGCTTCGCCCAGGCCGAGCACGCGCTGGCATATGTTCCCACCGACGCCGTGCTCGTCGTTACGCCGCCCGAGCAGCACCGCGCCGTGAGCGTGGCCGCCCTGGAGCGCGGCCTGCCGCTGTTCAGCGAGAAGCCCCTCGCCGCCACCCTCAGCGACGGGGTAGCAGTGCTGGAGGCGGCCCGGCGCAGCGGCGCCCCGCTGATGGTGGGCCAGGGCCGCCGCTGGCTGCCGCACATCAGCGCCATGCGTGATGCCGTACAGGGCGGGCTGATCGGCGAGCTTGGCTACATCACATGCCAGTTTCGCATTCCCTTCCGCTTCGGCGGCTGGCGCGAGCAGATGCCCGAGGTGCTGATCGAAGATCTGGCCATCCATCACCTCGACAGCATCCGCTTTATTAGCGGGCGCAACGGCCTGCGCCTCTTCGCCCACAGCTTCCGGCCCGCCTGGAGCTGGTTCGAGGGTAACGCCTGCGCCAGCCTGGATCTCCAGCTGGAGGGCGGCGTGCCCGTGAGCTACTTCGGCAGCTGGGTTGCGCGCGGCCCCCGCAGCGCCTGGGACGGCGAGCTGATCGTCGTTGGCTCCGCTGGCGCCCTGGCCCTGCGTGAGGACGAGACGCTCTGGCACTACCAGGGCGAGAGCGAGACGCCGCAGCAGCTCCTCCTACCGCAGTTTGCTCCCGCCGGCCTGGCGCGTGGGCTGGAGCTGTTCACCCGCGCCCTGCGCGGCGAGGCCGCCCCGATGCCCGACGGCGAGGACAATATCCACAGCCTCGCCCTCACCTCCGCCGCCGTCGCCTCCGCCCGCAGCGGCCTCCCTGTGGATGTCACGGCCCATCTGCGCGCGGCGGGGTGGACGGCAAAGCGCAAAGCGTAGAGCGCAAAGCGCAAAGCGCCGGGCAGCTTTGCCACACCGGGTTTGGGGCGCAGCTGTTCTACGTTCAGACTGTTCTACATTCAGACTATTCTACGTTTTGCGCTTTACGCTTTACGCTTTACGCTTATGAACCTCGGACTCTGGCTCGAACTGCGCCCCACCGACGATCTGCCGCGCCTGCTGGATCGCGTCGCCGCTCTGGGCTTCGGCGCGCTGCACGCCCACTTCCCTGCGGGCTGCGACGCCGCTCTGGCCCGCCGGGTGCGCCGCGCCTGCCAGGGCAGCGGCCTCGATCTTGCCGCCGTCTCTGGCTACGCCAACCCGCTGCGCCCCGAGCTCGCGCCGATGGGCGCCACGGTCGCCCAGCTCGCCGGGCTAATCGAGCTGCTCCCAGTGCTCGGCGCGCGCCGCGTGGTGAGCTGGAGCGGCAGCTACGCCGAGGGCATCGGCGACGCCCACGCTGAGAACCAGAGCGAGGCGGCGTGGGAGGCTCTGCGCCGCCATGTAGACGCGCTCTTCCCCCTGCTCGACGCGGCCGAGGGCGTGCTTGTGCTGGAGCCGTTCTTCACCCACGTGCTCAACACGCCAGAGCGAGCCGCCGCCTTTTGCGCCGAGGTGGGCTCGCCCTACGTGCGCCTAGTGCTCGACCCGCCCAATCTGCTCCCGCCAGCCCTGTGGGAGCGCCAGGCCGAGCTGATCACCGCCGCCGTGGAGACCCAGGCGCGCTACGTCGGCCTCGTGCATCTTAAGGATATGCGGCTGCACGATGGGCAGCTCGACATGCCCGCCGCTGGCCAGGGCCTGCTCGACTACCCGGCCCTGCTCGCCGCCATCGCGCGGGCCGAGCTCAGCGCGCCGCTGATCATCGAGCATGTGCGGCTTGAGGACGCTGCCGCCGCGCGCCAGTTCGTGCTCAGCCATGGAGCATAAGGTCGCCCTTACGATCAATCCATGTGACGCAAAGATTAGGAGGCAGGCGTGCATCTTCTAATACTTGGCGGAACGATCTTTGTCGGCCGACATCTCGTGGAGGCGGCCCTGGCGCGTGGCCATACGCTCACGCTGTTCAATCGGGGGCAGCATGGCGCCGAGCTCTTCCCGGAGGTGGAGAAGCTGCGCGGCGACCGCACGGCGGATCTCTTGGCCCTGGAGGGCCGCAGCTTCGACGCCGTGATCGACACCTGCGGCTATGTGCCGCGCGTGGTGCGCAGCTCGGCCGAGCTGCTCGCGCCTAACGTGGGCCACTACAGCTTCATCTCCAGCATCTCTGTCTACGCCGAGTACGCGCAGGTGGGCACGGACGAGTCTGCGCCCGTGGGCACGCTCGCCGACCCTACGGTCGAGGAGGTTACGGGCGAAAGCTACGGCCCGCTCAAGGCGCTCTGCGAGCAGGCCGCCGAGGCCGCGCTGCCCGGTCGCACGCTGATCATCCGCCCCGGCCTGATCGTCGGCCCCGACGACCCCACCGACCGCTTCACCTACTGGCCGGTGCGCGTGGCCCGTGGCGGGCCGTTCATCGCCCCGGAGCAGCCCGGCTACCTGGTGCAGTACATCGACGTGCGCGACCTCGCCGCCTGGACGATCAGTATGGTCGAGCGGGGCAGCACCGGCGTCTACAACGCCACCGGCCCCGCGGCCCCGCAGCCGCTCGGTGCGCTGCTGGCGGATTGTGGCGCGGCGGCCGGGGTGCCCGTGGAGCCGGTCTGGGCGAGCGCGGCGTTCCTGGCAGAGCATGGCGTGCAGCCCTGGAGCGAGCTGCCGCTCTGGGTGGCCGACGCGCCGGAGATGGCGGGCTTCTCGCAGGTGAGCAGCGCGAAGGCCGTGGCCGCAGGTCTGCGCTACCGGCCCACCCACGCTACCGTCGCCGACACGCTCGCCTGGGCCGCCACGCGCCCCGCCGATCACGCTTGGCGCGCGGGGCTGAGCGCGGAGAAGGAGACGGAACTGCTGGCGCGACTCTCGTAATGCAAAATGCAAAATGCAAAATTGAGTCTGCACCAGCACGGACGGAATTTGTCAGCTGGCGTTGCCCCGCCCGGTGTCCGGTTTTGCATGTTGCATTGGCTACCGCGCCCTGCGCGCCGAGTCCAAAGTGAGGTAGCCGAGCAGGAGGAAGCAGGCGAAGAGGCCGCTCACACCGATCAGGCGCGGGTAGGCCTCGGGGGTGCTCAGCACGGCGAGCAGCTCGCGGGCCAGGCTGCGCGGGCTGGTGAGCAGATCCCAGGAGTTCCAGCGCAGGAAGCGGCCCAGGTAGATGCCCACGCCGCTGAGGCCGACGCACAGCAGCACAAAGGCCCAGCTCGCCGCGGCGCCCAGCCGCTCGCGCACCAGCCCGCGCATAATATGGAGCGAGGCCACGCCGAGGATGCAGCCCGCCCAGGCGAAGGCCAGCAGCACGCCGATATCGTACCACCAGACAAAGCGCATGCCCGGCAAGTGGACAAAATCGGTCATGATGTAGGGCGCGTTGGGCAGGAACAACAGCCAGAGCGCGCCCACGACGGCTAGCTCGACGCGCTGGGGCAGGCTCAGCCGGCGCGGCGGGCCAGCCGCGATCCGCCCCGCCCAAAGCGCCGCAAGATAGGGCAGCCAGGCCAGAAAGAGGTTCCAGACCAGGAAGCTAAAGCCGGGGGCGTCCATCAGGATGCGCCCCGCCAGCAGCAGAATGGCGAGGGCGCTAGCCGCCGCAGCGGGGTAGAAGAGCCGGGCGAGTAGGAAACGATGGGCGGCACGCATAAAAGCTCCTCATAGTAGCTTAACTTCCCGGACGGTCGACGTGCCTAGCACACCCTTGGGGCCAGCAATAAGCCGGAAATTGGTGTCATCTGTGGATAAAAAGCCCAGCGTGTGGAGGTGTACCTGCTACAATCATGCCAGGCAGCACCGTGCTTCGCCTGGCCCTGAGGCCCCCGAACAGCGCACCCGAAGGCTGCCCGGCACGCACTCAGGTGCTTGACGCCCGCTCTATCCTGGGGCTATGACACAGCGCACCACCGGCCGGCTCAACCGCTTCGCGCCCCTGCTCGCCCTCGTCGTGTTCACGCTCTTCCCCTACGGCTGGCTTGCAGAGCTCTGGCCCTGGGCTGATCAAATCGCAACCTTCCTGTTCGCCACCGAGGCCGCCCACGCCGTGGGCCACGCGCTAATCTTCGCCTGCGTTGGCGCCGCCATGCTGGCCGTCTTCCCGGCGCTGCGCCGCCAGCCCTGGCGCTACCTCGCCCTGATTCTCGTTGTGGCTGTGGCGCAGGAGGGCTTCCAGCTGCTCTACAAAGGGCGCGGCGTGGTGCTCAACGACCTCACCGACATCGGCACGGATCTTGTGGCGGCGGGGGTGGTGTTCGCGCTGGTGCGGGCCAGCTTGGCGCAACGGAAGGGAACCGTCGGTGGCACAGCTGATCCGCCTGCTGCTGGTTGAGGACAACGAGCGCCTGCGGCCCGCCCTGGCCACGGGGCTTGCGGCCACAGGCGCTGTGGAGCTGGTGGGCGATTGCGGCAGCGGCGAGGAAGCCCTGGCCCGCTGCCTGGAGGGCGCGCCCGAGGCGATTCTGATGGACGTGCAGCTCGCCGGGGCGTGGAACGGCGTGGAGGCGGCCGTCGCCATCCGACGCGAGTTCCCACGTCTGCCGGTGGTTTTCTACTCCATCCAGGACGACGACGCCTACTACCGGGCCTTCCGCCGCTCCGGCATTCTTAGCCACTACGCTTACGTGCGCAAGTCGAACTACCTGCTGCCCCAGCTGATCCTGCCGCTGATCCGCGACGCCGTGGCCGGGCGCAGCTACATCGACCCCGAGATCGAGGCGCGGGTGCAGGAGGTGACGCGCAAAGATGAGCGCTCGCCCATGGGCCTGCTGGAGCCCTCAGAGCAGCAGGTGGCGCGCATGCTCGCCGCCGGCATGAGCAACGAGCAGATCGCGGCCCGGCTCGGCTTCCGCGATAAGCGCACCATCAGCCGCACCAACGGCCAGATCTACGCGGCCTGGGGCCTAGCCGACAGCGCCACCGACGAGAAGATCGCCCGCACCCGCGCCGCCCTGATTGTGCAGACCGGCCGCCTGCTGCGCTGGGCCGACGACGGTGTGATCCTCGCCGAGGACGAGCGCGGCGACTGGGCGCCATATGAAACGTAAAGCGCAAAGCGCAGAGCGCAAAACAGCCGCTGCGGGGCGCTCCCAAAGGCCTACCGTGCGGTCGGCAGTCGTTCTACGCTCTACGCTCTACGCTCTACGTTTATGAACTACCGCCTGCTGACCCTGCTCGACTGGGCCTTGATCGCATGCTCGCTGTTCAACACCGTGGTGCAGCTCTGGCTGGGCCTTACCGTGCTGCTGAACGCGGAGCGCCGCAGCTGGGGCACCTACCTCGCCGGCGGCGGGCTGCTGGTGGGCGCGGCCTTTTTTGTGGGCCACACCGCCGTGGTTGGGCGCGTGCTCGGCACGTTTAGCGGCGAGATGGAGGTCTGGTGGGGCCTGGGCTGGGCGGTGCTGATGGGCGTGCCTTACCTGTGGTACGTCGTGATGGCATGGTACAGTGGCGCCCTCGGCCGCCCCACCGCGCGCCGCTGGCTGATTGGTGTTAGCCTTGTGGGCCTTTGCGCGCTGGCCCTGCTCTTCTTCGCCAACCCCCTGCCAAGCTACGGCGCCGTGGTGGCTCGCAGCCCGGAGCCGCTCTTCGCCGCCGGCCCAGTGCCCGCCGTCGCCCTGATCTACCCAGTGTACAGCGTCTGCTGCACGCTGCTCGCCCTTGGTGTGCTGCGCGCCCCCGCCGGCTCTGAGCGCTTTATGGGCGACGAGGCGCGCCGCCGCGCCCGGCCCTGGCTGGTGGCATCCTCGGTGCTGCTGCTCGCCGTAAGCCTTGCCGTGGGCCTGGCCGCAACTTGGGTGCTCCAGCAGGTGCGCCAGGGCGAACTGCCCGGCCTCAGCGCCCGCGTGCTCACCGTGATCATCGTCTTCGACCTGCTAGTCTCGCTGCTGGTGGCGGCTGCCGTGGTGCTGATGGGCCAGGCCGTGGTGGCCTACGAGGTCTTTACAGGGGGTGGGCTACCGCGCGGCGAGCTGCGGCGCCAGTGGCGACGCATCCTGATCCTGGCCACCGGCTACAGCCTGATCGTGGGCTGGAGCCTGAGCGGGGTCGGCATTCGCGCCCAGCCGATCTACCAGCTGCTGCTCGCCACCGTGATCATGACGGTCTTCCTGGCCCTGCTTGGCTGGCGCTCCTTCGAGGATCGTGGGCGAGCGCTCGGCGGGCTACGGCCCTTCGTAAGCGGCCAGCGGCTTTACGAGGATCTGCTGCGGCCCGGCCCAGGGCCAGCGCCCGACGCCGCCGCACCCTTCCGCGCCCTCTGCGGCGAGCTGCTCGGCGCCCGCTCGGCCTACCTCGTGCCGCTCGGCCCGCTCGCCGCCCTGGTGGGGCCGCCCCTGGCGCTGCCCGCCGGAGCGGCGCCGCCCATTCAGGCCGCCGCCGAGCTTGCCGCTGCGCTGCCTGCCGCGCTCCCACTCTGCCTGCCGGTGGCGCCAAAGCAGTACGGCGGCGCCGTCTGGGCCCTGCCGCTCAGCGGCGAGCGCGGCCTGATCGGCCTGCTGCTGCTGGGCGAGAAGCGCGACGGCGGGCTCTACACCGAGGAGGAGATCGCGCTGGCCCGCGCCGCCGGCGAGCGCCTGATCGACGGCCAGGCCGCCGCCGAGCTGGGCCGCCGCCTGGTGGAGCTGCAGCGCCGCCGGCTCACCGAGGGCCAGGTGCTGGATCGCCGCGCCCGCCGCCTGCTCCACGACGAGGTGCTGCCGCAGATCCACACCGCCATTCTGGAGCATGCCGAGGGCGCACAGCTTCAAGCCCAGCTGGTGCGCGTCCACAAGCAGATCTCCGACCTGCTCCACGATCTGCCGCCCGCCGCCGGGCCAGAGCTGGAGCGCCACGGCCCTATCGGCGCCCTGCGCCGGGCAATCGCCTCGGAGCTGCCAGATGCCTTCGACGCCGTGGGCTGGCAGGTGAGCCCCGAGGCCGAGCGCGCCGCCAGCAGCCTCGACCCGCTGCGCGCGGAGACGCTCTACTACGCGGCGCGCGAGGCGGTGCGCAACGCTGCCCGCCACGGGCGCGGCGACGACCAGAGGCGCCCGCTGCGCCTCCACGTCTTGGCGCTATGCCATGAGGTACCCGGCGCACCGCCCGTCGTCGAGCTGGCGGTGGAGGACGACGGCGTGGGCGTCACGTTGGCCCACCCCGCCACAGGTGCGGGCGCCGGGTTGGCTTTGCACAGCACCATCCTCGCGATCCTCGGCGGCTCGCTGGAGGTGAGCAGCCCTAGCGGCGGCCCCACGCGCGTAACAGTGCGCCTGCCGGCAGAGCGCGCCGACGCGCAGAGCTAGGGCGAGGGGACAGGGCCGCTGCATACGAACGGCGCGAGGCCAGACCGTTTGGACCACGAACGGCGCGAGGCCAGACCGTTTGGACCACGAACGGCGCGAGGCCAGACCGTTTGGACCACGAACGGCGCGAATGGCGGCGAACAGCGCGAAGCCGCTGCCAGGAGTGTCCACGCGCGTTGGCGGTCCAAGGCATGCAGCGGCACGCGTCATGGTCGGCAGGCGGGTGCGTACACGCGCGCCGTGGGGGCGCGGTGCGCCAGGCGCCTGCCTGCGCGGGCGAGTCCGGACACGTCGGCGCAGGCCGACGCGCGGCCACAGGCCCTGCCGCTGCGGTTTCAACCGCCGGGTGCTG
>Ga0136636_10001168_pt1 | contig 15048 bp, 12 predicted proteins | sample AntDrymUQ8522106_2_FD_104653 | JGI IMG/M metagenome (GOLD analysis project Ga0136636, IMG submission 104653) | Polar desert sand microbial communities from Dry Valleys, Antarctica - metaG UQ852 (21.06) | ecosystem: Environmental > Terrestrial > Soil > Desert | place: Antarctica: Dry Valley... | reverse complement strand
CCTGCGAAAAGAGCGCCGGCGGCCTCGCTGAGGGAGCTGGCGGGGAAGCGGCGGCGGAGATCGTCATGGGCGCGACGTGCGTCGGTGATGGCGGTGGCCTTGCCTTCCGGCGGGCCATGACGAGCCAATTCGGTGCCGAACCAGACCTGCATGTAGAGCAACCGGGGCACGTCGATCAGCGGCATGTCGGCCTCGCCCATTGCCGCGAGCACCGCCAAGCCGGCGTGCAGATCCTGCACGCTGCCGTCGGGGCTGCTGGCCAATTCCTTGTAGCAGTCGGCAAGTTGCAGGCGGTTGCCCTGTTCCAGCGGACGACTGACCAGCAGCTGGGTCGCCGGCTTGCTGGCTTGCAGGGGATCCTTCATTTCCCGACGGGTGCGGGCGATCTGCTCATCCACGGTGGCGCGCAACGAGGTCCAGGCCTGATCGCGCTCGTGCCGAACCTTGTCCAAGGTGGGGTCGGCGGGGGGTGCCGGGGTGGACAGATCGACCAGGCCACGCAGCTCGACGATGCGGGCCTCATGCTGGCGGATGACCTCGGCAAGGCGGCGCTGCAAGAGCTGGTCGGGGGTGAGTGCGGCTTCTTCGCTGGCCAGGGGCAATTGAGGCTGCACGCGCGGTGTGGGGGAGGCGGGCGGCTGGAGGTCTTGGCCGGGGAGGGCGGCGGTGAGAGCGAGGCAGCACCACAAGGCGAGCTGGAGCTCGGCTCTCCCAGCGGGACCGAGGGCTCCGGCGCGGATCATTGCAATGCTCCGGTGGCGGTGGCTGCGGCGGTGCCCGAGAAGGCTTTGACGGCGTCCCGCAGGCGGCCCTGGTCGCGGTAGTACTGGCCGAGGATCTGTCCGGCCAGGGCCCGGTCGCGGGCCGCCAGGTCGGTGCGGGCGAGCATGCCGGTCAGCAGCGCTTCGGCGCGGGGACCCTGATCGGCGAGCAGGGCGGCGCGGGCCATGCCGATCTGCGCGGCATCGCGCAGGCCCGGGGGCGGATCCTCGGCCATGACCCGTTCGTAGGTGCCGATCGCCTGGGCGGCGATGCCGGCCCGGTCGCTGCGGCTGCGATTGGCCTTGGCCCAGGTCGCCTGAGCGATGTGGAACAGTACCCGGGCGCGCACACTGCCTGGATAATCACCCAGCCCGGCCTGCAGATCGCCCAACAATTGATCGACCTGCAAGGACGGATCACGCCGGTCGAGGGCGTCGCCCTTGAGCAGTTCCCAGAGGGTGCTGATGGCGTCGTCGTCGCGCTCGATCTCGCTGTAGCAGCGCGCAATGGCCAGCAGGGTTTCAGCGCCCAGATTGACGCGGACGAATTGCTGACGCGCGCGCAAGAAAGAGAACAGGGCCGGCACATAGGCTGGGGTCTCGCCTTGCAGCCAGCACTCACCGACGCGAAAGGCGGATGTGGCATAGATCGCCGGGTCGGCATCCGGATCCGCCTTGCGGACGGCCCAGGATTTGGCCAGCCGTTCATAGACCGGGCGGACCTGCGCGCCGCGGCCCTGATGGAAGGCGCATTCCGCGAGGCGGAACGCCGTGACATCATCGTCAGCCCCCGCGGCGGCCACACGTTGCAGATGGGCTTCGGCCTCGGCCCAGCGTTCGGCCGCGTACAGCAGCTCGCCCAGACGCAGGCGCGCGGTGGCGACCACGCCGCTGGCAGCGGGCACCTCGCCCCAGGTTTCGACAAGCAGATGCAGGTCCTGGATGGTGTCATCGATCAGGACCGGATCGCGCTCGGCTTCACCCAGGCGATGCTCGCTATCAGCCAGGGCGAGCAGCACCTCGGCATGCTCGGGGTCTTCGCCGCGAGCCAGCGCGAGGTAGTTGCGGTACACCGCCCGGGCATCGCGCCATTGGCTGAGCTCGAACATCGCGTCGGCAACGCCGCGGATGCCGCGCAGAACCCAACGACGCACCTCGAGATCCTTGCTCGCGCCCCACTCATCGACCAACAGGTTGAACGCGGCGATCGCCTCCAGATGGCGCTTGGCCAGCGCGGCCCGGCGGGCCAGCAACCACTGGGCTTCGGCCCCCGCGGCACTGGTGTGGTCAAGAGCGGTGCGTTCGAGCACCCGCAGGGCCTGCTGATCGTCCAGGCTGGTTTCGTCGCGGCGTTCGACCGCCGCCACTTGGCGGACCCCGCCGACGGTCTCTTCGCGCCAAGCCATGCCGGCTTGGCCCAGCAGGCGGTCCAGCACCTCGTCGAAGGGCAGCGCGGTCACCGCCAGGCCGGCCTTGCTGCGGGCCCGTGGCCCAGAGAGCTCTTGGCCCGGTCGCGCCGCCACCAGCAACAGCTCGGCGTAGATGGCATCCAGCGGCTGATCGACCAGCGCGGCAGAGATGGTCACCCCACCCCGGCCATCGTGCTCGGCGCGCAGCCGGTCACCATAGCGCTTGGAGGTCACCGTCCGCGCCGTCGCGGCCGCCGTGGCCGTGGCCTGGGCCGCCGGTTCGTCGGCATGCCCATCCCGAGCTTTGAGGACGGCATTGACCCGTACCACGGCCTGGCGCAGGGCGCTGATGTCATCGATCAGAGCATCGCGCTGCGCCTGATCCGTGGTGGCGTGGGTGCGACCCCCGCTGTCGTCCAGCTGCAACGGTCGGGCCTGGGGCCCGAGGGGCGGCATCGGCCCCTCGGCGCCCGACAGCAGGGCGAGGACGATCATCAGCGCGGTGGCACTACGCAGCAGGACTGGCATCAGTGACCTCCACCGTGGGCGGCCGCGGGAGCTTCATGGCTGCTAGCCGGTGCTTCGTGTCGGCCGGCGGCTGCCTTATGGCTGCTAGCCGGTGCTTCGTGTCCGCCGGTAGTCGGGGCCGCGCCATGCGTGTTCACCGCCGCCATGCGGGCATCGCCACGCGGCGCCGCCAACAAGCGCGCCAGGGTCAGGGCCGCGCTGTCCACCATCGCCCGGGCCCGGGTGCGTTCCTCCAGCGGCCGGGCATTGCCCTGCTCGTCCTGCGCCGCCGTCCAGCGCGCCTCGTTGGCCAAGACCCGGTAGCAGGTGCGGATGGCCGCATCGCGTTCGTCCAGGCGGGCCAAGACCTCGGCATATTCCGCATAGACCGCCGGGTCAGACTGCTCGCCTTCGGCCACCAGCGCGTATTCGTCCGCCGCCTTGCGCCAGCCGGCATGGGCGCGGTGGTGCCGAGCCAGCACCAGGGCGACCTCTTCCTCGTGGCTCGGCCAACGGGCCTTGAGCCGTTCCAGCAGCAGCACGCCCTTGGCCTGCTCGGCACTGTCGTTGACCCCGATGAGAGTCCGACCGGCGCGCAGGTCGTCGGCATAGCTGTCGCCGGGCGTCGGGGTCGCCGCCAGACGTTCGAGCCGCAGTTCATCAGCCAAGGTGCGCATCACCGACACCGACACCATCAGGAAGCCAGTGCACACCGCGAGCAACAGCACCGCCGCCACCAGCAGCCAGCGCGCGCCGCGGAAGTCCACCTGGGCGACCAGGGGGCTGCCGGTGGACGGTGCGGAGTGCGCTGACGTGGTGCCAGGCGAATGGCCGGTGCCCAGGACCTGCCGCACATCCACCGCATCGACGGTCAGGCGCGGCGGCGGGGGCGCATTGGCCATCGCCCGGTCCAGCTCGGCCCCGCGCTCTTTCAGCTGCTGGGCCATGCTCTTGGAATCATTGCCCGACTGCGTGGTCGCCGGGCCGGTGGCGCCGGCCAACTGCTGCACCAGGGCATCGATGTCGCTTTGCGCGATCATCGCCTCGCTGGGCGGCTGGTCGCCCTGATCGTGCTTATTGACCAACTGCTCCAACGCATCCGCGGAGAGGGCCAAGGTCGCGGCGTTGGCGCCGGTCTTATCCGCGGCCACGGTGGCCTTGGTGATCACGGTCGGGGCGGTCGTTACCGGCTTGGCCGGCTCGGGTGCGCTGGCACCCAGCTGAGCCAACAGGGCATCGATGTCCGACTGGCCCAGGGGACCCGAGGCGGATACCTCCTGGGAGGCGCGCAATTTCGAGGAGGTTCCGGCGGTGGCGGCAGCGCTGCCCATGACCGGTGCAGGGGCGGACGGTGGCGCTTCGGGTGTCGTGGCGCCACCCAGGGCCGCCAGCATCATATCGATCTCGGACTGGGACAGGGGCCCGGCCGCTTCGGGGGCGGCGGGCGCCGCGGCGACGGGTTCAGCGGCCGGCACCGGCGGCGGGCTTTCGTCGTCGTCCTCGACCGCCGCGCCGGCCACCACCGACGCCGTGGCGGTGCTGCGTTCGGTCTCGGCCATGAACTGCTCGACCTTGGTGACTGGATCGCCGGCCGGCAAAACTGAAGCCGGGGCAGATTTCTCTGCCGGCTTGGCTTCGGGCGTGCCGCCGCTCATCTGCGCAAAGAGCGCATCGATGTCCGCTTGCGACATGTGGACGTCATCGGCCATGGAGAGACGGATTCCTTGCCCGGGACTGGGACGCACACGCCATGCCCATGGTCGCCGCGGGCCCTCTCCTGCCAGCATACCCGCAGACCGGGCTGCCCCATACTGCCACTTACAAGTCTTGATCAGACTATTGGTTGCGAGTCCGCCGCCGGGCTGGAGGCGGGATAGCCGCCGGGCTGACTGAGGGCATCCAAGGTCAGCTGCAGGTCGGTCAGGGCCACCGGATCGTCGAGAAGCGCCGCACGTTCGTCGCGACCCACACCGGCCGCCGCCACGCGCGACGTATCGCACCACAGGATCGGCACCCCGGCCGCCAGCAGCTGACGTTTCAACGTCGGCGTGCCGCCGGTGACCGCTTGGTTGGGACGGGCCCGAAACCAGGCATAGGTCCAGGTGCCCAGGGCCGTGACGCAGGTCAGATCGATGATGTCGCCCGCCGGCAAGGCCTGCGGCCACAGCAGTTCACCGCGCCAGGCGACCAGGGAATCAGCCACGGGCGACCTCCGCCGGCGGTACGGCCGCCAGCTCAAGGAGAGCCCCATCGTCCTGAAAGCGGGCGCGGATGGCCAGGTCGGTCAGCAATGCCCGGCGATCGACCTGGGCTGACCATTCCACTGCGCCGTCCAACCAGACCAGCCAACGATCGCCAAAGAGGTTGATCACCGCCCGGCCACCCGGGGCCGCTTGCAGCAATTCGGCCAAGGCCAGGCGCTGACCAACCGTCGGGGCCAGCCCGACCAGTTCGGCAAAGGCGGTCTGCGTCGTAGCCGCATCGGTCCAGGTCGCCGCCACCCAGCGCAACGTTTCCGGATGGGCGCGCCCACCGTGATCGTGAACCAGCCGGCCGCGCTCTGGATCGATCACCACCGGCCCACCGGTGACGCGCGCAGCCAGACGCTCCACGGCGCGGCGCAGCTCTTTGATCGAGATCGGCTTGGTGAAAAAGTCGATGCAGCCCAACCGCAAGGCCGCGACCGCATCGTCGAAGGAGCCATACCCGGTCATCAGCACAAAAGGCACGCCCAGTTCACCGGCCAGATCAAGGCCATGGCCGTCCGGCAATTTCAGATCGCTGACCAGGGCATCGATACGCCCCGCAGCCGCCAAGGCCCGCGCCTGCGCCAGATCCGCCGCTGCCAACACCTGATGCCCAGCCTGGGTCAGACCCCGGGCCAAGGCGCTGCGGATGCCGTCTTCGTCTTCGACGAGGAGGAGGCGCATTAAACAACCGTCGCGGGGTCGCGGGGTCGCGGGGTCGCGGCGCCGACAGCCGAAGACACGGTGCGAAAGACAGCCGTCGCGGGGTCGACAGCCGAAGTCACGGCGCGAAAGACAGCCGTCGCGGGGTCGCGGGGTCGCGGCGTCGCGGCGTCGACAGCCGAAGACACAGAGCGAAAGACAGCCGTCGCGGGGTCGCGGGGTCGCGGCGTCGCGGCGTCGACAGCCAGATATACGGCCCCAGTGGCGATGTTTTGAGGTCCGACTTCGCGACCCCGCGACCCCGCGACCCCGCGACGGTGGCTGCTCACTCCTCCTCCCGCGGCCCGCCCTCGCGCGTCAGGCAGATCACCGTCAGGTCGTCTTCCAGCTTGTCGTCAGCAAAGGCCTTCACCTCACCCACGGTGAGCTTCACCAGATGGTCGTAGGGCTGGTCCAGGTGGCTGATCAGCTGGCCATACACGCGGAATTGGCCAAATTCGCGGCCGTGGCGGTCGTGGGCTTCGTTCAGGCCGTCGGTGTAGTTGACCAGCACGTCGCCGGGCAGCAGGTCCAGAGACACCGGGCGCAGGGCCTTGGCGAAAATGGCCGAGGACATCAAGCCGACCGCCGGGCCGATCTGGCCAACCAGCTGCAACACTTCTTTGCGGGTCGGGCTGCACAGCAGCGCGGGTTGATGGCCGCAGCAGTACAACGTGGCCTTATGCGTCTCGGGGTGGAAGCGCACCGCGAACACGGTGATGAACTGGCCTGGGAGCAGGTCGCGGCGGACATCGTCATTCCAGGCGGTGAGCAGGGCCGAGACGTCTTCATGCCGCTGGGACAGGAAGCGCAGGGCCTTGAGGGCCGCCACCACCACCAGGGCCCCCTGGACGCCGTGGCCGGCGACGTCGCCCAGCACCGCCAGGGTGCTGCCGTCGGCCAAGGGCAGGAAATCGAAGAAGTCGCCGCCCACTTGGCCATGGGGCTCGTAATGCACCATCACCCCGTACCCGGGCACCGCCGGCGGCTCGGGCAGCATCTTTTCGATGATGGCCTTGGCGCGCAGCAGATCGCTGTGGCCGGTGGTGGCGCTGTCCGCCGGGCGCAGGTCCACCTCGGTGGCGCGGCTGCCGCTGATGCGCTGGGTGGCGCCGGTCTGGGTCAGGGGATCCAGAGCATCGACCGAGAAGGCCGAGCGTTCCCGCTCCGCCGCTGCCTTGCCGCCGTGCAGGGCTTCAAGCTGGACCAGGGGCAGCAGCCGGCCGGACTGGGCTTCCTTGCAGACGGCCAGGACGCGGGCGCAAATCTCTTGGCGCTGCTGCGGGGTGCGCGCCTGCGGCGGCAGCACGACCCACTTGCCCGTATAGGGATTAAGCCAACGGCCATCCTTGCCAAACATGCTCAGCCGCGGCTCCTCGTCGATATTGTCGCGCAGGTGCAAGACCCAGCGCCATTTGTTGAGGTCCTCGGCAGCCTTGGGTTTGAAGCGTACCCAGGGACGCTTTTCAGCCAGATATTCGCGAGCCACCTCGAAATGACCGAAGGGCGCTGGCACCTTGGCGCCAGTATAGGGGCAGAGCCAGGCCAGACTGTCGACGGTCAGGATGCGGAAGGCCGCATCGGTGTTCAGCAGTATCTCTGCCCGGACCCTGCCCAGCTCGACGGGGTCGGGCGGCGGTTCAGGTTCGGGAGCTTTGCGACTGAACAGGGCCATGGTGGGCGGTGAGTTGATGGCGCGGATGAACCAGCGCAACAGGTGTTGCCCAAGCATCCTACCTCACCGCGGCGACCCGCGCCCAGGGAGGTTTGCTCTCCCCCCTGTCACGACCGGCCGCCGTCCCGGGTAGGCAGGACATGAGAAACACCTCATGAACCCCAGGCCTTGTTCCTGATCATCAGGCCAACCCCAGCAAATGCAGACACAACCTCTGACCCGATGTGCCAACCAGCATTCGAGCATTCAAGCATTCGAGCATTCTGGCATTCAAGCATTCCACCCTCATTCCCCTCTTGAGCCGTCCCCCATGCAGATAGGCTGCGCCGCTCGCCAGCACGGAGGCAGTCATGGGTCGAACTCGGTAGTCGCGCACCTTTCCGCCTGTCCGCGCCACCTCCGAACCAGCGATCCCATGCCCCGTTTCACGCTTCCCAACGGCAACGTCCTCGACCTGCCCGCACCTGTCACCGGCCGCGGCGTTGCCGAGGCCATCGGCCCCGGTCTGGCCCGCAAAGCCATCGGCATCAAGGCCGACGGCGTGCTGCTGGACCTTGATCGCCAGCTCTCGGCCGATGCCACGGTGACCATCGTCACCGCCCGCAGCGACGACGCGGACGCCCTCCACCTGCTACGCCATTCCTGCGCCCACGTCCTGGCCGAGGCGATTTGCTCGCTGTGGCCACAGACGCGCCTGGCCTATGGCCCGGCCATCGACGACGGCTTCTTCTATGACATGGCGGTGGTCGGCGCCGACGGCAAGGCCGTCAGCCTGACCGATGCGGATTTCGCCAAGATCGAAGCGGCCATGGCCGCCATCGTCAAGGCCGACCGGTCCTTCGTGCGCCGCGACTACGACTGCGCCTCCGGCCTGGCCCGCACCGCCGCCGACCGCTACAAGCTCGACAACGCCGAGCGCGCCATCGCCAAGGGCGCAACCTCACTCAGCTTCTACACCACCGGCGAACCGGGCAGCGCGTGGGAGGACCTGTGCGCCGGCCCGCACGTGCCCCGCACCGGCGTGTTGGGCGCGTTCAAGGTGATGTCGGTGGCCGGCGCCTATTGGCACGGCGACCAGACCAGCGATCAGCTCACCCGCGTCTACGGGACCTGCTTCGCCGACGACAAGGCCCTGAAGGCGCACCTCGCACGCATCGAAGAGGCCAAGCGCCGCGACCACCGCCGCCTGGGCAAAGAGCTGACCCTCTTCCACATCGAAGAGGACAATCCAGGGCAGGTGTTCTGGCATCCCAAGGGCTGGTCGATCTACGTCGGCCTGATGGACTACATGCGCGCCAAACAGCGCGCCAACGGCTACGTCGAGGTGCACACCCCCTCGGTCATGGCGAAAAGCCTGTGGGAGCGCAGCGGCCACTGGGACAAGTATCGTGACAACATGTTCACGACCGAATCCGAGAAGCGCGACTTCGCCATCAAGCCGATGAACTGCCCTGGGCACATCCTGATCTTCAATCAGGGTCTGCGCAGCTACCGCGACCTGCCCCTGCGCATGGCCGAGTTCGGCTCGTGCTGCCGCAACGAAGTCTCGGGCGCGCTGCATGGCATCATGCGCGTGCGCGGCTTCGTGCAGGATGATGCCCACATCTTCTGTCGTGAGGATCAGGTCGAGGCCGAGGTGGCGTCGTTCTGCCGCATGCTCACCGAGGTGTACGCCGACTTCGGCTTCGGCATCGACAGCATCGCCGTCAAGCTGTCGACCCGGCCCGACCAGCGCGTCGGCAGCGATGAAAGCTGGGACCGGGCCGAGGCCGCCCTGGGCCGCGCCGTCACGGCCGCCGGCCTGAAGTACGGTCTGAATCCCGGCGAAGGCGCGTTCTATGGCCCTAAACTGGAGTTCACTCTGGTGGACGCCATCGGCCGCGGCTGGCAGTGCGGCACCATCCAGCTCGACCCCAACATGCCCAGCAAAGAGCGCCTGGACGCGACCTACGTGGGCGAGGACGGTCAGAAGCATCACTGCGTGATGCTGCACCGTGCCATCCTCGGTTCACTGGAGCGCTTCATCGGCATCCTCATCGAGCATTTCGAAGGCAAGTTCCCGCTCTGGCTCGCCCCCGAGCAGCTGCGCATCCTGCCGATCACCGACGCCCAGATCCCCTACTCCCGCCAGGCCCAGGCCACCTTGGTCGCCACCGGCCTGCGCGTGTCGGTCGATGAAAAGCCGGACAAGCTGGGGGCCAAGATCCGCGAGGCCCGCAATGCCCGCGTGACCTACTTCGCCGTCGCTGGCGAAGCTGAAGTTGCCGGCGGAACCCTGGCCCTGCAGAATCAGGCCGGGGACAAGCTCGGCACCTTCACCCTCGCTGATCTGGCTGTCCGCCTGGGCACCGAAGTCGCCGAACGTCGCCTGCCCGCTGTCACCATCGCTGCCGCCACCACCGTCAAGGAACTCGTATGATCCGCCACGCCGTCCTCGTTTCCACCGCCGCAGCGGCTCTCGTCCTCTCTGGCTGTCAGAGTGAGGAAGACAAGAAGCAGGAACTGGCCCGCATCAATGCCGAGATTCAGAAGCGGGTCGAAGTCGCCGTGCAGCAGGCCTTCGACATGCGCCTCTCCGACGAGGTCCAGCGCCAGTTGAAGCCGGCCGTCGCCACCGAATTCCAGCGCCAGCGCCAGATCGACGAGCAGCTCAAGCTTGCCGCACAGCAGCGGGCCATCGTCGAATCCGCCAGCAAGTCGGCCGTGAGCGGGGTCAAGAAGCCGACCACGACCACCAAGAAGCCGACCACGACCACCACCAAGAAGCCGGCGCGCTGATCACCATGGACTTCAGCAAACTTGCCCAGGCCATGGGCCCATTTCAGCAGGCCATGCAACAGCAGGCCGCCGAACGCGCCAAGACCGTGTTGGAAGGCAAATCTGGTGGCGGGGCCGTCACCGTGCGCCTGCGTGGCGACCTGCAACTTGAGAGCCTGACCATCGCCCCGGCCGCCGCCCAAGCCGCCGGCGGCGACGTCAGCATGCTTGAGGACCTGGTCCAAGCCGCCATCAACGACGTGCTGCGCCAGTACCGCACCAAGTTTGGCGCCACCCCGGATGAGCAGCTGCAGAAACTGGCCGGCGGCGGCAACCTGGGGGCGCTGATTGGACCGTTGATGGGGGCGTTGGGGAAGTGAGGGCCGGACGCCGTCGCGGGGTCACACAATCGACAACCGTCGCATGGTCGCGGAGTCGCGGGGTCGCGACGTCGACAGCCATCGCCCGTCCAAGTCTGCGAAGTGGGCTGCGATCCGACCCCACGACCCCGCGACCCCGCGACCCCGCGACGCTGTCACCATGACCCCGCGACCCCGCGACCCCGCGACGATTGTGTTGTGCTCCACCGCCCCCCGCTTGCTTCGCAATACCCTGCTGGTGATTGCGGCGTTGGTGGTGAATCCGCTGCTCTGGTGGCTGTGTTTGGGCGGCGACGCGCGCACCAATGCAGGTTCCCTCGCGGTCCTGGCGCCTTTCCTGGTGGTGGGGGCGGTGCTGGCGGCCGTAGCGGTGCAGCAGGCCCTGCGCGTGGCGCTCGGTCCGCGGCTGCGCATCGATGCTTCGGAATCACCAATCACTGACAGCACCCTGACCCTGGCCTGGACGGTGGTGCAGGGCCGCGTGGATCAGCTCGACCTGAGCCTGGAATTATTGGAATCCGTCGGTCCGCCTGACCACGACAATCATCGCGGCGTGTGGCGGCAGGCGTGGTCGGCTGCGCCGACTGGCGGCGAGCTGACCATCGTGCTGCCGGCGGAGCTGCCGCCCAGCCTGTCCTGCCAGGACCTGCGCCTGGAATGGTGGCTGACCGCCACCGGCGTGGGCCGGATGCGCCTGGACGAACGCTGGGCCATCCCCATGGGTTCGGCCACGCAGCTGCCCACGGTCAACACCGCGCAGCTCGACCTGCGCCCCGCTGGCGACGCCCTGGTGGGCAGCGCCCAAGCCGGCGAGGTGCCCCGGGAAGTGCGCCTGCACTGGCACGGCAGCGGCGGTGGCGAAGGCCGCGATGTGATCGTCGCCCGCTGCCCGGTACCGGTGGGAAGCGGCATGGTGCCGGTGCAGCTGGACGCTCCGCCCGGCATTCGTCCGTGGATTGGTGAACTCTTTTCCCTGGAGCTGGTCGTCGAGCTGGTCGATGTCTGAGTCCGCCGAGCCGGCCACCGCCAGCCCCCTCGCCAATGCCGTCATCGTCCTGGTCCGCACCCAGGGCCCGATCAATCTTGGTATGGTGGCGCGCCTGTGCGGAAATCTTGGCGTCGGTCAGCTGCGCCTGGTGACCCCGGAATGCGCCATCGATTGTGAGGAGGCGCGAAAATTCTCGACCCACGGGCGCGACCTGCTGCTGGGCGCACCGGTCTTCACCACCCTGGAGGACGCCACCGCCGATTGTCAGTTGGTGATCGGCTCGTCGTCTCGCTTTCGCGATGGCGATCTGGGCTCGGGCCTGCGCCCCCACGAGGTGCCGGCCAGGGTCGCCGCGCGCGGCGCCAGCCGCTATGCGCTGGTCTTCGGCAACGAGGCCGATGGCCTGAATGAAGCCGAATTGCGCGCCTGCCAAGCCTGGATCCGTCTCGACCACTGGGGCGATCACGACAGCTACAACCTCGCCAATGCCGTCGGCATTGCCGCCTATGGCGTCGCCAGCGCTGCCGCCAACGCGCCGCCCGTCAGCCCCGACGCCGCGGCCGACCGCGTGCAGATCGAAGCCCTCTACCGTTACTGGCTGGGCACCCTCGACCGCTTCCAATACTTCCGCCGCACCGACGCCGAACGCTTCGCCCCCTTGCTCCGGCGCTTCATCGGACGGCAGCATCTGACGCCCCATGATGTGCAATTGCTGTGGGGGATGTTTACGCAATTTCATGTGCAAGCGTTTGGGGATAAGGGGAGATAGGTAGAAATGCTCGAATGCTTGAATGCTCGAATGCTTGAATGCTTGGATGCTTGGATGCTTGGATGCTTGGATGCTTGGATGCTTGGATGCTCGAATGCTCGAATGCTTGGATGCTCGAATGCTTGACTGCTTGACTCCGGACCTTGGGGGTATGCCCACTGTTGCTCTGGGGCTACATCTGCGTCACCATTTACCTAATGCCTGTTCAACCTACGCCGATGACGCTGCTTGCCTTGGCTGGCGCTGGGGTTTCGGTGGCGGGGTTGGCGGGGTGCGGGGTGCCGGTGTGGGGGGCGGCGTTGACCTGCGTGGCGCTGACTGGGTTGGCTTGGCCGAGCCATGGACTGCGGGCGGGTGTCGTGCTCGCGCCGGCAGTGGCGTTGGTGCTGCCGGGTGGCGTGGCCTTGGCTGCGGCCCTGGGCTTGGGCGCGGCAGCCTTGGGCGTGGCGGCGCTCGTGCCGGCGAAAGCAACGCCAGGCCACGACTCGTCGCGCGCTGATCGCGACCGGCTTGAACGTATCAACCGCCGCTACCCGCTGCTGATGGAAGCCTGCCTGGAGCTGTCTTCGGCGCGGCAGTTTGACCATCTTGCCTCCCTCTTGGCGGAACAGGCCACCGAAGTGGTGCCCGAGGCCCTGGCGGTGCGGGTCTTCCTGGGCACTGCTTCAGAGATCCGCTGCTGCGCCTCGCGTGATGCCCAGGGGGCGACCTGCCCGCTGCCGCCCGGCCCCGAGCACGCCTACGTGGCTGGCGAAGCCCGCGAGCTGGTGCTGCGCAAGCCCGGCGGCACCTGCGTGCTGGTGCCCTTGCGCGCCGACCGGCGCAGTCAGCAAGGCCAGCACGCCACCCTGCGCGGCGTGCTGGCGGTGGACTTGCCGCCGGGCGGCGCCGGCGAACGCGAAACCATCGACCTGCTCGCCGCCCTGGGACGCTTGGGCGGACTGGGACTCGCCGCAGTGGATCTGGTCGATCAGGCCCGCGGCTTGGCGCTGCGCGATGAACTCACCGGCCTGCTGGGCCGCCACGAATTCCTGCGTCGCCTAGATGAGCTCATGGCCAACGCTCGCCGGCACCGCTCGCCCTTGGCGATCGTGGCCTGCGACCTGGACCACCTCAAACGCTACAACGACAGCCACGGCCACGCCGCCGGCGACGCCGCCTTGGTGGCAGTGGCCGAGGCGATGCGCCGTACCGCCCCCAGGGACGCCATGCTCTGCCGCTGGGGCGGCGAGGAATTCGCCCTGGCTCTGCCCGGCGCTGGCCTCGACCGCGCCGCCTCTGCCGCCGACCATCTGCGCGCTGCCATTGCCGCCTGTGTACCCGATCCACAGCACCCCGATCGCCGCGTCACCGCCAGCCTGGGCACCGCCCAACTTGGCCCCGACGACACCGCCGCCGTCCTCCTCGAACGCGCCGACGCCGCCCTCTACCGCGCCAAAGCCAACGGCCGCAACCGCGTGGAGGCCGGATGAGCAAACCCCACGAACGCTGCGAAACCTGGAAGAGGCGAGCTCCAGCTCGCCTCGTGGCAATCCGTCGCGAAACCTGGGAAAGGCGAGCTCCAGCTCGCCTAGTGGCAATCCGCCCATGACCCCCCTCCCCCCCACCCTCCTCGCCGCCGCCCTCACCGCCGCCGCCACCGCCATCGCCGTCCCGCCCGCCGCGCCCCTCGCCACCCTCGCCGCCGCCCTCGCCACTTGGGCCTGCTGGCCCCGACCGCGCCCACCCGCCCCGACCGCACCAGTCGACGACCTGCCCGTCCAGCTCGACGGCCTCGACCTCCAACAAGGCGTGTTTGACGTCTCTGCCGAACTGGTCGGCTGCGTGGATGAAGCCGACGCCCGCGCCCGCTTCGCTGCCGCCGTGCGCCGCTATTGGTCCGGTGACGCCGTCGATCTGCTGCTGTGGGAACGTGGCACCTGGCGGAGCCTGGGCGGCGCGCCAGCCGGCGTCCCGCCCACCATTGATGGTCCGGTGACCCTGCCCGGCCCGGGCCGCGACCTGATCTTGGATCTCAGCGCCGGCGTGCAGGGCCAGGCCGCCCTGGTGCTGCGCCAGGCCCGCCTGCAGCCCAGCCTCACCGGTCGTCCCGAAAGCGTGCAGCGCTACATCGCCGGCATCCTGCGCGGCCAGCTCGCCTTATCGCTGCGCCGCGTACTTCTTTACGGCGAGCTCCAGGCGTTGGCCCGCATTGATCCCCTCACCGGCACCCAGCGCCGCTGGTACGGCGAGAGCCGCCTAGCCGAACTGGTGGACGCCGGCGAAGTGGTGGCCGTGGCGTTGGTCGACATCGACCATTTCAAAAAGGTCAACGACACCCACGGCCACGCCGCCGGCGACCTGGTGCTGACCGCCGTGGGCACCTGCTTGGTCAAAGCCCTGCGCACCGGCGATCTGGTCTGCCGCCTGGGCGGCGAGGAATTCCTGGTGATCCTGCCCGACACCAGCCCCGACAGCGCCCTGCACGTCGCCGAACGCCTGCGCGCCGCCGTCAGCGCCCTGGCCGACCTGCCCACCAGCGTCACCGTCAGCATCGGCGTCGCCGCCTGCCAGCAGGACGACAGCGCCCCCGCCTTGGTGGAGCGCGCCGATCAGGCCATGTACCAGGCCAAGCATGCCGGCCGCAATCGCGTCGTCGACGCCGCGCCCGACGCCCCCCTGCGCACCGTGGCGCGCAAGGCCCGTGCCGGCACCAGCACCACGACGATCCACCGGAAGACCTAGCCCGTCGATGGAATCATCAATCCGATAGACGGGGAAGTATCCCAATATTTTTCAGCCACTCTGTGTGTCCGTAGCGCTAAGTCCCGCAGCGGACTCACGCCAGAGTGCCGGTGAATCTCTCCCGCGGTGG
>Ga0136636_10001167_pt1 | contig 15048 bp, 13 predicted proteins | sample AntDrymUQ8522106_2_FD_104653 | JGI IMG/M metagenome (GOLD analysis project Ga0136636, IMG submission 104653) | Polar desert sand microbial communities from Dry Valleys, Antarctica - metaG UQ852 (21.06) | ecosystem: Environmental > Terrestrial > Soil > Desert | place: Antarctica: Dry Valley... | reverse complement strand
CCATTTTGCAGTCAGTTTCCTATCAGGTAGGCCGAACTGGTGCAGTTACTCCGGTTGCCAATCTAGATCCGGTTTTATTGGCTGGAACCACCGTTAAACGGGCATCATTGCATAATGCTGATATCATTCGAAATCTCGATTTGCATTTGGGCGATACCGTTTTTGTGGAAAAAGGAGGAGAGATTATTCCAAAAATTGTTGGAGTTGATTCAGCATTGAGGCATCCAATTTCTCAACCGGTTGATTTCATTAAAAATTGTCCCGAATGCGGTACAGCCTTAATCCGAAAAGATGGAGAAGCTGCACATTATTGCCCCAATGAGGACGGTTGCCCCCCACAAATCAAAGGAAAAATGGAGCATTTCATTGGACGAAAAGCCATGAATATTGATGGAATTGGGTCGGAAACAATTGATTTACTGTATAATGAAGGATTAATCCGAAATATTGCTGATTTATACGAGCTTAAGAAAGAACAGATCAGTAGCCTCGAACGTTTAGGTGATAAATCTGCAGATCGGATATTAAAAAGTCTGGACGAATCGCGGAATATTCCATTCGAAAAAGTACTATTCGCATTGGGGATTCGTTTTGTTGGCGAAACTGTTGCCAAAATCTTAGCTCAACGACTGATCAATATCGAAAATATTGAGAAAGCAAGACTGGAAGAGTTAACAGCAGTTGATGAAATTGGAGGACGCATTGCGGAGAGTGTTCAGGCCTATTTTGCCAATCCTGAAAATGTTGTTCTGATCGATCGCCTGAAGGAAAAAGGGCTACAGATGCAACTCGACGAAGCCAGTCTGGCAAACCGGTCTGAAAAACTAAGTGGTTTATCAATCATTATTTCAGGAACATTTGAAAAGAACTCACGTGACGACCTGAAAAAGATGATCGAACAAAACGGAGGAAAGAATGTCAGTTCTATCTCCAAAAACACCAATTTTATGCTGGCCGGAAACAACATCGGACCAAGCAAATTGGAGAAAGCTGAGAAACTGAATATCCCGATTATCTCCGAAGATGACTTTCTGAAGATGATCAACTAAAAGTGACAGATTAATATTTTATCAAGCTTTTTTCTATCAATCTAAAACTTTTAGCAATTTTAAATATCGAAAAACAATCGAATTGTTATTTTTGCACCAGATTATGGGTTTAAAATCAAAAATTGCCTACCGTATACTGAGATCGAAATTGAGTTCAGTGAACAGAGATAAAAAGATCTTCAACCTGGATGAAGCCAAATCTGCAGGGGTTCTCTGGACAATTGATCAGAAGGACTCATTTGACCAATTGGAAAAGGAACTGATCAATTCAGGAATTAAAATTTCCGGATTGTGCTATTTTCAGTCGAGAAAAGCATTAATTCAGGATGGAATCAATGGTTTTACACGAAAACAAACGCGTTGCTGGACTGAAATTCCAAAATCAGAATTGGTTGAAGATTTTATCCATCAAAAATTTGACATTCTGATTGATTTAACGGGACAGAAATCCTTCCCTTTGGTTTATGCAACAGCGTTATCTGAGGCAACTTTTAAAATTGGATTTGCCGGAAAGTCAGTCAATTATTTCGACTGGAACATCGAATTTGGCGATCAGCCCGAAACCAGCCAATTGGCAGAACAAATTTTGTATTATTTAAAACGAATTAATAAAACAACGATAGAATGACACATCCATTTACGGGAGCAGGAGTTGCTTTAATTACTCCTTTTATCGAGAATAAAAGCATTGATTACAACGCTTTGGAGCGATTAATTGAGGATCAGATTCAAGGTGGAATCGATTATTTGGTAGTGCTTGGAACTACAGGCGAAACCCCTGCCCTTTCGGATCACGAAAAGAAAGAAATCGTTCGTTTTGTTATTGAAAAGAATGCAGGACGTTTGAAGATTGTTGTTGGAATGGGTGGAAATGATACGCTTGGATTGGTAAAAGCCATACAAAATGCTAATTTTGATGGTGTAGACGCAATTTTATCGGTTACTCCATATTACAGCAAACCCACTCAGGAAGGACTTTTCCAGCACTATAAAGCGGTTGTCGAAACCAGTCCTGTTCCTGTTATATTATACAATGTCCCCGGGCGGACCGGCGTAAATATGGAAGCTGAAACCACTATCCGGATTGCAAATCTTTCTAAAAATGTTGTCGCCATTAAAGAAGCTTGCGGCGTTTTAGGCCAATTTACAAAGATTATTCATGAAGCTCCGGACTATTTCAAAGTGATCTCTGGAGACGATGGTTTAACTCTTCCTTCAATTGCTATTGGTTCTATAGGTGTTATTTCAGTAATTGCCAATGCATTACCTGATAAACTGAGCAAATTAACTCGAACTTCGCTCGAAGGAGATCTGTCAGCGGCAAATCAACTTCATCTTCAAATGGCAGAAATGTTGAAACTGATTTTCAAAGAAAACAGCCCTGCCGGTGTGAAAGCATTGATGGAAATGATGGGTAAATCAAAGAATCAGCTGCGTTTACCTTTAGTTCCGGTTACAGTTCCGACGTGGAATGCGATTGAAGCTGAGTGGAAGAAATTTTAATCAGCACTTACGATCCTCACACTGAAAATATTCATACTGAAAGGTAGTATGAGTGATCCCAAAACGGCTGTTTAACAGTCGTTTTGCATCTTCTGTAATCAAATGGGTTTCTAACACAGGGATATTCTCAGAAAGAACTAAATGAGCTTCAAAATTAATCTGATGATCGGCCAGTTGCCACAGATGAATGTGATGTACACCGCTGATTTCGGGTATTTCCATTAAAACTGACACAATCTCTTTTTGATCTATTTCAGGAGGTGCAAACTGCATCAGGATTTCAACGCTTTCTTTCAGAATTTTATAGGTATGAATAAAGATGTAAATACTGATCAACACAGTAACCAGCGGATCAATCCAGTATACCTGAAAAAGCCAGATACATACTGCTCCGGCAATCACCGCCAGTGAAGTCAGTGCATCGCCAATCAAATGCAGATAGGCTGCTCGGATATTCAGATTTTCTTCTTTGTTCTGATGAAGTATCAAAACCGAAAGTCCATTCGCAATGAAACCCAGAATTCCAAGCCCAAGCATCCAGACAAAATCCACTTCTTTTGGATTCAGAAATCGTTTCCCGGCTTCAACCAACAGATACACCGAAATAGCGATCAGGGTTAATGCATTAATGAATGCAGCCAAAATTTCGGCGCGTTTGTAGCCGAATGTCGATTTTTGAGTTTGTGGACGAAGACCGATACGATGCGCCAGATAGGCCAAAATCACCGAAATCACATCACTGAGGTTATGCAGCGCATCAGAGATCAACGCCAAACTTCCGGAGATAATACCACCCACAAACTGGCTAATGGTAATTATTCCATTCAAAATAACCGTAATAGCCAGATTTCTGCCTGTATGTTCGTGCTCGTGCGACATCCAATTTTTGTATATTAGAAACCGTAAATAAAGAATATTTTTAGTGCCCGTGCAACATTTGCCAAAACACACTCGTCATTCAAACAGAAAACAATTTGAATAGTTGGAAGCGCAGTATCAAAATATCCATCATGATGTGATTGAAAGGTGCCGGAGAGGCGACACCAAGGCACAGTTTGAGCTATACAAATTGTACTATAAACCAATGTACAACATCTGTTTACACATGGTTGGAAATGCAATTGAAGCTGAAGATTTGATGCAGGAAGCCTTTCTGAAAGCACTGACAAAAATTGACACCTATGAAGGTAAAGTAAGTTTTGGCGCGTGGTTGAAGAAAATTGTAATCAACCGTTCGCTGGACGAGTTAAAAAAGCGAAAAGTAAAATTTGTGGAACTGAATGAAAAAATACCCGACGATGAGCCTGTTTCGATTAACATCTCAGAAATCCAGATGGAAAAACTGAAAAAAGCAATTCAGCAACTTCCTGACGGGTATCGGGTAGTCCTGAGCCTTTATTTGCTCGAAGGGTACGATCACGAAGAAATTTCACAGATTTTGGGAATCTCAAATGAGAATTCCAGATCACAATTTTTAAGAGCCAAGCTGAAACTGAGACAGGTGTTGCATAAAGAAGAATTGTTTGAATACAACTAAAAATGACTGTCATGAACGACGAATTAGAAAGATTAATCATCAATAACCGACCATCTATTCAGAATGAAGAACCAATGGATGGGCACTTTGAACGATTCGAAGCCAGGCTTCAAAAGGTATCAAAACCAACCTCGAAAAACCATTTGAAATTGTTTCTGAGGATTGCAGCAATTGTTGTATTTGCTCTGTTGGCAGTCAATCAGGCACGCATTTATTTTTTTCCTGAAAAGGAAGAAGTACTCTCACTGGGTTCAATTTCAGAAGAATACCGCGAAGTTGAATTCTATTACACCAATTCTATTCAATCAGGAATGAATCAATGGGAAAAGCTTAAAAATGAAGGACTAATTTCTGTAACGGAACAACAAATGATGCAAAAAGAACAGGAAGAGTTTGATCAAATGTTTCAGAAGTTACAGGAAGATTTGAAAGCTAATCCTGACGATGAACGCGTCATCAATGCTATGTTGGAATACTATCAGACCCGGATGAATATTATGAATTTAGTAATCAGCAAATTAAAAGAAGTAAAACAATCAAAAAATAAAAACCATGAAATCAAAATTTAGACTCACTCTGATTCTGTTGGTCCTTGTAAATTTATTTGCAGTTGCATCAGGAGCTGACTATACCAAAACCATTCGGAAAGGCTGGACAAAAAGCAGTGTTTCGGCTATGAAAATTTCGAGCAAATTCGGAGAGGTAAAAATCAACGACTTGGGTGGTGATTCGGTGACTATTAAAGTACTGATTACCATCGACAACGCTTCATCGTCAAAAGCCAAAGAACTTCTCAATAAGATCTCCATCGAATTTGACAAATCTGGAGGAACGGTTAGTGCAACAACCGAAATTGAAGAAAACTTTAGAGGAAACAGCAATTTTTCAATCGATTATCTGGTAAATATTCCAAAAGATCGCGAGTTGGATATTTCGAATAAATATGGAAATTTAATACTGAATGAGTTGGAAGCCAAAGGAAATTTTGAAGTCAATTATGGATCGATGACTGCCGGCAATATGAAAGCGCCCTCAGGCAGTCCGATACAGATTTTCGTTAGCTACGGAAAAGCTGATCTGGAATCGGTTAATGAGGCTAATATGGAATTCAAATACTCCAAATTAATTGTGGATAAAATTGATATTCTGACACTTGACACCAAATATTCCACTGTAACTATTCATAAAATCTCCAATCTCACCCTGGATTCGAAATACGACGCAGTTGATATCTATGAACTCGGCACGCTAAAATCGGTGTCAAAATATACGAATTACGAAATTGGAGTTCTATCGGATGTTTTCGATCTGGATACTGGCTATGGCTCAGTACGCATTGATAAGGTTGATCCAAAATTTAGCAAAATCAGGATTGAAAACAGTTACGGAGGTATTAATATCGCGCTTAACAACTTGAATTACAAGCTTCAGGCTGAATGCCATTACTGCGACGTAAAATATCCTGAAACCCGTTTTAAAGGAAACCGAATCAAAGACGATCAAAATTTTACGATTGAAGGTACAATTGGGACTGGTGGGGCAACTGTCGATATTAACAGCAGATATGGTGGAATAAAGCTCGGCGAATAAAAAAAGGAAAGAGTCATTTGTCATTTGTAAATGAATATATTACTGATTTTCTAATGACCATTGACTTTTTCCTGTTAGTTGAAATTATTCAGTTTACGTTTCATTGAAAATACGAAATAGAAAGAAAACCACGAATCGTGACTCGGTTCGTGGTTTTTCTTTTATATTTAAATTAAAATTTCAATCGTGAAAACAGCGATTCAACTGGTAGCCTTTAACATTCCTTACCCACCCGATTACGGTGGTGTCATTGACGTTTTCTATAAGGTAAAAGCTCTTTCAGAATGTGGCGTATCAGTTTATCTGCACTGCTTCGAATACGATCGTCCACAGGCTGCCGAACTCGAAAAATATTGTGCGAAGGTTTTTTATTATCCGCGAAACAGCGGACTTCGGTATCAATTTTCGAGTAAACCATACATTGCAATAACGCGAACTAACAATCAATTAATAAATAACTTATCATCCAATTCTTCACCGATTTTGTTTGAAGGACTTCATACGTGCTATTATTTAGATCATCCTTTACTCACTGCTCACTTAAAACTGGTCAGAACGCACAATATAGAGCACGATTACTACCTGAATTTATACCATTCGGAGCAGAATTTCTTCAAGAAAATATTTTTCATACTCGAAGCCTGCAAGCTTAAACGTTATGAAAAGATTCTGAAAAAGGCTGATCATTTGCTTTGCATATCGCCAAATGACAATTACTATTTCGACCACCAATACGGACATTCACATTTTATTCCGGCCTTTCATCCGTTCAATGAAATCACTGCAAAAACTGGCCATGGAAAATATATCTTGTTTCATGGGAATCTTTCGGTTTCCGAAAATATTCAGGCTGTAGAATATTTGCTTAAGCATGTTTTTAATAAAACGGCTCAGAATGTGATTATTGCGGGGAAAAATCCAACAGACCGTCTGATAAAAAAAATCAGTCAATTCTCAAATATTCAGTTGATTGCAAATCCGGAAATGGAAGAAATGGTGGATTTGATTCAAAATGCACAGCTATGCATTCTACCTACTTTTCAGGATACCGGATTAAAACTAAAACTCCTGGCATCCTTGTTCTCTGGAAGATTCTGCATTGCCAATTCGGCGATGATCCATAAAACCGGATTGGAACACCTATGCCATTTGGCTGATACTCCGGAAGAAATGATCCGTCAAATCAATGAATTATTTGTTCAGGAATTTACTGCCGAAGAAATTGAAAAACGGAAATTAATTTTGGAAGATTCGTTTTCGAATCACCGCAACGCACTAAAAATCATTCGTCTGATTGAAGAAAGCAAGAAATTATCCGATTTTACCTGATTCGGTCAATGGAGCGAATCAGAGCTTCATCGCTGCGTATGCCACGAATAGCCAGATAATCCAACACAATGACAATCAATGGAAAAACCATACTGATTTTATAGCTGATTTGCGCTCCATTGTATGAATAAGCGGTATAGAAGGCAAAAGTTCCGAGCATACCCAACAAAACTACTATTGAATACTTGATCACACTAATTTGCAAAAGACGCTTTTTGAAGCTTATTAAGGCGTAAACGTGCAAAGCCAGAAGAATGACAATCAGAATTGAAATCGCGATTCCGCTTTGTTGCACTGCGCCATCAAGCAAAATTCCTTGGAAATTGAAAAGGAAAATAGTGCCATCTTTTGCGATTTCGGCAAATGGTAATGCGAAAAGAAGCCCAATAAGAATTACGGAAATCAATAAATAGATCGATTGAATGCGTTGAATCATGACAGAAAATTTTTAGCAAAAATAAGATTTTTTCTACAATTTTATTTCTTCAGCAAATAGTCTTTAAAAGCCTCGAAATCAGTACTAAGTTCAATAGAAAGTTTTTTCCCTTTCATGAATTCGGCCAATTTTTCAGGAAGAACAACCGTTCCCTTTCCAAGCACACTTTCAACGGTTTCGGTAAATTTGGCCGGGTGTGCCGTTTCAAGAAACACGCCAACTTCACCCGTGTTTAAATCCGCTTTCAGAGCGCGATAACCCACAGCTCCGTGAGGATCAAGCATATAATTCTCTTCGACAAAAACCTGCCTCATGGTTTCACGGATTTCCTCATCAGAATACCGATAACCAACCATTTGACCGGAAATTTCGTCATGCGAATGATTGTATAAATCCAGAATACGGGCAAAGTTGCTGGGTGCGCCAACATCCATGGCGTTAGCTATAGTAGCCATCGAGGAACGAGGTTCATATTTTCCTGATTTCAGGTATTGATAAACGATATCATTCTCGTTATTTGCTGCAATAAAGCGTTTTACAGGCAATCCCATCAGTTTGGAGAACAATCCGGCAGTGAGGTTTCCAAAATTACCGCTTGGAACCGAAAAAACCAGATCGCCCTTCACGCCTGCTGCCTGCAATTGGGCAAAAGCATTGAAATAGTAAAATGCCTGTGGAAGGAAACGGGCCACATTGATTGAATTCGCCGAAGTTAAAACCATGGCTTTATTCAGTTCTTCGTCGAGAAAAGCCGATTTCACCAGTCGCTGACAATCGTCAAAAGTTCCGCTAATTTCCAGTGAGGTGATGTTTCTACCCAGTGTAGTAAATTGTTTTTCCTGAATATCGCTAACCAATCCTTTGGGATAGAGCACATAAACTTTTATTCCGGGAACATCCAAAAAGCCGTTGGCTACGGCGCTTCCGGTATCTCCCGAAGTTGCCACCAAAACATTGACTTCTTTTTTGAATCCCTGAAGAAAATAAGCAAGCAAACGAGCCATGAACCGCCCGCCAACATCTTTAAATGCCAAGGTTGGACCATGAAACAATTCGAGGGAATAGATGTTGTCTTTTACTTGAATTACTGGGCATTCGAAGCTTAAAGTGTCATAAATAATGTCTTTTAATACTTGCTCCGGAACATCTTCTCCGAAGAATTTTTTGGCAACCTCGAACGAAATTTCCTGAAAGCTCATTGCTTGAATCCTATCAAAAAAATCAGGATCGAACGCATTAATCCGCTCGGGCATAAACAATCCGTTGTCGCTTGCTAATCCTTTAGTCACTGCTTCCATCAGCGAAACTTCAGGAACTAATTTATTGGTACTGTAGTATTTCATTGTAAAAGCCCCCTTCTAATTCCCCTATGCGGGAAAGATTAACAGCCCGGGTAAAGGCATTTTAATCAAGAATTCAAACTCATCAATTCAAAAACAAATAAAATGAAATTTTTCCAGACCCGTTAGGTTTTGGAAAACCTGTTTAAATGCATCTGGAGATAATTTCTTTAAAGCGAAAATCTTAATAATCTTCATGTCCAAAGCTCCCTCTTATTCAGAGTGGGCTGGGAAGAGGCATTTGATTATGGTGTATTTCTCAGCAATGCTTTCATAAACTCATCGCCTTTCAGCACACCATACGAACCTTTTGCCACCTCAAATTCATCGTAAAACTGAGCGTTATCAGGTGTTTCACCCTTGCGGTAAATAATAAACGGCACCGCATCGCGGGTATGAATTTTTGTGGCACAGGGTGTTGGATGATCGGGCAAAACAGCTATCGTAACCGGTTCCACCATTTTCTCAACTTCTTCGAGCAAATATTTTACAATCCTCTGATCGAGGAACGAAATCGTTTTGGTTTTCAGTTCCACATTTCCTTCGTGACCGGCTTCATCACTTGCTTCCACGTGCAAATAAACCAAATCATGGTCTTTCAATGCTTCAATGGTTGCCCTGGCTTTTCCTTCGTAGTTGGTATCCCACAGGCCTGTGGCACCTTCAACTTTAATAATATCCATGCCGGCATAAACGCCGATTCCCTGAATGAGATCAACCGCAGAGATGACCGCAGATTTCTCAATGCCGAAAAGCTGCTTTAATGTTGGCATTTGAGGCTTGTAACCTGGAGACCATGGCCAGATACTGTTGGCAAGCTCCTTCCCTGCTTCTTTTCGTTTCAGGTTAATAGGATGTTCTCCCAATAAAGCCTGAGAACGCAGAATCAGGTAATTGAGAAGCTTCGAAGTTTCGGACGCTTCTGCTTTTTCCGCCTTGATTAAACATGGACGAAAGGGTTTTCCAGGGACATCGTGGGGCGGAGTGCAAATCAACTCCTTCTTTCCGCCTTTTATGACCAGCAAATGTCTGTACGAAACACCCGGATAAAACTTAATAATCTCGTTTCCAATCTTTTTATTCAGGAAATCAATCAATTCATAAGCTTCTTCGTTCGAAATATGCCCGGCAGAGTGATTTTTTATATTCTCATCTTCGATGGTCAGCAAATTGCAGCGCAGTGCCAGATCGTTCTCTTCCAAAGTCACGCCTATACTGGCGGCTTCGAGCACTCCACGACCTTCAAAAACAGTATGTACGTCGTATCCTAAAACCGACATGTTAGCGATTTCACTTCCGGGGTGCATATCTTCCGGAACAGTTACCAAACGGCCTGTTCTTCCCATTTTTGCCAACCAATCAATCGATGGTTTATCGGCCATTTGCAACGGAGTTTTTCCGCCGTAACCGGCCAATGGCTCATCGGCCATTCCATCGCCTAAAACTATTATATATTTCATCTTTTTATATATTCGATACTCTTATAATATCAGCAAATACACCCGCAGCAGTCACAGCGGCGCCTGCACCATACCCTTTAATCATCATCGGAAAATCGTGATAACGTTCAGTAGTAAACATGACCAGATTGTTGGAGCCCTGAAGATCGGCAAAGGGATGACGTGCACCAATTTCCTGCAATCCGATTTCAGCTTTTCCCTGATCAAATTTAGCCACAAACCGCCAGAAACGACCGGCCTCAGCCAATTTCTTCCTTTTCGATTCAAATACGGCATCCATTTCAGGAATGTTTTTCCAGAAATCATCCACACTTCCTTCGAAATATTTGTCAGGAATAAATGTATTGATTTTAATATCTTTCATCTCAAACTGATAGCCCGATTCGCGGGCCAGAATCAGCAGTTTGCGCGCCACATCTACCCCACTTAGGTCGATACGCGGGTCAGGTTCAGCAAAACCCTGTTCTTTGGCCATTCGAATGGTTTGGCTCAGTGGAACGGTTTCGCTGATGGTATTGAATATGAAATTCAATGTTCCTGAAAGAACTGCTTCAATTTTCAGGATCGTATCTCCTGAATTGACCAGATCATTCAAAGTTGTAATAATCGGCAAACCTGCGCCAACATTGGTCTCGAAAAGGAATTTGGCACCTTTTCGCTTGGCAATTTTTTTCAGGAGTGCATAATTCTCATATTCCGACGAAGCAGCAACTTTATTCGCAGTTACAATCGAAATATTCGCATTCAGGAGTTCGGCATATAAATCGGCTGCCCGATCGTTGGCTGTACAATCTACAACAATTGAATTATACATGTTCAGTCTGATAATTTCGTTCTTAAACTCTTCCAGATCAGATTGCTGTCCTTCAGTATTCATTTTTTCGCGGAACGACTCGATATCAATTCCATCGCGGTTAAAGAGCATTTTTTTTGAGTTGGCAACACCGGCCAGTTTAATTTTCAGATGCTTTTCATTGAGCAATTTAGGCTGCTGTTGTTTGATTTGTTCAAGAAGATTTCCGCCAACCAAACCAATTCCAAGCAAAAAGACATTTAGTTCAACATTTTGAGAAAGAAAGAACGATTCGTGCACGACATTCAGGGTTTTGCGCAAATCGGTTACTTTTACTACCCACGAAATATTTAACTCGGAAGCGCCCTGCGCAATGGCAATGATGTTGATTCCGTTTTTGCCGATGGTATTGAAAAGCTTTCCGGCGACACCGGTAGCATGTTTCATGTTTTCGCCAACAATAGCAACAATGGCAAGATTCTCCTCGATTGTAATTTTATTGATCTGATCCAACAGAATTTCACGCTCAAATTCAAGCCTGATCGCAAATTCTGCTTTCGATGAGCTTAATGAATCGATCGCAAAACTGATCGAATTTTCGGAAGAAGCCTGTGAAATAAGTATTACATTGATGTCTTGGTGCGCCAATGCACCGAAAAGCCTTGCAGAAATACCCGTAACACCAACCATTCCAAGTCCTTGAATGGTAATGAGTGTAATGTTCGAAATGGACGAAATACCTTTAATTGGCAATTCTTTTCCATTGCCTTTACTGTCGGAAATTAATGTTCCTTCAGCCTGAGGTTCCATCGTATTTTTAATCCTGACCGGAATACCTTTTTTGTAAACTGGCAGAATAGTTGGCGGATAGATCACTTTTGCACCGAAATGCGAAAGTTCCATGGCCTCTGAATAGCTAAGCTCTTTGATAGTGTATGCTTTACTGATTACCCGTGGATCGGCCGTCATGAAACCATTGACATCAGTCCAGATTTCGAGTGACGAAACATCCATGGCTGCGGCATAAATGGCACCGGTATAATCCGATCCTCCACGCCCCAAAGTGGTATATTCGCCTGATTCATTATTCGATATAAATCCGGGAACAATTGCGATTCCTGAAAATGATTCGAAAGCAGTTTGTATTTGACGGTTGGTAATTTCGAAATTCACAAGCGCTTTTCCAAAATCACTGTTGGTACGAATCAGTTTACCTGAATCGAACCATTTTGCTCCGGGTATGAATTCAGCAATAATCAGCGACGACAATCGTTCGCCAAACCCTCCGATTTTATCAAGCGTTTTCGGCGTAAGTTCGCCGATCAACGAAACTCCCTGTATAATACGTCCAAGTTCATCCAATAAAATCTGAGTCTGATCTTTGATAAGATTTTGATTTTCGCCGGAAAAGAGTTTTTCAATGGTATCGAAATGACGCGTGTTGATTTCTGTCAATTCAGCCTGAAAGTAACCGGTTCCAATCGCAGCCATTTTTGCTGCACTCAAAATTTTATCGGTAATTCCGCCCAAAGCCGACACTACAACGATCACATCATCGTCTTGGCCCATCAGAATTTCCTTAACCCGTTGAATGTTTTCAGCACTTCCAACTGAAGTACCTCCAAATTTTAATACCTTCATAATTAAAAAATTAAATCCGGATGAAACAGCAAAGCCATCTCATCCGGACAATTCTGTGTTTTTAATCTTTATTTAATTTACCTTCGTTGTTCCGGTAACTGCTTCCAATATTTTAGATTCCAGCTCAAGTGCCAATTCAGGATTATCATGAAGAACAGATTTAACCGATTCGCGTCCCTGTCCGAGTTTGGTATCGCCATAACTGAACCATGATCCGCTCTTCTTAATGATATTGAGTTCAACGCCCAAATCAACGATTTCGCCCGTTTTCGAGATTCCTTCGCCATACATGATGTCGAATTCAGCTTTCTTGAATGGCGGAGCAACCTTATTTTTAACAACTTTCACCCGGGTATGGTTTCCCTGCGCGTCATCGCCATCTTTTATCTGGCCAATTCGGCGAATATCCAAACGAACTGACGCATAAAATTTCAGGGCATTTCCACCAGTTGTGGTTTCAGGATTACCAAACATCACTCCGATTTTTTCGCGAAGCTGGTTGATGAAAATCACACAGGTTTTGGTTTTATTAATGTTTGCAGTTAACTTCCTCAATGCCTGAGACATCAAACGTGCCTGAAGACCCATTTTTGATTCTCCCATTTCGCCTTCAATTTCAGCTTTTGGGGTCAAAGCTGCAACCGAGTCGATCACAATAATATCAACAGCTCCCGAACGGATCAGATTATCGGCAATTTCCAATGCCTGTTCGCCGTTATCGGGTTGCGAAATCAGTAATTCATTGATATTTACACCTAATTTGGTAGCATATCCTGGATCAAATGCGTGTTCAGCATCAATAACAGCTGCAATTCCTCCGGCTTTTTGAGCCTCAGCAATGGCATGAATTGCCAGGGTTGTTTTACCCGATGATTCAGGTCCGTAAATTTCAATGATTCTGCCTTTGGGATAACCACCAACTCCCATTGCAATGTCGAGTCCAATTGATCCGGATGAAATAGACGGCACATCTTCTATGGCACGGTCGCCTAATTTCATGATCGAGCCTTTGCCATAGCTTTTCTCAATTTTGTCAATGGTTAACTGCAGTGCTTTTAGCTTTTCAGCATTCTGATTTAATTTTTCTTCTTTAGCCATATTACTTGATATCTAGTGCTTTAATAATTTGATCGGTGTGATTTTTGGTATCTACTTTTTCGAATTTTTCAACAATAATTCCATCTTCATTAATCACAAATGTGGTACGAATTACACCCATGTACGATTTACCATACATACTTTTTTCGCCCCATACTCCATATGCCTGAAGTATCTCTTTTTCAGTATCGGCCAGCAGATTAAAACCGAACTGAAACTTATCGGCAAACTTTTTATGCGATGAAACACTATCGGGACTAACCCCAACAACTTCGTAACCTTTGGCCAACCACATCCGGTAATTATCATTCAAATTACACGATTCTGCTGTACATCCGGGAGTATTATCTTTCGGATAAAAGTAAAGAATCAGCTTTTTACCTTTGATTCCACTCCATGAAACTGGTTCGCCATTTTGGTTCAGTCCCGAAAAATCAGGAGCTTTATCCCCAACATTTAAAGTTGCCATTTCCAATTGTTTTTATTTAGACAAATATACTTGATTTTATAATATAAAATTTGATCGAACGCTACGTTGTTAGTAAAATAAACCCGATAGAAAGTACATTGTGCTTGCAACATTTTTCGTACTTTTAAACCCGAAACAAAGTTGTGAAATATATGTTAATCCTTTTCAAACCAAGCCTTAGAACAAGCTTACTTCTCCTTTCGTTTACAGGAGGAATCAAATATTTGGTTGCCGCCGGTTTGCCAATGATTAATCCCGTTCAGCATCAATTCCATACCTCTGAAAAAGCGCTGCTTGCCTTTTCGAATGACACAATTCAAACCAAAATTTTAAATCAAGATACCCTTGTAAAAGATGTGTCTGTTCTTCCAGACAGTTTAGCTGAAACGCCAATCGATTTTCGGGTAAATTCAGACATTCAATACTTTAGTTTTAAACATTTTGTGAATCTCGAATCAAAAAGGATGTATTATCAGGCTTGGTTGAAAGAGGCCGAACTGAAAAGGATTTCAATCCAAACCGACAGTTTGCGCAAGGTCTATGCTGGTTTAGCCATCGAAGAAAAAGAAAAAATTGCTGTGCATATCCTGAAAAATGAAGAACATGCAACCACTTTGAATCAAGAAATTTCGACACTTTCACAGTCTGCACGTGAACAGGAAGATCAATATTGGAAATCGAAATCGTACACTGAGAAAATCAAATTTCAGGATAAGGTTAAATCTTACAGTGACAGTCTGATCCAAAGTAAACAGAAACTTGAAATAGGAAATACGGCAAAAACGCTTCAGGACACGCTCCTT
>Ga0136636_10001166_pt1 | contig 15052 bp, 9 predicted proteins | sample AntDrymUQ8522106_2_FD_104653 | JGI IMG/M metagenome (GOLD analysis project Ga0136636, IMG submission 104653) | Polar desert sand microbial communities from Dry Valleys, Antarctica - metaG UQ852 (21.06) | ecosystem: Environmental > Terrestrial > Soil > Desert | place: Antarctica: Dry Valley... | reverse complement strand
GTTCACAGCGAGCACCACCACGCCGCCGTCGCCCGGCACGGTTGCCAGCGCCTGCAACGCGGGCATCTCGGTGCGGCACGGCGCACACCAACTGGCCCAGAAGTTGATGAGCACCACCTTGCCACGCAGGTCAGACAAGCGCCACTGCCGCCCGTTCAGGTCTGATGCTTGCAGGTTTGGCACGGGCCGATGCGCTGGCCAGGCCTGGATGTCGTAACCCAGTGCCTGGGCGTGCGCAGGGGCCGTCAGCATGGGAAAGACGCAGGCCAGCCATGCCACGCGCCAGGAGGGGTGCTTATGAATGAGCACTGCACCCACCTGTGTTGGGTGGACCCGCGGCGATACGTTGCGGCGCAATGGCATGCGCCATCACGGGGCTTTGGTGGCAGGCATCAGGGTCATCTGGACCACGTTGTCGCGCTTGAGGTAGCGTTTGGCTGCTTCCTGGATGTCGGCGGCGGTAATGCGCTCTAGACGCTGAACGCGCTTGGCGGTGTCCAGTGCCAAGGCAGGGTCGGTGCCATACAAGACAGCGTCCACCAAGCGATCAGCCCACAAACCGTTGGTGCGCGCACTGGTGGGAATGCCGTTGAGCTGGTTGGTTTTGACCTTGTTCATTTCCTCGGCGCTGGGGCCTTCGGCCTGCAGTTTGTCGATCTCACCAAACAGGGCGTCCACCACCTTGTCGACGTTGTTGGGTGCGCAGGGCAACTGGGCCGTGATCTGGAAGTGCCCGTACGGCACGCGTTGGATGCTGCCGCCCATGCCGCCGCCGTAGATCAAAGTGAGTTTTTCACGCAGCACAGCGGTGATGCGCAGGTTCACCACATCCAACAAGCTCTGCAGGCGCACGGCCTCTTCAACGGAAAAGTTTGCCGGACCGTGGGTGACCAACTGCACCACCGCTTTGTCTTCCTTGCCAACATACAGTGCCTGCTTGACCACGCCTGTCACCGGGCGAATGCCCAAGTCTTTGTAGCTTGTTGTGATGGCCGTGACGGGCAGGCTGGCGACATAAGTGGCCAGCAGTGGCTTGATGGCGTCGATGTCAAAGCTGCCCACGATCACCAGCGTCAAGCCGTGGGCGTTGCCAAAACGTTCACGGTAGATGTCGGCGCTGCGATCCAAACTGATCTGACCAAACTCCTCGGGTGTAGGTGACGTGGCCACGCGCGGGTGCTGGCTGTACAGCGTTTGCGCGACGAAGTTACCAAACTGCACGTTGGGCTCTGAGCGCATGTTTTTGACCATGCTTTGCGCTTGTTCGATGGTTGTCTTGAACAGCGCAACGTCTTTGCGCGGCGCCGTCATTTTGAGGTGAAGCAATTGCAAGGCTGTGGCAATGTCGGCCCGGGTTGACCCGCCGTTCACGCTCTCGGAATACAAATCCATGCCAAAGCGCAGGGTGGCACTTTTGCCAGCCATGACTTTGCCCACGTCTGCTGGCGTAAAGCTTGCCAGGCCCATGTTGTCGGCCACCATGGTGGCAAAACGTGCATTGACCGCGTCGGCATCGCCATACAGCGACTGCCCGCCAAAACGCGTGGCGCGAATCAGCACCTCGTCGGCTTTGAAATCGGTCGGCTTCAATACCACCTTCACACCGTTGGACAGCGTGAGCGTGGTCAGGCCAAGCGCTGCGTTCTTTTCCTGCGCCACGATGCTGCCCGCCTGTGGCGGTGTGGCCATCAGCGTGCTGGGCAAGGCTTTGCCGTTCTGGGCAACCACGGTTTGCGCTTTGGCGGCGGTCAACACAGCCAGCAGTTGGTCTGGCGTTGGTGTCAGGGCGGTCTCTTTGGCAGACCCAATGTAGATGGCCAATTGGGGTTGATCCACGGGCAGGTTGTCGCGCGCGTATTGGCGCACGTCGGCCACGGTGAGGCCGGGCATCAGTGCCTGGAGGTAGGCGTATTCATTGGCGATGCCGGGGATCGCTTCACCTACTAGGAAGTTGCGGGTGTACTCACTGGCTAAGGTGCCGGAGGCCGTCGTATGGCGGGCGTTGTAGGCATCTTCAATCTGTTTGGACACACTTTTTTTGGCCCGCTCCAGCTCGTCAGCCGAAAACCCAAACTGCTGCGCGCGCATGGCCTCTTGCACCACCGCGTTCACGGCAGCGTTTAAACCGGGTTGGCTCAACACGGCGCTCATCACCAGGCTGTTTTGTGTGGGCGTGATGTCCTGCTTTTTAACAGAGGCTTGCAAAAAAGGTGCTGATTCTTTCTGGGTCAAATCGCTCAGGCGTTCAGACAACATGGCGCTGGCCAATCGGTCCACGATGTCCCGGCGCACATCAGCCAAGGTCTTGTCCGTTGGGCGGGTCTGCGCGGGGAAATGCACGTTCACAAGGTTCACAGGCATCTCACTGTCCGTGATCACCAAAGCTTTGGACTGAGCAAATGGGGGTACCGGGGTGTAAACGCGTGGGCGCTCGTTGGCCGGGTTCTTCAGCTCGGCAAAGTTAGCGCGGACCATCGCTTCGGCCTGCTCTGGCTCAATGTCACCCACCACCACCACGGCCATCAGGTTCGGGCGGTACCAATCGGCATAAAAGCGGCGCAGCGTGTCGTAGTTGAAGGTTTTGATGATCTCTTCTTTGCCGCCGGGCAAACGGTTGGCGTAGCGTGTGCCGTTGTACAGCGTGGGAAGCACTTGCCGCTGAAGGCGGTCTGCCAGGCCCTTGCGCATGCGAAGTTCCTCAAGAACGATGCCGCGTTCGTTGTCAATGGCTGCATCTGTCATCTGCACGCCTTGTGCCCAGTCCTGCAGCACCAGAAAGCCTTTTTCCAGGTTCTCGGGTTGGGTGGTGGGCACGGTGAGTGTGTACACGGTCTCATCAGCACTGGTGTAGGCGTTCAAGTCGTGGCCCATCTTCATGCCGATGGACTCGAGGAACGACACCAGCTCGGACCTCTTGAAATGACGTGACCCGTTGAAGGCCATGTGCTCAGTGAAGTGCGCCAGCCCTTGCTGGTCGTCGTCTTCCATGATCGAACCCACCTTCACCACCAGCCGCATCTCCACGCGCTTCTCGGGTTTGGCGTTTTTCTGAATGTAGTAAGTGAGCCCGTTGTCCAGCTTGCCCACCTTGACCTGTGGACCCATGGGAATGGGGTCGGATAGGTTGAGTGCCGCCTGCGCCACCAGGCTGAAAACCAACAGCAGGATGCTGAAGGCAACGCTTCTGAATAGTTTGAGTTGCATAGAAGTCCCTGAGAAAAAACGCCATCATAGGCTGTAAGAAACCCGTAAAAATTGGCGGGAGAAAGAAGAATTCGCATTCGCTGTGAGCTTGTCGATGGCGAGCGCTACGCCATGGCCGGTGCCGCTGAAGCGCACAAGCTGATTGCGCTGAATGGGGCATCGCGCCTGCGCCAAGCCGTGCGCAGTGGGTCGGGCAACGCCCAATCGCAGAAAAACATTTCTGCTCACATCTTGCGTGAAGATCGCCAAAATCACTGAAAATCTGGTCCTATGTTGTACGCCAGTTGGCGCTGTCCAGATCAGGACAGCCCCCACACAGTTCTTATCCCCATGTGAAACGCGATGCCCGATGCCCTGCTGCCTCGGCTTGGGTTGTGGTCAGTCGCATCTCTTTTTGTATCGCCTTGCCTTTTGCCCTGACCCTTTCTCACCATGTCTACCAACGACCCTAACGCTTGCCCCCCATTGCCCACTTTAAAGACGACGGCACATGCCAAAAATCGTGCACGCCCCTGGTGGCGAGGTGCCAGCTGGGTCACGGTGGCGGCGACAGCAGCGGCGTTGGGCTGGTGGGGCGGCGCGCAGCACGCGGGTGACGATGCCCAAGCCATGGCAGGCGCAGGCAGCCGATTTGCTTTCGGTGCATCCTCACCCGCTTCAGCCGCGAAGGGCGCCAGTGAGAGAAGTCGTCGTTTTGGCAATGACAGGCAAGCACAGCCGATCACGGCGGGTGTGGTTAAGACCAGCGACGTGCGGGTTGTGCTGGATGCCATTGGCAACATCAGTGCGTTAAACACGGCGGTGGTGCGTTCGCGTGTGGATGGTGAGCTCAAAAACATCCGTTTCAAAGAAGGTCAAGTCGTGAAGGCTGGCGCCTTGTTGGCAGACATTGACCCGCGCAGCCTGGAGATTCAACTCGCGCAAAGCCAAGGCCAGTTGGCACGCGACCAAGCGCAGTTGAAAAATGCGCAGCTCGATTTGGAGCGCTACAAAGATCTGCTGGGCAAAGACTCCATCTCCAAGCAACAAGTGGACACCCAAGAAGCCTTGGTGCGTCAGCTCACTGGCACGGTACAGATGGTGCAAGCGCAGGCCGACAACGCCAAGCTGCAGCTCTCGTACACCAAAATTACCGCGCCAGTATCGGGCCGCTTGGGACTGAAGACGGCCGAGTTGGGCAGCGTGATTCGCGCGGGTGATGCAACAGGCATCGTCACCATCACCCAGACCCAGCCAATTGGTGTGGTATTTGCTGTGCCTGAGAACAAACTCCCGGCCATCCAGCGCAAACTCCAAGCCAATGAAGTGCTGACCGTGCAAGCGTGGGACCGCGACCAGCGCACGCTGCTGGCCAGCGGCAAAGTCATCGCCACGGACAACGCCATTGACCCCCTCACTGGCACCATCAAACTCAAAGCGACCTTTGCCAACGACAAGGGCACGCTGTTTCCCAATCAGTTTGTCAATATTCGCCTGCAGGTGGATGTGCTTGAAGATGCGTTGACCATTCCCAGTGCTGCGGTGCAGCGGGGTGCGCAGGGCACCTTTGTGTATGTGGTGAAGTCCGACAACACGGTGGTCATGCGCAACATTCAATTGGGCACCACCGAGGGCAACGTGGTGAGCGTGCAGGGAAATTTGCAGCCCGGTGACAAGGTGGTGACGGACGGGGCCGACCGCCTGCGCGACGGCAGCCAGATCGAAATCATCACCCCCGCCCGCACGGACGGTGCCAGAAAGCCCAAGCCAGCGTCTTCTGCTGCCGCTGCCGCTGTGGCTGCTTCTGCTGCGTAAAAATGAACCTCTCGCGCATTTTCATTTGAACGTTCTTGGCGTGCTTCACTTCGTGAGTAATGACGGCAGTATTTCACGCCAAACAATGGAATCTCGGTTGAAAACGCCGTTCATGGTTTGCATCCGATTCCATCCGTTTGCATCCAATCTTTAGGGCTTATTGCGTTTCCAAATCATTTGTGCCTAGGCTTGATACCGCAGGCAGGGCTAAGGCATGTCCCAATGCATCTTCAGATGCATTGGGAGGACAAGGCGAAGCAACAACGACACGGATGATTTAGAAAGGGAACTACACCTGAACAGGGTTTGCGCGCTCGACGTACATTGCAGCCGGGCCCGCACCCCGCACCGCGATCTTGTGCGACAGGACAAGGCGACGCGACGCAAAAGCGCTTTGGTCTGCCCTTCTGTCAACCTGCACAAGCGCATGGCTTCGGCTCGTTTGATCTGCCCGTGTTGGCAGATGTAGCTCAACACCATTTGCTCGTGCTGAATGGGTCCGAGGCCCACTTGGCGTGTGTAGGCGGCCTTGTCACTCACCACAGAATAGACCGACGCGGACAAGGTGTAGCTGCGCCCACGGATGTTGCCATGCGCCTCGACCAAGCCCGCTTCGGAGAGGGCCTCTAAGGTACGTTTGGCGCTGGCGGTGTCGCGCTGAATCGTCAAAGCCAAGTCGTCAGCGGTCAGGCGCTTGAGCTCGCGCAAAACACCCAACGCAATCAGTGAATCAATGGGTAACTCGCCATCACGCTGTCGCTCAACATCCACCACCAACCGGCGGAAAGCGACATCGGCCGGCACGGTGGGCAACTGCAGCACCACGTTGTGGGCATCGGTGCGGCCATAGTCAGGCGCGGGACGACCAAATTTGAGCATGCCGCAGTAAATGGTGTCCACCCCACGCCCGGAGCGCGCCACCACGCCGATGCGCTTCATGGCATCGGCCAAGGCCCGGTTGCGTGGCCGCGGCTCTGTCACTAGCAAGTTCGCCAGAGTGACTCCGTCCACCAGACCGCCAGGGTTGCTTACCACCAAGGCCTCATCTTCCAAACGCACATGCACGGCGCCCATGCGGTGGTAGTCGCGGTGAATCAGTGCATTGGCGACCGCTTCACGAAAAGCTGCCATGTCCACCAAGGGGACGGGAACACGGAACAAGCCCACTTGCAGCTCATCGTCTGGGTTGTAGGGACGAAAGTTTGTCACCAGTCAATCCAGCGCCTTGAGCAATGGAAAACGCCGAAACTCATTGAGCCGCACGGTTTGTTGTGCCAACACCTGAAACGCCAGTTCATGCGTGGCCACACGTTGCTGCAAAGCAGCTTCTCGGCCTATCAACAGTAGACCGGTGAGCGTCGGCACCCGGCTCCCGTCAGGTTGACGTTGGGTGAAGCTCAAAGCACCGTCTAAAGCTTCATCGTCCAAGTCCAACAACACACGGTCGCCGCCATATTGCTGCACCGCTTGGCGCAAGCGCTCGCGCTCCAGCGGGTCAAAGTCGGCCAGCGTGCAACCCGCCACAGGCTGGGCAGACACATCCACCAAGCCAAAGCTGGATGCCCGGGTGATCCGCTCGTGCGGCAACATGGGCACACATTCGGGCGTGCCATCGTGTTTGATGCGGCGGCGCAAGTACACACCGGTCTGAGTAGACACCTCACCATGGGCCTTGGGCACCCGTAGGCAGGCCACCCGCACCCCGTGGATGTCAACCGGCCCTACCTCCAGGTGAAGGGATGGCGATGTGCGCGCAGCCACCGTGCCTGCCAACCCCAATAGGGTGGTGTGCTCGGCGTGTAAGCCCGTGGCGCGCCCGTCGTCCTCCACGCCCAGCCACAGCTCGCCGCCAGCGGTGTTGGCCAGACACACGAGTGCCTCCACCACGTCGACATCAGACAAGCGTTTGCGGTCGCTTTTGAATTCGACGGTCAGCGTTTCCGCTGGTAGCAATAGCGGAGATGGGGGGTATGTGGTCCTTGCTCATCCTGCCTTCTTTCGTGTCGCTTTAGCCGCTGGCTTCGCCGTCGCCCTCTTCGCAGACGCCTCAAAACACTTCCCCAGGCGCTCCGTATCGTTGACGAAGCGGTTTCCGATGTCCCTGCGCTTGGTCGCCAGCTCCGAGAGGGTGGATTCGATTTCTACTGCATTCATGGGGTGTCTGGCCCGAAGGGTGGCATGAGCGCGCCTCATACCGAGGCGCCAACATGCGCTCACCTCCTTAGAATCGACGGATGCACACCACACACACCGTCGAGACCATCGCGTTGTCTCCTCAAAATACGCCTAATAAAGTTGCATTTGGTGCAAATATGACGGGCGTTTGCCAATGAACCTCTCGCGCATCTTCATCCTGCGCCCGGTGGCGACCACGCTGCTGATGCTGGCCATGTTGATCGCCGGGTTGCTGGCGTACAAGTTGTTGCCCATTGCCTCGCTGCCCGAGGTGGATTACCCCACCATCCAGGTCACCACCTTGTACCCCGGTGCCAGCCCGGATGTGATGGCATCGGGCGTGACTGCGCCGCTGGAGCGCCAGTTTGGGCAAATGCCGGGGCTGGGGCAAATGTCCTCCACCAGCTCGGGCGGCGCCTCGATCATCACCCTGCGTTTTTTGCTCGCTGTGCCGTTGGAGGTGGCTGAGCAACAGGTGCAAGCGGCCATCAACGCCGGTAGCGGCTTGCTGCCCAATGATTTGCCCATGCCGCCCAACTACCGAAAGGTGAACCCGGCCGATGCACCCATCATGACGCTGGCGATTACGTCGCCGTCGTTGCCCGTGGTGCGCATCCACGACCTGGTGGAAAACCGAGTGGCCCCCAAACTGTCGCAGGTCTCGGGTGTGGGGCTGGTGTCGGTGGCCGGTGGGCGCAGGCCTGCGGTGCGCATTCAAGCCAACGTCGACGCGTTGAACTCGGCGGGTTTGTCCCTCGAAGACATTCGCAACACCATCAACGCCAACAACACCAACCAAGCCAAAGGTAGTTTTGACGGGCCAGAGCGCGCGTCATCCATCGATGCCAATGACCAATTGCGCTCGGCGCAGGAGTACGCCAACCTGATTGTGTCGTTCAAAAACGGTGCACCCTTGCGTTTAAGCGATGTGGCGAGCATTGTGGACGGTGCGGAAAACAACCGCCTGGCGGCTTGGGCCAACGCCATGCCGGGCGTGATCGTGAACATCCAGCGCCAGCCCGGCTCCAACGTGATTGAGGCGGTGGACCGCATCAACGCGCTGTTGCCGCAGCTGCGGTCAACGCTGCCAGCCTCGGTCACTGTGCAGGTGCTCACTGACCGCACGCAAACCATTCGCGCCTCGGTGCATGATGTGCAGTTGGAATTGTTGCTGGCCATTGGCCTGGTGGTGGCCGTGATTTTTGTGTTTTTGCGCAGCGCCTCGGCCACGCTGATTCCCGCCGTGGCGGTGCCGCTGTCGCTGGTGGGCACGTTTGGCATCATGTACATGATTGGTTTTTCCATCAACAACCTGACCCTCATGGCGCTGACGGTGGCCACCGGGTTTGTGGTGGACGATGCGATTGTGATGATCGAAAACATCGCCCGCTATGTGGAGGAGGGTGACACGCCCATGCACGCCGCGCTCAAGGGCGCCAAGCAGATCGGGTTCACCATCATTTCGCTCACCATTTCACTGGTGGCGGTGTTGATCCCGCTGCTGTTCATGGGCGATGTGGTGGGGCGCTTGTTTCACGAGTTTGCCGTCACCATGGTGGTGGCCATATTGATTTCGGCCGTGGTGTCGCTGACGCTGACCCCGATGATGTGCGCGCGCATTCTCAAGCATACGCCCGAGTCCAGCCATGGGCGCTTGTACCAAGCGACGGGTCGGTTTTTTGACCGCATGATTGCTGACTATGGTCGCATGTTGATCTGGGTGTTGAACCGCCAAACCGCGACGCTGGTGGTGTTTGGTTTGACGCTGGTGGCCACCGCCGCGCTGTATTTTGTGGTGCCCAAAGGCTTTTTTCCGCTGCAGGACACAGGGCTGGTGCAAGGCATCACCGAAAGCACCCAGAACACCTCATTTGCCGCGATGGCCGCGCGCCAGCAAACCATGGTCGAGCACGTGTTGAAAGACCCGGCGGTCGAAAGTTTGAGCAGCTCTATTGGGGTCGATGGCACCAACACCACGCTCAATTCCGGGCGCATGTTGATCAACTTGAAGCCCAAGGCCGAGCGTGACGACGATTCGCGCGACATCAGTCAAGTGATTCGTCGCATCACCGACGCCAGTCGCAACGTGCCCGGCATTGCTTTGTACCTTCAGCCCGTGCAAGACTTGAGCATTGAAGACCGGGTGGCCAAGACGCAGTACCAGTTCCTCATGTCCGGCCCGAATGTGAACGACCTGAGAACCGCTGCACTGGCGTTAACGCAGCGACTGGAAGGGCTGCCCGAGCTGGCCGATGTGGCGACCGACCTGCAAGACAAAGGCTTGCAAGCCTATGTGGAGGTGGATCGCGCGGCGGCCGGGCGTTTGGGCGTGTCGGTGGCCGGGGTGAATACCGCGCTGTACAACGCGTTTGGCCAGCGCATGATCTCCACCATCTTCACCCAGTCCAATCAGTACCGGGTGGTGCTGGAGCTGGCGCCGCAATACCAGGTGGGCCCCCAGGCTTTGGCCAGCCTGTACGTGCCCGCCAGCGGGGGCAAGCAGGTGCCTTTGTCGGCGGTCGCCCGGGTGATTGAGCGCCCGGCGAGCTTGACCGTGAACCATGTGGCTCAGTTTCCTTCGATCACCGTGTCGTTCAACACGGCGCAAGGCGTGGCGCTGGGCGATGCCGTGGCCGCCATCAAACGGGAGCAGGCCGCACTGCAGTTTGCACCCAGCATTGAAACCAGCTTCCAGGGTGCGGCGCTGGCGTTTGAGGCCTCGCTGTCCAACACACTGTGGCTGATCTTGGCGGCAGTGGTCACCATGTACATCGTGCTGGGCGTGTTGTATGAGAGCTTTATCCATCCGGTGACGATTCTGTCCACCTTGCCGTCGGCGGCGGTCGGCGCTTTGCTGGCGCTGCTGATGGGTGGGCTGGAATTGGACGTGATTGCCATCATCGGCATCGTGCTGTTGATTGGCATCGTCAAGAAAAACGCCATCATGATGATTGACTTCGCGCTGGAGGCCGAGCGTGAGCATGGCATGCCCCCGCGTGAGGCGATTTACCAAGCCTGCCTGCTGCGTTTTCGCCCGATTTTGATGACCACGCTGGCCGCGCTGTTGGGCGCTTTGCCGCTCATGCTGGGTGACGGTGTGGGCAGCGAGCTGCGCCAGCCGCTGGGCGTGACGATTGTGGGCGGCTTGATCGTGAGTCAGGTGCTCACCTTGTTCACCACGCCGGTGATTTACCTCGCCTTCACCCGCCTTGCGCAAAAGCGGGTTTGAGTCGGTCATGAACCTGTCTGCCGTTTTCATCCAGCGCCCGGTCGCCACCATTTTGCTCACGCTGGCGGTGGCCATGGCGGGGGTGTTGTCCTTTTTCCTGTTGCCGATTGCGTCGTTGCCGCAGGTTGATTACCCCACCATCACGGTAGGCGCGTATTTACCCGGCGCAGACGCCGAGACCGCCGCCGCCACCCTGGCCACACCGCTGGAGCGCGCACTGGGTTCGATTGCCGGGGTCAACGAGATGACTTCATATTGTTACCAAGGTGGCTGCAACATCACCTTGCAGTTTGACCTGAACCGCAACATTGACGCTTCGGCGCGCGAGGTGCAAGCGGCTATTTTGGCCTCGCGCAGCATGCTGCCCAGTGGCATGCCGGGCAATCCGACCTACCGCAAAGTGAACCCGGCTGATGCGCCGATCATGATTTTGGCGCTGACCTCTGACACGCTGTCGCGCGGCCAGATGTTCGATACCGCCTCCACCCTGTTGGCGCAGCGCTTGTCGCAGGTGCAGGGCATTGGCCAAGTCAACATCAGCGGTGGCGCACTGCCTGCCGTGCGGGTGGCCTTGGACCCCAACCGCCTGTCGTCCAACGGCATCTCGCTGGAAGAAGTGCGCAACGCCATCGTCGCCACCAGTGGTAACCGGCCCAAGGGCTTGGTTGAGAGCGACAGCCAGCACTGGCAGATCACCGGCAACGACCAAGCCCGTACCGCAGTGGACTTTGCGCAAACCATAGTTCGCCATAAAAATGGCGTTGTGGTGCGCTTATCCGACCTAGGCGAAGTGGTGGATTCGGTGGAGAATCTGCGCAACGCTGGCCTGGCCAACGGCAAGCGGGCCATTTTGCTGATGCTCAACAAAGCGCCCGACGCCAACATCATTCAAGCCGTGGCGTCGGTGCGTGCGTTGCTGCCGGGGCTCCAAGCCTCGATTCCGCCGACCATTTCGCTGGAGGTGGTGTCGGACCGCACTCCGCCGATACGCGCCTCGCTGCGTGAAATGGAGAAAGCGCTGGCGATTGCGATTGGTCTGGTGGTGGTGGTGGTGATGCTGTTTTTGCGCAGCGCACGCCTGGCGCTCATCCCCGCTGTGGCGGTGCCGGTGTCTTTGTGCGGCACGTTTTGTGTCATGTACCTGTGTGGCTACAGCCTGGACAACCTGTCCCTGATGGCGCTGACCGTGGCCACCGGCTTTGTGGTGGACGACGCCATTGTGGTGCTGGACAACACCAAGCGCCATGTGGATCACGGCATGCCGGTGCGCCGCGCCAGTTTTCAAGGGGCACGTGAGATTGGTTTCACCATCGTGTCCATCAGCCTCTCGCTGATGGCAGTGTTCATTCCGATTTTGCTCATGGGCGGCGTGGTTGGACGCTTGTTCCGGGAATTCGCGGTGGTGTTGTCCTCGGCCATCATGGTGTCGATGGTGGTGTCCCTGACCACCACGCCCATGATGTGTTCTTTGCTGCTGCGCCCGCCTGTAACGGGGGGGCGGCTCGGGTGGTACGCGCGTTTTAGCAACGCATTGGGCCACGCGGTGCAAAACGGTTACCGCAAGTCTTTGGGCTGGGCGCTGCGCCACCAGCCCGTCACACTGCTGGTGTTTGTGGCGGCCATCGGTCTGAATGTGTTTTTGTACAACCACATCGACAAGGGGTTTTTCCCGCAGTCCGACAGTGGGCGGATCGTTGGCGGCATCAGTGTTGACCAAGCCACATCTTTTCAAGCCACCGTTCCGCGCCTGGAGCGGATATTGAACGCCGTGCGCGAAGACCCCGCCGTCGAACATGCCACCGGTTACGCCTACGGGGCATCTGCCCAGATCAATTTATCGCTGAAACCGCTGGCCCAGCGGGGTGTCACCTCTGAAGAGGTCATCACCCGGCTGCGCCAACGGTTTGAGAAAGAGCCCGGTGCCAACGTGTATTTCTACTTGGCACAAGACATTCGCATCGGTGGCTGGCAGTCCAACTCGTCGCAGCAGTACCAGCTGCAGGCTGACAGTCTGGAAGACCTGCGCATTTGGGAGCCCCGCATCCGCCGCGCGATGCAACAGGTGCCTGAAATTGCCGACGTGGGCGGCGGGGGGCAACAAGCACGCGGCCTGCAAACCACACTGAACATTGACCGTGATGCTGCAGCCCGACTGGGGCTCAGTGTGCGCAGCATCAATGCCACGCTCAACAACGCCTTTGGCCAGCGCCAGGTGGGGGTGATCTACAACCCGCTGAATCAGTACCGCGTGGTGATGGAATTGGCCTCGGACTACCAACAGGGGCCTGAGGCGCTGCACCAGCTGATGTTTACCAACAATGTGGGCGCACAGGTTCCGCTGGCGGCGTTTGCCACCACCGAGCTGACCAATGCGCCGCAAGGCATCCGCCGCAAGGGCGGCACGCCAGCTGCCACCATTGGTTTTAACCTGCCCGAAGGTGTCACCTTGTCAGAGGCGACGGCCGCTGTGGAAAATGCGGTGGCCGAGCTGGGCGTGCCGGTGTCGGTACGGGGCGAGTTCTCAGGCACCTCCGGCGCCTTGGCGCAAGCGCTGAGCAGCCAACCAATGCTGATCCTGGCCGCGCTCATCACCATATATTTGGTGTTGGGCGTTTTGTACGAAAGCTTGGTGCACCCCCTCACCATCCTCACCACCTTGCCGTCAGCTGGCATTGGTGCACTGTTGGCGCTCAAGATGTTTGACAAAGAGTTTTCCATCATCGCCATGATTGGGATCATCTTACTCATCGGCATCGTCAAGAAAAACGCCATCATGATGATCGACTTTGCCATTGCCAAACAGCACAACACGGGTGCTACCGCTGCGCAAGCCATCTACCACGCCTGCCACAGGCGTCTGCGCCCGATTTTGATGACCACCACCTGCGCCATCTTTGGTGCCATTCCTTTAGCCATCGGCTCGGGTGACGGTGCAGAGCTGCGTCAGCCCTTGGGCATCGCCGTGGTCGGCGGGTTAATTTTGAGCCAGTTGCTCACGCTCTACACCACGCCTGTGGTGTTTGTGGCCATGGACCGCCTGCGCAGCGCTGTGCTGCGTCTGGCGCGCCGACCAGGCACTGCCGCCCAACCCACTTTGCCTTGAAAAGACTTGTCATGCACCCCGTGTTCACCCCGTTGTTAGTCGTTCGCTTGTCCTTACTGGCCGTGGCCGGTGCCCTGGTGGGCTGCGGCACACCTGTCCCGTCCAAGGAGCACTTGATCCTGCCGCCTGCCGCGTTTAAAGCGGCCCATGGCTGGGTCAACGCCAGCGACCCCGGCACGGTAGGTGAGGCGTGGTGGCGTTTGTTCAACGACCCGGTGCTGGACGATTTACAAGCCCAGGTGCGTGTGGGTAACCAAAATTTGAAAGTCGCTGCGGCACAAGTGCAACTGGCCAACGCCGCATTGCGGGCCAGCCGAGGCGCGCTGTGGCCATCTGTGGGGGTGAATGCCGCGCGCAGTCGCAGCGTCAGTGCCGGTGGCGACCCCACCGACAGTGTCTCTCTGGGCACCAGTGCCAGCTGGGAAATTGATGTGTGGGGCAAAGTGGCAGGCACCGTGTCGGCCACCCAGGCGCGCGCCGACGCCAGTGCCGCCGACCTGGCTGCCGCACGCCTGTCGGTGAGTGCGACGCTGGCGCAAACCTATTTCGCCCTGCGCACCGCAGAGGCTCAAGCAGCCTTGCTGGAGCGCAGCGTGGCGGGCTACACCCGCTCCTTGCAGCTCACCCAAAACCGCTACAGCGCAGGTGTGGTGGCCGCCACCGACGTGCAACAGGCCACCACCCAGCTCAAAACGGCGTCCGCCCAGTTGCTCGATGCCAACGCCAACCGCACCGTGCTGGAGAACGCCTTGGCCACGCTGCTGGGACAGCCGGTGGCCAGCTTCGCCCTGGCGCGCAGCGCCACCGTGCCCCACGTGCCGTCCGTGCCCGTGCAGTTGCCGTCGCAACTGTTGCAGCGCCGCCCCGACATTGCCGCAGCACTTAAACGAGTGCGCGCAGCGCAAAGCCAGTTGGGCGTGGCACGCAGTGCTTTTTTTCCTGCGCTCACCTTGTCGGCTAACGCGGGTTACCGTGACAGCGCCTGGGCCGACCTCATTAGCGCGCCCCATCTGGCGTGGTCCATCGGACCGTCGCTGGCGTATGCGCTGATGGACGGCGGTGCGCGTCAAGCGGCACGAGACAGCGCCCAGGCCAGCCTGGACCAAGCCACGGCCAGTTACCGGCAAACGGCGCTGGCTGCCATGCAGGAGGTGGAAGACAACCTGGTGCTGGCGGCAACGCTGGAACAAGAAGCCTTGTTGTTTGATGAGGCGTTGCAAGCGGCCAAACGCACGCTGGAAATTGTGAGCAACCAGTACACGGCCGGTACCGTGAGCTACCTCAATGTCGTCACCGCGCAGGCTACGGCACTGTCGGCTGAGCGAACCTTGCTGGAGGTCAGCCAACGGCGCCTGTCGGCAGCCACCCAGTTGTTGAAGAATCTTGGCGGCAATTGGGAATTGCCAAGCGGGAAGTAGATTAAGCTGAAGTTCCTACTGATTCTCAGCTAAATACAGCCTCTTTTTCGCCTATTTCCCCAATGAAGACCTCGATAATTGGCCTGCTTTTGTTGCTTCTATTTGTAGACATGTAAATAGGTTTACATT
>Ga0136636_10001163_pt1 | contig 15060 bp, 12 predicted proteins | sample AntDrymUQ8522106_2_FD_104653 | JGI IMG/M metagenome (GOLD analysis project Ga0136636, IMG submission 104653) | Polar desert sand microbial communities from Dry Valleys, Antarctica - metaG UQ852 (21.06) | ecosystem: Environmental > Terrestrial > Soil > Desert | place: Antarctica: Dry Valley... | reverse complement strand
TGCGCATCGATCACCCCGACGGCCTCTGGAACCCCGCCCGCTACTTCCGCCAGCTCCAGACGAGCTACCTGGAGGCGTGGGCCACCGCGAATCTGCCCAGCGCCGAGGCCGCCGCGCCCGCCGAGCGCGCCGACGAAGTGCAGACCTGGATCGACGCTACGCTCGCCGAAGCCGAGCGCAGCGGGCGCTGGCCGCTCTACGTGCTGGCCGAGAAGATCCTCTCCAGCACCGAGAGCCTGCCCGAGGACTGGGCCGTGGCAGGCACCACCGGCTACGATTTTGTCAACGAGGTGAACGGCATCTTCGTGGACACGCGCAACCGCCGCGCGCTAGACAAGCTCTACACGGATGTGGCAGGCCCGCAGCCCGCCTTCGCCAACCTGGTACACGCCAAAAAGAAAGAGATCATGCTCGTCTCGCTGGCGAGCGAGGTTAACACGCTCAGCCACCTGCTGGATCGCATCACCGAGCGCAACCGCCACTACCGCGACTTCACGCTCAACGGGCTCACCTTCGCCCTGCGCGAGGTGATCGCGGCCCTGCCCGTCTACCGCACCTACATTAGCGGGCCGGGCAGCGTGGCGCCGTGGGACGAGCGCTTTGTGGAGCAGGCCGTGCGCGAGGCCAAGCGCAGGAACCCGCGCACCGCCCAGGCGATCTTCGACTTCATCCGCGACACGCTGCTGCTGCGCAACTACACGCAGTTCGCGCCCGAGGCCCGTGCGGAGGTGCTGCGCTACGTGATGAAGTTCCAGCAGCTGAGCGGCCCCGTGATGGCGAAGGGCGTGGAGGACACGACGTTTTACGTCTACAACCGGCTCGTCTCGCTCAACGAGGTGGGCGGCCACCCGGAGCAGTTCGGCAAGAGCGTGGACGAGCTGCACCGGCGCGCCGCCGAGCGCGCCCGCCGCTGGCCACTCTCGATGCTCGCCGGCTCCACCCACGACACCAAGCGCAGCGAGGATGTGCGCGCCCGCATCAACGTGCTCTCCGAAATGCCCGCCGAGTGGCGCCAGGCCGTGAGCCGCTGGTCGCGCCTCAACGCCCCCAAGAAGACCGTGCTCGACGGCGCCACCATGCCATCCCGCAACGACGAGTATCTACTCTACCAGACCCTCGTGGGCGCCTGGCCAGGCGAGCAGAGCAATGAGGAGCTGCGCCTCTTCACAGAGCGGATCGTGCAATACATGGAGAAAGCAACGCGTGAGGCGAAGGTCTACACAAGCTGGGTGAACCCCAACGAGGCCTACGACACCGCGATGCGCCGCTTTGTGACGGGCATGCTCGACCCGCGCCGCAGCAAGCGCTTTCTGGAGAGCCTGGCGACCTTCAGCCGACGCGTGGCCTGCTTTGGGCGCTTCAACAGCCTGGCGCAGACCCTGGTGCGGCTCACGGCGCCCGGCGTGCCCGATATCTACCAAGGCACGGAGCTATGGGATCTAAGCCTGGTGGACCCCGACAACCGCCGCCCGGTGGATTACGCGCTGCGCGCGCGGCTGCTGGCCGAGCTGCGTGCGCAGGCGGCGGCGGATCTGCCGGGGCTTGCCGAGCAGCTACTGGAGCGCGCGGAGGACGGGCGGATCAAGCTGCATGTGGTGCAGGCGGCTCTGGCGCTGCGCCGCGCGCGCCCGGAGCTATTCGCCGAGGGCGCGTACCTGCCGCTGGCGGCGCAGGGCGCGCGCGCCGAGCACGTGGTGGCCTTCGCCCGCCGCCACGCCGACGACGAGGTGCTGTGCGTGGTGCCGCGCCTCTGCCTTGGCCTGGCGGGCGGCGAGCAGCGCCCGCCCGTTGGCGCGCGCTGGGGCGACACCGCGCTCGCGCTGCCCCACGCCGCGCCCGGCGCCCGCTACCGCGACCGGCTCACCGGCGCCACGCACACTGTGGCCGAGCACAACAGCGGCGTGGGCCTGGCGTTGCACGAGCTACTGGCGCGCTTTCCGGTGGCGCTGCTGGAGCGCGTGTAGGGGAGCTGACCACGAGGGACGACCACAAGGGGCTCCTGTAAGGGGCGCCCAGAGACACAAAAGAGGTTGACGCCATAGTCTCCATGTTCTATACTATATGGACTACTTCTACGCATCAGAATGAGCTGAACGCTATTTCAGCCTCGCCTCACATCCATACATGGATGTAAGCAATTCATGGAGAGAAGGGTCAGCGTGAGCATCGAGTGAGCGGAGAGGAGTGCGTCGTGGACACAAGCCTTTCAGCAACTCAGCTGCTTCAGCGAACGCGCGACGGGCTCCGGGAGATTGGCTACCGCGACGATCTGCTGCGGAGCCAATACCCCTTTGCCGACGTCCTGGTGGACAACTCGCCAACCCGCTGGATCGACCTGGCGGCATTCGCGCAGGATCCGCCCTCCTACCGCAGTGCGTGCTTCGGCGTTGTAATTTTAGATCAGTACGCCCCTGACACCCTCGAGCAGTACCGCGCGCTCGGCGCCCCCCAGCTCCTGGTGCTCTCGCCCACAAGTGCTGTGGTGCGCCGCTGGCGTATGACAGCCGCTGGCGAGCCTGCCTTCATTGAGCAGATCGCGCCAGAGCAGCTCCGCGCTGCCTTTCAGGTCAACCGAAACGAGTGGAGTCCAGACGCTGTACTGCGAGCGAAAGCCATTGGCTTTACGCGTGGGCCGGTGCAGCTCGACTTCTTCGACGCCGGACTGCTTCCAACCCTCGAAGGCGTGACGCACAAAAAGCTCGACCGCCTGCTCCGCGATGTGCTCGCGACAAGCAAGCAGGTCTACGCCGAGCATCACGATGGCGACCCTGACTACCAAGGCCTGTTTCGTCTGATCTTCCGCTTCATTGCGTCGAAGATGCTGGCTGACCGCGACTACCCCGGCGAAGACTGGCTGCACCCTGACCCGCAACGAGTGATCGCCGCAGTGGATGCCTTCTATTTCCAGCAGGCACCCGACGAGACCTTACTCCAAGACCGGGCGGTTCAGCGTGCGGCGTGGGACAAGATCCGCAACGCGTTCCTCTTTCAGAATCTGTCGGTCGAGGCGTTGGCCTATGTCTACGAGCATACGCTCGTTAGCGACCACAGCCGCCAGCTCTATGACACCCACGCAACTCCGCCACAGATCGCCGAGTACATCGTCCAGCAGTTGCCCTTCGATGAGCTTGCGCAGGAAGAGCGCCGCGTCTTCGAGCCGTTCGCCGGGCACGCGCCGTTTCTGATCGCCGCACTAGGCCAGCTCCGCACGCTGCTTCCGGCGACGATGAGCACCACCGACCGTCACGACTACTTCGTGCGTATGCTGAGTGGCATGGAGCTCGATGCCTTCGCCCGCGAGGTTGCCCGCTACTCCCTTATCCTGGCCGACTACCCTAACCCCGATGGCTGGAACATCGCGCAGGCGGATGTTTTTACGTCGCCACTGACCGATATGTATCTACGGCAGGCCAAGATTGTGCTCTGTAACCCGCCGTTTAGCGACTTGCCGGAACGAGGTACGCGGGCCCGCTATCGCGCAGGTGCGGCCAAGCGGGCGGTCGAAGCATTGAATCGGGTCATGCAACACCCGCCCGCGCAGCTCGGCTTTGTGTTGCCGAAAGCCTTTGTCAGTGGCCAGGAGTATCGCGACGCACGGCGCCGACTTGCGGAGACATACCAGGAGCTCGATGTTGTCGCGCTCCCCGACAGCGTGTTCAAATACTCGGATGTGGAGACGGCACTTCTGATCGCCCACGGCGCTCGCACGAGCAGCCCACGGCGTAGTGTTGCCTCAGTCACCAAGCAGGATTATGAGCGCTTTCTCCAGACTGGCACTCCTACCTGGCGCGAGGAATTGCCAGCCAAGCTTATTGACGCCCCTAACTATCCGGTGTTCTGGCGTACGCCGTTCTGGCGCGTGTGGGAAACCCTGGAGCGGTTGCCGCGCCTTGGCGATGTGGCCGAGGTGCATCGAGGCATTGAGCAAAAAAACTCCCGCGAACGGGCGACAGAGTTGGTCTCTCTGACGCCGGTTCCCGGCTTAAGAGCCGGGCTGGTCAATGTTGATAGTAGTTTTGAGCCATTTGTGACACCTCTTCTGCGTTACCTTAGCATTGACCCAGCCGAGATTCGGCGTGGCTACGAATTTTTAACCCTTGCTGATCAGCCAAAGGTTATTGCAAATGCAGCTCGTCTGAGCCGCAGCCCTTGGAGGATTGCAGCAGTGATTGACCGCCAAGGATTACTCTGTTACCAACGCTTCCATGGCGTTTGGTCTAAGGCAGGTGTGGCGCTTGAAACCATTGCAGCAGTGTTAAACAACCCTCTGGCAAATGCGTTTCTCTATACGCATCCTGCCGCAGCTGAACGTGATAATCAAATCCGAGCTGTGAGGCACATACCCTTCCCAAGCTTTACGCTCGCACAGACTCAAACGATTATCATGCTCGTCAAACAGTATCAGTCCTACCGCGCACAATGGCGTGAGCAGCCTGAACGTGCCGAGGAGTTCGAGGCTGCCTGCCGCGAAACGATGGCGCAGCTTGATGCCGAGGTTCTTGCCGCCTACGCTCTGCCGCCCCGCCTTGAGAAGCAGCTGCTCGACAGCTTCGCTGGCTACCAGCGCCCTGGGCCGGTGCGCTTCACCGGCTACTATCCGGCGGGCTTCCGCCCAGCGATTCCCTGGCGCGTGTTCATCTCGCAGGCGTTTCAAGCTTCTAGCGCCCGTGCGACGCTCACCCGCTTGCCTGTGATCAACGATCCGGTAATCTCCGCTGCGGTGCGCGAGCTCGACAAGAGCACCGACGACAGCTTGGACGACAATGACCTCGACGCCGACGCCTGACGCTTATCTCCTCGATACCTCGGTCGCCAGCATCGCCTGGGATAGCGGAAACAACGACCATTTGCTGATCCGCGAGCAGCTGGCCGACCTCGGAGCGAGCACACTCACCGTTTGCGCGATCTCCCTCGGCGAAGTGGAATATGGCCTGGAAGTTACTGCAGGCGCCGACCCCGCCCGGCACCAGGCTGTGCGCGACGCGATGGCAGTCTATTTTGTCTGGCCCGTGGATAAAGATACGAGCCAGTATTATAGCGTGCTGCGCGGCGAGCTCTTCCGCAGATACGCGCACCGTGACAAACGCGGGCGTATCAAGGCTAAGCGTCCCGAGGAGTTGCGCGATACCACCAGCGCCCGCGAGTTGGGCATCCAGGAAAACGACCTCTGGATCGTCAGTGTAGCCCTTCAGTATGACCTTTACTTGATCACCCGCGACGAGCATCTGAAACGTATCCTGGAGATCGCTCAGGCGAAGTATGACTACAATCGCTACAAGATCTGGCCCGTGACCCCTCCTACATCCGCCTGAGCCAACACTAAACGGTGGCGCGTTGCGCCATGCCCGCCATCGTCTCCGCTGAGCCATCCGCGTTCAGCCATTCCGGTAATTCGAGCGGGGGCTGCTGCTCGGGCGACAACGGCGACACGTAGGTGAAGCCCTCGGTGCGGGTAGCAAAGTCGGCCCGCGGCGCGTTGGGCAGCTAGTCGTACAGACCGAAGTAAAGGTCTGACGGTCACACGGCAACGGGCCTGGCACACGCCTGCTGCGCTGCTGCGCAGTTTGTATACAATGCGCAGCGACAGCTTGTTGAGCCAGTTCTCAAGGCGGAACGTGCGGGGTGAGGGCGCAGGGCGCGCGCGCCGAGCACGTGGTGGCCTTCACGCGCCGCCGCGCTGTTCTCCAGCTGGGTGGAGGCGAGCTCCACGGAGAATCGGACCCTGGCCGACTTCTACCGGGCGCGCTTCCGCGCGGAGTTCGCCCCGGTCTTCGCGGCGTGGCTCGCCAGCCGCCCGTACGAGAACCCCGCCGCCGCCGCGAGCCCATTCGAGCTGCCGGAGTACCGTGCTGTTCAGGAAGACCAGCGCGTCGACCAGATCGCAGAACCAGTGCTGGGTAGTGCAGATGCCAATGCTATAATGCGGCTGTGGCGTTGCAGCGGACCACGGAGGCACCAATGATCGCATACCCCAATATCGACCAGCTCTATGAGGAGCAGATCAAGCCGCTGCCGCGTGCAGCTCGCCTGCGGCTGCTGGCACGCATCACCGACGACTTGGTCGATGTAGAGGCTGAGGACGAGCAGCCTCTGGACCTCCTCGAGCTTGAGGGGGTCGGCGCCGAGATCTGGCAGGGCATTGACCCGAAAGCCTACATCGACGCAGAGCGCGACAGCTGGGATCAAGCGTGATCAAGCTTGACGATGCGCTTGCAGGTGTCGCACGGCTTGGACTCGACACCGCGCCATTCATCTATTTTGTCGAGCGCAATCCTGCTTACGTCGATCTGGTGCGCGAGGTTGTGCGTCGCATTAGCTCACATGCCTTCAGCGGACACACCTCCGTCATAACACTGACGGAGGTGCTCGTGCAGCCGCTTCGCTTGGGCAACACGGCCCTTGCGCAGCGCTATCGACGCTTTCTCTCCCGCAGCCGCAACCTTTCGCTCGTACCTATCAGCGCTAGTGTTGCCGAGCGCGCTGCGGATCTTCGCGCCCGCTAACGGTCTGCGCACACCCGATGCGCTTCAGATCGCTACCGCCCTGAACGCGGGCTGCACGGCGTTCCTCACAAACGACTTTCGCCTCCAGCTTGTGACTGAGATCCGCGTCCTAGTGCTCGATGAGATGGAGCTATAGGACCTGAGCGCAGCCTTCGCGTTCGCGCTCTTCGTGGTGTTCGCGGTCCAGTCGTTCCCGCCAACCTACAGCTCGAACAGCTCCTCCACCGCCACCAGGCGCAGCGCCCCGGTGGGGCAGCGGCTCACGCAGGCCTGGTCGTCGTAGCCGTAGCACAGGTCGCACTTATCGGCGCGGTGGGTGGGGCGGGCGGGCTCCAGCGGGATCAGCGGCTGGCCGCGCACCTTGCTCACGGTGCCGCGCAGCAGCGCCCAGAGCGGGCCGCCCGCCGAGCGCTGCTGGGGCAGCGGCACGTTGGCCACGACGCCGTACGGGCAGGCCGCCACGCAGGCGCCACAGCCAGTGCAGCGGTCGGTGATCAGCAGGATGCCGCTCGCGGTGCGCTCGAACGCGTCCTCGGGGCAGGCCTCCACGCACTCGGCGCCAACGCTGCACTGGCGGCAGGCGTCGGCCACAACAAAGCCATCCACCTGGGCGCCGTCAAGCCGCAGGCGCGAGTGGCCGTGGCGCTCGGCGCAGGCCTGCTCGCAGATGTTGCAGCCTGGCGTGCAGAGGCTCGGCGTGCGCACGAGCAGCTGGGTGCCGCGCAGCAGCCCCTTGCCCACTGCGAGCTCCAGCTCGCGGGCGCGGGCCTCGTCGCCGCGCACGGCCGCGCTGTTGCGGATGCGCTTCTCCACCACCGTGCGCAGCCTGGCCTCCAGGTCGGGGCGCTGCTCGATCAGGTGGTGAAAGTCGGTGGCAGGCAGAGTCAGCAGGTCGGTCGGCGTAAGCGCGCGCACGCTGGCGCGGTGGGGCTGGCTGGTGAGCAGCGCCATCTCGCCGAAGAAGTCGCCCTCGCCGAGCGTGGCGATTGTCTGGCCGCTCTGCTCCACCACCACCTGTCCGCTCTCGATCAGGTAGAGCGCGTCGGCGGGCTCGCCCTGGCGCATGATCAGGCTGCCACGGGCGGCGTGGGCGGGCTGGAGCAGGCTCCCAAGCGCCAGGCGCTCCATCGGGTAGAGCTCGCCAAGCAGCGGCACGCGCGCCAGGGTACACTCTAGCATGCGCCGCTTGTAGACAAGGCGCAGGGCCGTGGCGAGCATCGGCAGCGTGGGCAGGGTGGCTCGCAGCTCGGCCAGGGGAATCTGCAGCAGGTGGCAGTTGCTCTGGGCCAGGGCGCTCATACGGCGGAAGAATTCGCCAAAGAGCGGACCCTCGCCGCAGCAGTCGCCGTGGTCGAGCACGCCCATCAGCACCTCGCGGCCGTCTTTGTCGCGCAGGCGCAGCTGCAGCGTGCCGCGCAGCACCAGAAAAAGGAAGCGGTCCTGGCGCTGCTGCCCTAGCACGGTGGCGTTCGTCTGGAACGAGCGGAAGGTGCAGAGTTCGAACAGGCGGGCGAGCTCGCTGGCGGGCACACCGCGCAGGCAGTCGAGCGAGGCGAGTTGGTTCAGGGCTGCCTGGCGCCGACCGCTCTGCTGCGCGGCGCGCGCCTGGGCAGCGGGGGAGTGGCGGGGGGGCTTTTTTGCGGACATGGCGTTACTATGGCGAGGAGTAGGGCTCATGCTCCAGCGTTGGGCTTGTTCGCTACCCTCGCGCACTCACGGGATGACTATTGTACCACAGGGGCACGCCGACGCGTTATAATGCTGGGTGCGGGGCGTGCCGTCGCCGTTCCCGTTCCGCCATGGTTGCTGGTCTGCTAAAGGGGGCGTCGCCCCACTTGCACACCTGCTACCACCTAGTTTGTTAAACACGCATGGCTTTGCGCACCCTTACCATCGACCTGGAGCGCGGGCACGTCCGCCAGCAGCTCCCGGCCACCGTCGCGCGCGACTATCTTGGCGGCCGCGGTGCCGTGGCCTGGCTGCTCTGGCACCACCTCCCGCCCGACACACCGCCCCTCGCCCCAGAGAACCTGCTGATCTTCGCCGCTGGCCCGCTCGCTGGCCTCGACGCTTTCGCCACCGGCGGCTTTGTGGTGGGCACGCGCTCGCCACTCACCGGCGCCATCGGCTACAGCTGGGCCCAGGGCCACTGGGGCGCCGCCCTGCGCCGCTCTGGCTACGACCTGCTTGTGATCCGTGGCCAGGCCCCGGACTGGGTCTATCTCTCCATCGAGGGCGACAGCGTACGCCTGCGCTCGGCCGCTCACCTCGTGGGCCTCGACAGCATCGCCACCTCCGACGCCATCCGCGCCGAGCTAGGCGCCGACTACGTGGTGGCCTGCCTTGGGCCCGCTGGCGAGGCCGAGGTGGCCTACGCCACAATCGTGGCCGAGGGCCGCTACATGGCCGAGCCCGCCGGCACCGGCGTGGTGATGGGCAACAAGCAGCTCAAGGCTATCGCCGTGCGCCCCGTCACCGGCACCCTCCCCGCCCCCGACGAGCGCCGCCTCGCCGTGGCCACCGAGATTATCCGCCGTCGCGCCACCGCCAGCCCGCTCGCCGAGGGCATCCGCCAGGCCGGCAGCGGCCACTTCCTCACCCAGGCCGCCGAGTGGGGCGCCCTCACCGAGCGCAACGGCCGCGCCGCCGCCCAGAGCGAGCAGATCGCCCATCTCCCCGAGGCCCTTGTGTCCCGCCGCAAGCAGAGCCGCGGCTGCGCTGGCTGCCCCATGCCCTGCTACTTCGACACCCAGCGCCGCCCCGGCGAGAGCGGCCCGCTCCCCGATCTCGAGGCCCTCGCCGGGTTCGGCGCGCGCTGCGGCATCACCAGCCTCGACGCCCTGCTCGTGATCGCCGACCGCTGCCTGCGCCTCGGCCTCGACCCCGCCGCCGCCTCGGCAGCCGTCGCATTCCTGATGGAGTGCCAAGATGAGGGCCTCCACCTCTCTGGCACGCTCCCCTGGGGCGACGAGCAGGCCGTGCTCGCTGCGCTGGAGCGCCTCGCCGTGCGCCAGGAGCGCCGCGATATGCTCTCGCTTGGCGTCGGCGAGATCGCCGATGTCTTCTGGGGCGGCGCCGCCTTCGCCCCACAGGTGAAGGGCCTCGCGATGCCCGCCCTCGACCCGCGCGCCCTCACGGGCGTGGCCCTCGCTATGGCCACCTCGCCTATCGGCGGCGACTACCGCTACGCCATGAGCTACGAGGAGTTGGTGCCCGACCCGCCCGCCTGGCTGCCGGACGAGCCCTCGCACCCCCAGGCCGTCAAGGGTAAGGTTCAGCGCCTGATCTGGCACGAGCGCTTCGCCGCCATGCTGGACTCGGTCGGCATCTGCCGCCGCCTCGGCCTCATGGGCTACCAGGTCTCGCCCGGTGAGCTGCTCGCTCTGATCGGCGCCGCCACCGGCAACCCGATCACCCCGGTCGACATGGTTCGCATGGGCGAGCGTATCCTCACTGTCGAGCGGCTCTTCGCCCGCCGCTACGCGGACAACGGCGCCCGCGACGAGCTGCCCGCCCGCTGGCGCGAGCAGCCCCTGAAGGAGGGCCGCGCCGCCGGCCACCTGCCCCAGCTCGCCGACCTGCTCGCCGAGTACTACCGCCGCCACGGCTGGGACGCCAACGGCGACCCGTCGCCCCAGCGCTGCGCCGAGCTGGGGATTCGTGGGTAGACCCTCACCACATCCACGTTTCGCCGAAGTGGCGCCACCCGGCCAGGTAGACATTGATCGCGGCGTCGTAGGCTGCGTCGAGGTCGCCGCCGCGCCGCAGCTGCTGGTGCAGCTCGAGCACCACGAAGCCGTGGACGAGCGCCAGCGCCCCGCACAGCGCCATCAGCGCCGCTGCCTCGCCGCTGATGGCGGCAATCAGCTGCTGGAGTGGCTGGATCATCTGCTCTAGTGCTTAATCGGTGGAGCGCTCGTGGGGGGCCGCGCTACGGGCAAATCTTTCATAAAAGCAACAGTTGACAACTATTATTGCTTCCTATATAATTCAAACCAGTCTAAGGTCGTTGTTTTCCATACCCGCACGTTGCATCCAGGTCCGTCGGCGGGCCACACGGTGCAACGGGCAGCACCAGGTTTACTATTCATACCTGGTAGCTGGTTCCTGGCTTTCCGTAGTATCTGGAGGTACGACATGCGCGACGATGACGATCTGGTCCCTGTGAAGTGGCGGTCGCTGTTCAACAACCAGGATTGGCTTGTCCACGACATTGTGGTGAAGTCGTTCTGGGCTTTCGGAGTGATCGCAGTGATCGCCCACACCGCGGTCTGGCTCTGGCGCCCGTGGCTCAATTTCGGTATTTAAGGAGGATCAGCTCATGACTCCTCGTAGCTCGGTTCGCACCAACATCGTGATCTTTACGATCCTGGGCCTGGTCGTCGCGCTGCTGATCCACTTCATTGTGCTCAGCTCGGTGCGCTACAACTGGCTCGATAGCCTCACACCCTCCGGCACGCAGGGCGGACTGATGATCGTCCACTACCTCGCCTCGTTCTTCTAGGTGGTGCGCTGGCAGCCGCCTCGGTGGCGCTGTTCAGTTGAATGTCCTTTAACAACCGCCAGCAATTCTGCTGGCGGTTGTTGTCTATGGATACGCCCGTCGCTGCACTGTTTTTGCACACAGTGACACAATTTGACTATAAGACACAAGCGCGGTATACTTGGGTAGCACAGTCGAAACACCTTACGGGCTATTGCTTTCTCCCCTTGGATCCTTATTCTTGCTACGCGCCTGGAAGTAGGAGCGTCCCATGCAGTCGCCAATCCGTCCTAGTGATCGACAGGCGGCGATCTTCGTCTCGGTAGCTGTGGGCATCGTTGTTGCCGTCATCACCACAGCCACGTTCTGGTGGATCTATAGCCTCGTGCGCGGGTCGGACACTGCGGCGTCTGATCTGGCGGCAACGGCCGCTGGACCCTGGAGCCCTAGCGAGGGCCAGAAGACGATCACCGAGGCTGCTCCGAACACGCCCATCGATGGGCGCGGAGTCTGGCTGGGCAACGAGGCCTGGGTCACCGGGGTGCAGGCCGGCCAAGCCTGGGTGGCGGCGAACCCCAACACCGTGAACGTGCAAGTGCTCACCGGCATGACGTCGGCGCAGATCTGGCTCTACATGCAGCAGTATGTCTCCGGTGGCCTCGGGGTAGGCTGCCAGTACTGCCACAATGTCAACAACTTTGCCAGCGACGAGTACCCCCAGAAGCTCGCTTCCCGCAGCATGCTCTATCTGGTGAGCGACGTAAACTCTCAGTTCATTGTGGACCTGCCGAACTGGAAGGGCAACTACGTTCAGTGCGCCACCTGCCACAACAACAAGCCCAATAATCTGGAGAGCTTCGGCGAGCAGTTCGTCAAGAGCGTCCCCAATATCCCGGTTATTGTCGAGCCACTGGACGAGGCGGGCAAGCCTATCCTCGACCCGGCGCAGAAGCCCGAGGAGCTGCGCAACGAGATCGGCCTGCAAGACGCGGTGCTCTACTATATCTATAACTACCAGATCTGGAAGCCGTTCGACCCGGCTGTCCCTGAGAGCGGGCGCGGCTCGCTGGCCCTCACGCTGGATGGCGGGCGCACCCAGGACCAGGTGACGATCAACCAGAACGTGATGAACTACCAATCGTGGTCGCTAGGCGTTGGCTGCATCTTCTGTCACAACTCGCGTAACTTTGTCGCCTTCGAGATGAACCCGGCGGGCAATCTGGCGAACCCGGCCTATGGCTACAACAAGCTCAAGACCCTGCGCATGATGCAGCTTACGACCTGGTTGCAGGACAACTGGCTCAACTACGGCTCGCTGCCCAAAGCTGGCGTGCCTACAGAGTTGGAGGGCGGAGCCACGCGCTTCTCGTACCAGACGCTGGGCGGCCAGACCTACAATGTGCCCGGCTGCTACACCTGCCACGCAGGCCAAACCATACCACGCGCCGCGCTTATGAACATTCCTGACGGCGAGGCGGGCATTGTGACGCTGCCACCAGTGTTGCGCGGCACGCCGTAAGCAGCTAGGTCAAGCATTTTCATCCGCAGATAACACAGATTTCCGGCCCATGCTGGTGTGGTCTGGCAATGGGCGGGAAATGGTTCGGAAATCTGTGGATAGCGTTCCTGTCTGCGGAATGAAGCGAGCCCTTATATGAGCGAGATCGGCAAAGGCCCGCTTGCAGTCCCTCCCTCGCCCGCTGTCGGAGCTGTGGCACTGCCCGCCGACGGCCTGCGCGGCACGCTCACACGCTCGATCATCCTGATGAAGCCCGTGACATGGTTCGCCCCCGCATGGGCTTTTCTCTGCGGCGCTATCGCCAGCGGCGGCCTCAGCTGGGACGTGCAGCCCCTGGGGCGCCTTGCGTTGGGCCTGCTGATGGCCGGCCCCCTGCTTACGGGCCTCTCGCAAGTGGTGAACGACTACTGCGACCGCGACGTGGACGCGATCAATGAGCCGCAGCGGCTGATCCCCTCCGGCAAGGTGAGCCTGCGCCACGTCTACATCCTCACCGTGATGCTCACCTGGATGGGCACGCTCGTGGCGATCTTCCTGGGCGGCAAGGTGGCGCTGTTTGTGGGGCTCGGCCTGATCTGCGCCCTGGCCTACAGCCTGAAGCCCGTTCGTGCCAAGCGCAACGGCTGGTTTGGAAACGCCCTTGTGGGCATCTCTTACGAGGGTCTCGCCTGGATGGCCGGCCACGTGGCGTTTGGGCAGCTTACCGGCCAGAGCGCGGCTGTGGCGCTGCTCTACTCCTTTGGCGCCCACGGGATTATGACCGTGAACGACTTTAAGAGCATGGCAGGCGATACGCTGATGGGCATCCGCTCGATCCCGGTGCAGTACGGCAAGGTTGTCGCGGCGCGCCTGGTGGTGATCATCATGGGCGTCGCCCAGCTCGCTGTGATCGCGCTGCTGCTGCTGTGGGGCCACTTCATCGCGGCGGGCGTGGTGCTGCTGCTGCTGGTCGCTCAGAGCGTGCCCAACGTGCGCTTCATCCGCGACCCTGAGCATAACGAGGTCTTCTTCAACGCCACCGCGATCATGCTCTTCGTCTGGGGTATGCTGGCGGCGGCGATCGGGCTTGCAGCATAGGCAAGGAGACAAGGAGACAAGGAGACAAGGAGACAAGGAGCACCTATCGGTTGCATCAGGTTGTCTCCCGGTCTCCCGGTCTCCCGGTCTCTGTGTCAGGAGTATACGAATGCCTCAACGAGTCTTAATCATCGGCGCCTCGGTTGGCGGGGCGGTTGCCGCGATCACGTTGCGCGGCCTCGGGGTGGAGACGGTGCTGATCGAGCGTGAGCTGGCGAAGGCGAAGCCCTGTGGCGGCGCCGTGCCCCCGGCCGCGTTCACCGAGTTTGATCTTCCGACAAGCCTGATCGACCGCAAGGTGCTGCACTGCCTTGTCGTCTCGCCCTCCGGCCAGGAGACGCGCATCGAGGTGGCTGGCACGGTGCCCACCGACGACGACTACGTGGCCATGGTGCGCCGCGAGGTCTTCGATGGCTACCTGCGCACGCGCGCCCAGGAGCGCGGCGCCGAGCTGATCCACGCCCAACTCACCGGCCTGAAGGTGGAGCAACAGGCTGTGACGGCTACCTATCGCCGTGTGGCCGATGGCGTCGAGCAGACGATCAGCGCAGACGCTGTGATCGCCGCCGATGGCGCCTACTCGCCCACCGCGCGCTTCCTCGGCCTGCCAAACCTGCGGCGCGCCGTGGCCATTCAGGAGCGGATCGCCCTGCCCGAAAGCCAGATGGCGCGCTGGGAGGCCACCGCCGATCTCTACCTTGGCCAGGAGGTGAGCCCCGATCTGTACGCGTGGGCCTTCCCCAAGCGCGACCATATCGCCGTGGGCGTGGGCACTGGCCCCGACCACTCTACCAAGGTGAAGACGCTGCTCGCAAACCTTAAGCTGCGGCTCGGCCCCGCCCTGGACGGCGGGAAGCTGCTGCTGCGCGAGGCGCACGCGCTGCCGATGGAGCCGCGCAAGCGCATGGCCTTCGACCGGGCGATGCTGATCGGCGACGCGGCCGGCCTGGTGGTTCACACCTCGGGCGAGGGCATCTACTGGGCTATGAAGAGCGGCCAGCTTGCTGCGCAGACCCTGGCGCGCCACCTGGACGCGCCGAGCGCCGCGAATCTGCGGGCCTACGAGCGCCAGTGGTGGCGTCAGTACGGCACAATGTACGGCTTCCTGCGCTTTCTCCAGTGGTGGGGCTACGGCAACGAGCGGCAGATGGAGGTGTTTACCGAGATGTGCCGCAACGGCGACGTGCAGCGGCTCACCTTCGACAGCTACATGCACAAGCAGATGGCGCCCGCGCCGTGGGGCACGCAGATGCGCATGACAGGCGACATCATCGCCGCCCAGGCCCGCAACTACCTGCGGCCACGCACCCCGCTGCGCGAGCGCGGGCAGCTGATCCGTATGTAGGGCGTTTGGAGCACGAAGGGCGTTTGGGGCGCGAAGGGCGCGAAGGGCTGCGAAGGACGCGAACGCGAAAACGCGAAGCTGGACAATATCGTCCGGCTTCGCGTTCTTCGTGCCCTTTCGCGTTCTTCGTGCT
>Ga0136636_10001161_pt1 | contig 15061 bp, 8 predicted proteins | sample AntDrymUQ8522106_2_FD_104653 | JGI IMG/M metagenome (GOLD analysis project Ga0136636, IMG submission 104653) | Polar desert sand microbial communities from Dry Valleys, Antarctica - metaG UQ852 (21.06) | ecosystem: Environmental > Terrestrial > Soil > Desert | place: Antarctica: Dry Valley... | reverse complement strand
TAAAGCAAGACATTTGGCACGAAGATATGATGAGCAGCAAAAAAATAAACATTCAATATGCTTCGAAATATGCTGGCAGTTCGAACTATTGGAAAAATAGCATTGGCATGAATAAAGGATTACAACAATTGCATGTGCTGGATTCGAAACGTGAGTTAGAACAACAGTTTGGTCAATGGATAAACGCAGATGCAACTCGTCAACAAAAATATGGTGAAGTACTAACTGGTTTAAAAGAAGCATATCAAACTGGGGCTGAATTACTTATGGCAAAACAGTTTATAAGTGAGTGTTTATTGCGTGGAACTGAACTTTTTGGATTTGCTCGTAATTTAAACGACTTAAAGAAAGCTCTTGAAAGCAAAGACAATGAGTCCATAGCATCGGCAATTGAAAAGCTGAAACCCATAGCAGCCGAATTCTACAAAGATTATAGTCCATCGACTGATGAAAAAGTAATGGCAGCACTTATAAAATTGTATCACAACGACATCCCGGCTCAGTTTCATCCTGAATTTTTTTCGGTGATTGACTCTAAATTCCATAAAAACTACTCAGCATATGCTGCTTATGTATTTAAGAAATCGTTTTTAGCCAACGAACAAGCATTTAATTTGTTTCTAGAAAAGCCTTCACTTAAAAAACTAACCAACGACCCTGCATTTTTGGCTAGTCAATCATCATACAAAACCTATTATTCAATTAGCGATGAATTAGCCAAGCCATCGCAAAATATCGAACGCTTTAATCGTTTATTCCAAGCAGGATTAATGGAAATGCAACCTGATAAAGTGTTTTATCCAGATGCTAATTTTACAATGCGCTTAAGCATTGGAAGTGTAGGAGATTATTCGCCAGCCGATGCGGTTGAATACAGCTATTTTACAACCTTAAAAGGCGTAATAGAAAAAGAAGATCCTAATAACTGGGAGTTTATTGTACCTGCCAAACTTAAAGATTTGTATAACTCTAGTGATTATGGAAATTATGCTGATGCGGATGGGACTATGCATGTATGTTTTACCACTAACAACGACATAACAGGTGGTAACTCGGGTAGCCCAGTAATAAATAGCAATGGCGAACTATTTGGATTGGCTTTCGATGGCAACTGGGAAGCGATGAGTGGCGATATTGCATTTGAAAACAGACTTCAGAAATGCATTAATGTTGATATTCGTTATGTGCTCTTTATTATTGACAAGTTTGCTGGAGCAACCCATTTGATTGACGAAATGACGATTGTGAAATAGATCTTAAGAGAGGAAGATAATGAGATCTTGAGATAAAGAGACAGATAGATAAGAAGGGGGCAATCTCATCTATTTGTCTCTTTATCTTTTTAATCGTCCCATCTTCCGTCTTCCTACGAAGGTAAAGTAAAATAAAAAGTAGTTCCAACACCCACTTGGGATTCAACCCACATACTTCCGCCTAAGCTTTCAATTAAATTACGGGATATGGTTAAACCCAAGCCATTGCCTCCATACAAAACCGAATTATCATCTTCAAGTTTACGAAAACGAACAAATATCTTCGATAAATCCTCATTCTTTATACCAATGCCAGTATCAACTACCGAGAACTGAACGCATCCATTATTCTCTTCGTAAGTGACACTAATACTACCTGATTCGGTAAATTTGAAAGCATTACTAATTAAATTTAAAAGAACTTGCTTAACACGCACAGGATCCGAAACTATAATCACTGTTTGAGGAGGTGGAATGATCAACAAATCTATTGATTTAAGCTTATCGATATAGATTCGATTATTCTTAAAATTCAAATAAACCTCATCAACCAAGTCGTTCATGATTAAGGTTGTTTTAATGAGCTTTAATTGTCCCGCTTCAATCATTGAGATATCTATAATATCATTCAACAAATCCAAAAGGTGGTCGCCATTTTGACGAATGATATCCACAAAATGCTTACGTTCATCTGCTTCAAAAACCTGCCCCGACAGAAGTTCCGAAAACCCGATAATGGCATTCATTGGGGTTCGAATTTCATGTGACATATTCGATAAAAAAGAACTTTTAAGTCTATCGGATTCTTCGGCTTTTAATTTCTCCAACTCAAGTTCTTTTGTCCTCTCTTGCACTTTCTTCTCAAGATTCTGTGCAAATTGCTCAAGAGCTGTTTTTTGCTCTGCAATTTTATCGCGCTGATGACGTGCTATATTTCGCTGTATTTCAATTTCCCTTGTCTGAATTTCGGCCTTACGAGTTCGTTCCTCTACTAACTTTTCAAGTGTTTGTTTATCTCGTTCTACTTTATTGTACCAATATTTAACACCTAAAAACCCAATTAATGAGATGAAAACGAACCCCAATACCACAAACCACAATTGCTTATAATAAGGAGCGAGAATCTCCAGTTGTATGGTTCTAATATTTGCAACTTCAATTTGATCAGCATTGGTTGATCGCACTAGAAATGTATATTTACCCGGTTGTAAGTCTATAAACGTAATAAAATTCTGATCCTTCAACGGTATCCAGTTTATAGTACCAGGAATAACACGATAAAAATATTTAATCTTCTCAGGCGTAAAATACTCCAGAGCTGTAAATTCAAAAGAGACTAGCCTTTCATTGGGTTCTAAAGTTATTTTTGATGCTGATTCAATATTTTTTAAAATATTGTTGCGTCCTGAAGGTAGTTCAGAAAACATATTAATAACTTGCCCATTAACTTTTATTTCGGTAAAAAACAAAGGAGGAATTCTTGATGGCCCTAACTTAATGCTATCCGGATAAAACGCAGTGATCCCATTTATACCCCCAAATAAAAACATGCCATCAGCCAACCTAATTCCAGGCGGATTAAACTCGTTACTCTGCAATCCGTCTGTAACATCAAACATTTTTATTCCACCCAGCCCATAGCTTTTAATGCGAGCAATCCCTCTATTGGTTGAAACCCACACATAGTTCCCATCATCTAATGCAGTATAGGTAAACATGCTCGTTAAATCGGGATGCGAAATTGAAATAAATCGATCCTCTTTTTCATTATACCAACAAATCCCAAAACGAGTACACACCCATATACGACCTAGCTTATCTTCATTTACGGAATGAACATCATTATTAACCAACGAATTTGCATTTGTATCACTGTGAATAAACGACATAAATGTATTGGTATTTGAATCAAATAAGTTTAATCCAAATTCAGTCCCCACCCACATCCGTCCTTTCGAATCGTTGAAAATATCAGAAATGGTATTAAAACTTAATCCTGATCCATCATTCTGATGAAAATTTCTAAAAGTCCCATTCTTTTCATCCATCATTGATAAACCATCCATTGTGCCAACCCACAACCGATGAAGCTTATCGCGCTTAATAACATTTATTCCATTCTCAGGTAACGATTTTAATTTGTCTTTACTATGCTTATATATCTTAACGGTTTTATTTATTGAGTTAAATAGTACTACCCCATTATGTGTTGATATCCATATTGAATCATTCCCCTCATATAAAATATTCCAAATCCTATTATCAGGCAAAGGACTGTTGCTAGTGGTGTAATTTGTAAATGTTTTGGTCGTACGATTCCATTTACTTAATCCATTCATGGTGCCAATCCACACATCATGGTCAGAGCCTTCCGCTATTGCAAAAATTTCATTTCCAGGTAAACTATTCACAAAAGGAGAATGATAAACATGTAAAAACGGCTTATTGTATAAGTTGGTTAGAGCTACTCCTTTATTCTTTAAACCAAACCATAATCCTCCATTTCTATCCTCGTAAAACGTTTCAACAAAATGTTCAGGAATATTTTTACTATCATATGTATCAGTAGATAGTTGATACTTTTCGCCCTGAGGATTAATCGTAACTATCTTTTCAATACTGCTTCCCACCCATACATTACCCTTGCTATCTTTTAATAATGCATTAACACTGTATTTAATATCTAAATAGGATTCAAATTTTTTCGACAGTTTATTAAATTTAATAACGCCTCCATCTGTACCTAATAAAAAGTTATCGTTATCCAACGAAACAATGCTTCGAATCGTATTAACCTTTCTTTGATTTTCAGACTGATCACTAATTACAATATGATGAAACTCTTTGGTGTCGGGATTGAATTGATACAATCCCATTGCAAAAACAGAAACCCAAACGGAACCATCCTTATCAATAAAGAGTTTAATTGCAGAAGGACCATCAAACAAATCTCCTTTTTTAAAATTAAAATGATCCATCGTTTTTGTCGAGGGATTAAAACGCGTGAGCCCAACACCGCTAATAAACCATATTGTTCCATTAGGATGGATAGCTAAGTCGAAAACAAAATTAGATGGAATTCTTAATGTTGAATCGGGAGAATTCTCAGTCATATGCTTAAACAACCCTGTTTGAGGATCATACACGCTTATACCTCCACCTGAAGCAGCAAAATAAATAAATCCTGAATCATCTTCGACAATCGCATTTATGGCGCCACCTTGAATCGTTTGTGGATTATTAATAGCTGGCATATAGGCAACTATTTTTCTTCCATCATATTTGTTCAATCCATCCTCGGTTCCCAGCCAAATGAATCCTCTATGATCCTGAAAAACACATATAACTGTATTTTGCGTTAAACCATCCTGAATAGTTAACGTTCGAAAAGTTAAATCTACTTTATCCAATTCAACGGAATAAAGCTGAACTGTGCCGATAAATACAAAAAATAGAACTAGCCGTAATTCCTTCACCCCAATCAATTTATAGACACAAAAGTAATAAACATCAACAAATAACGATTCATTCATATGGATTTATGTATTTGGCAATAGCTTCATCCGTTCTAAACATCTTCCTTCAAATATCGTTGTACTCACAATTAGAATTAAACGTTCTGGTTTAAAAAACTTTAATCTATTTGTTTGATAAAACGTTCAAAATGTTAGACCTAGGGTTGAGTTTGCTTTATGGACGACCAACATAAACATTGGGATAATAACTAGATGAATTAAGCTATATTTGCCATTGAAAAACAGAAAGAAATAAAGGGTGAAAGCATTTGCAAACCAACAAAACAAACAGGTTGAAAGCAACCGTAAAGAATATGGCGTAAACTACGATTCGATTCAATGGCTAAACTATTACGAAGCGATGGAATTCGAAGATAAGCGCAACGAAATAATTTCGCAATTGGGCGATAGAGTTAATTGGGGATTTAACAACACTAAAACAGATGTCTCAAGACTTTCTCCTGGTTGTAAATTGTGTGGCGAAGGCCAATGGAGTTGTTTATTTATAAATGGAAAATGCAATTGCAACTGCTTTTACTGTCCGGCACCTCAAACCGAAATCGGATCTCCAGTCACTCAAACGCTTACTTTTAAATCCCCAGAACCCTACATCGACTATATTAAAAACTTCAAATTCAAAGGAGTTAGTTTCAGCGGTGGAGAGCCTTTTTTAACCTACGACAAAGTGGTGGCATTTCTTAAATCTATTCGCCAACAATTACCTCCCGACATTTATGTTTGGATGTATACCAATGGAACACGAACGTCAGTTGATCAGTTAAAAGAATTAGCCGATTTGGGTTTAAATGAGCTTAGAGTAGATATTGGAGCCACAAACTATAACATTAAAACGGCCAAAGATGCCATTGGAATAATTCCAACAGTAACAGTTGAAATACCCGCAGTGCCCGACGAGATTGAAAAAGTAAAATCGAGCATTACCGAATTGGCTGATGCCGGCTTGTCGTTTATAAACCTACATCAGTTGCGATTAACACCTTACAATTTTAACAACTTAACAGCTCGCAACTATAAGTTTTCGCATGGAGCCCGAGTTACCTCGCCCGAATCGGAAATGGCAGCCCTCGAAATACTTAAATACACGTTGGATAATCACATTGATTTGCCCGTCAACTATTGCTCATATGCTTTTAAAAGTCGATTCCAAACATCTGGATTGAGAAAAAAGCTGGCATCAAAAGTAATTAAAGCTACCGAAGAGATCACGCACAATGGATACCTCCGAGCCATGAGTATTGATTACTCAAAACATACATCGGATCTTGAATCGCTAATTTCAAGCCATCCAAACGAAAAATATAATATTGACACAAACAGCGACCGCTTTTATTTCCATTCCGATCTTATGATTGAAATACAATCCTTTGCTGAATGTATTTATCTCACTTACACCGATATTCGTTTTAACAATACCATTTCCGATATCGACATTGAAAATCGCAATTTTAAAGTGGAAACAGGAGTTGTAGCACGAAATATAAAACTAAGTGCCTCTGAGTTTAGCATCTTCCAATTGATGCGAACCAACTTGCGACCTGATGAAGTGGATCGTAGTGATCGATTACTATCGATATTTAATTATGAATCCATCGAAAACGGATTATTAACAATTTATTAAGCGTTGTAAATATGAAAACCCCCATTTCAAGAATGATTTTTAAACTCAAGAGAGAGATATTTCTGAGATGTTTACTTAAAAAACAAAATAACATACCAACCATGCGATTAGGTGGTGTTTATGGTGGTTGGGATATCCCGACTAACGCACTAACAGACCAATCGATTTGTTACTTAGCTGGTGCTGGCGAAGACATTACGTTTGATATTGCTCTTTCGGCAAAATACGGTTGCCATATTCACATTATCGACCCAACACCAAGAGCCAAGGATCATTTTATAGATACAATCAAATCACTAAAATCAAGTGTGCAATCCAAAACAGGAAATGACGAATATTATCCTGTAGCCTCAAATATCAGTTTCGATAAAATCCACTTCCATCCCATTGGTCTTTGGAACAAAAAAGATATCATAAAATTTTATGCGCCACAAAACGAAAATCATGTATCGCATTCAGCATTAAATTTACAACGAACAACCAACTTTTTCGAAGCATCTGTTCTTCCTGTTTCGGATTTAATGAACCAATTAAATCACCGCCAACTTGACTTATTGAAATTAGACATTGAAGGTGCTGAATACAATGTTATTGAGGACATCTTAATTTCAAAAATTCCTATAAAAATTTTATGCATTGAGTTCGATGAAACTCATACCCCCATTGACCGTGATTTTCATAAACGAATAAAAAAGTCCATTCATTTATTGCAGAAAGCAGGATATAAAATCATAAACATCGATAAAGAGTTCAACTTCACATTTATCTACAAAAACCATCTTTCAGATATTATCTAAAAAAAGAGCCACTCAAACCGAGTGACTCTTTTTTATTTATGATACCCCTTTAAGGTTATACAAAAAACTTAAGAATAAACAACAACGCCAACACATACATTACTGGTGTTAACTCTTTTGCTTTTCCTGAGAATAGTTTCAAAACCACATAACTTATCATCCCAAACATAATACCATCGGCAATCGAAAATGTAAATGGCATCATAACAATGGTTAAAAAAACAGGGATGGATTCTGTGAAATCGTCGAAACTAATTTTTAGTATGGGCGACATCATCATAGCACCAACTAAAACAAGGGCTGGTGCCGTTGCCGCAGCTGGAATCATTAAAAATATTGGCGATAGAAACAGTGCTACAACAAATAGCAATGCAGTTGTTAGTGAGGTTAAACCAGTTCGTCCTCCTTCAGCAACTCCGGCAGCACTTTCAACGTAAGTCGTAACTGTTGAAGTACCTAGCATTGCGCCAAAAGTTGTACCAATGGCATCGGCAAATAAAGCTTGCTTAACTCTGGGTACATTCCCATTCTTATCCAACATATTTGCTTTCGATGAAACACCAATTAACGTTCCAACAGTATCAAACATATCGACAAATAAAAAGGTGAACAACACAATAACCATATCGATGGTGAAAATCTGATTCCATTCGAACTTCATGAAAATGGGACTAATTGATGGAGGCGTTAATTCAAAACTTTCGGGGATATGAGTAATCCCAAAAGGAATGGCAAGAACGGTTGCAAATAATATTCCTATCAACAAAGAGCCTTTTACCCGCATTGCGAGCAAAACACCGGTAAGAAGAAGTGATACTAAAGCAATCATTGGTCCGGCATTGGTTGCTAAATCGGTCACAGCACCTAACTTTACAAATGTAGCTTGGTCCGATACCACAACACCTGCATTTTTCAACCCTATGAAAGCGATAAAAACACCAATACCGACCGATATGGCATGCTTAAGGTTATGAGGGATGGCATTCACAATCATTTCCCGAATATTAAATGCCGTTAAAGCAATAAATACCAATCCTTCTAAAAACACTGCGGTTAAAGCAAACTGCCACGAATGACCCATCCCCAAAACGACAGTAAACGCAAAAAAAGCATTTAACCCCATGCCAGGAGCAAGTGCAAAAGGCAACTTGGCCCATAAAGCCATAACTAATGTAGCTATTGCCGATGATATAACCGTTGCCGTAAAAAGTGCTCCTTTATCCATGCCCGTCTCACCTAATATCGATGGGTTCACGGCCAAAATATAGGCCATGGTCATAAAGGTGGTTATCCCTGCCAAAATCTCTGTTCGGGCAGTTGTTTTATTCTCTTTTAGTTTAAAGTATTTTTCTAACATATGAGTATGTATTATATTTTCAAACAAATCTCAATAAAAAATAAAAAAATCTAGTAGCTCCCTATCCTTTTCAATCTCCTCATCTTCCTATCTTCCTTAAAAATTCCATTTCACAGCCAAGGTAGGATTTACCATAAAACCTTTATTCTGAGAGAAGTTAGAACTAATCTCCACCTCGCTACCAAACGAAAAATGATCAGTTACATTATACCACAATTGAGGTTCGGTTAAGAATATAAAATTAGTTGATTTAGAATCCAAAACTTGCTCTTCTCTCCAAAAGTCAGCAAATCCTGTAAATGATACTTTTTTATTAAAAAAATGCAATCCCCAAACTCCAGTTATTTGAAACGATTCTTTGTTGTAATTGCGAATTGACTTATACATAGCCTGAAGTGTGAATACTCGTGTAAAATCGGCATTATTCCAAGTATAATTCCCTCCAAACAACCAAGCATCGTTAATTTGGTAAGCTCCGCCTGGCATAAACTGACCGAAGCCACCATTGTACTCAACATGTAATTCAAAAGGATTATCCCAAAACTTTAAACCCCGGGCTATTTCAAAATATGAAAGCGAAACCCCTTTCACGTCATTACTTCCATAATCCATATCAACAAACCAAAAAGTACTTCCCCATTTATCGGGTTTGAACATTTCGAGAGTAGTTGTTTCGTAATGGCGATCCTTGCCAAAATCGTAATGGAATTGCACATTCTGAGAAAATGCCGGTAATGCAGTAATCAATAGCAGCATTGTGGCCAATTTAAGTTGGATGTTCTTCATCATTTTTGTTACGTTTTTAGTGCTAGTTTATTAAAAGAATAATTCTAGCACAGTGATTTAAGTTAATTTTTTGCGGTGCAAAGAAAATGAAAAGATCGAAAGATAAAAAAGACATTTGTTAGTATTAAAATCAGCAAATAACAAAAACCATTAAAGATCTATGCCTTTCAAAGAGAGTTCAATTCAATTTGCTTATATAAGGTGCATCATCTATATTTGTACACTTTTTTTAAGGACAATAAAAAATGGCAAATAAATTTCAGGAATACAAAGGATTAGATCTCTCATCAATCAATAAAGAGATACTAAACAAATGGGCGAAAGATAAAACCTTCGAGAAAAGTCTTTCGGAACGTAAAGGCAAACCCTCATTTGTTTTTTACGAAGGGCCTCCTTCGGCTAATGGTATTCCCGGAATTCACCATGTGATGGCTCGTACCATTAAAGACATTATTTGCAGATACAAAACCCAGCAAGGTTTCTTGGTTGAACGTAAAGCTGGATGGGACACGCACGGATTGCCAGTTGAGTTAGGTGTTGAAAAAGCATTGGGGATTACCAAAGAGGATATTGGCAAATCGATTTCAGTGGCTCAGTACAACGATGCTTGTCGCAAAGATGTAATGAAGTACACCGATATGTGGGAAAATTTAACCAATAAAATGGGTTATTGGGTTGATATGGAAAACCCATATATCACTTACGATAATAAATACATCGAAACCCTTTGGCATTTGCTTAAGGAGCTGTACAACAAAAATCTTCTTTACAAAGGATATACCATTCAGCCCTATTCACCTGCGGCTGGTACTGGCTTAAGCACACATGAATTAAATCAACCTGGTTGCTATCGCGATGTGAAAGACACCACCTGTATTGCTCAGTTTAAAGTCATTCATGATGCCAAATCAGAGATGCTTTTTAAATTAACCAACAATGAGGTATCGTTTTTAGCTTGGACAACCACGCCATGGACACTGCCCTCAAACACAGCATTATGCGTTGGCCACAACATTAAATATGTATTGGTACAATCCTTCAATCCATACACTCACTTACCTGTTTCGGTAGTTGTTGCCAAAGATTTAGCGGCCACTCTTTTTAATCCTAAAAATGCAGATCTTAACCTTAGCGATTATCAAGCGGGCGATAAAAATATACCATTCAAACAATTGGGCGAATTCTCAGGAAGTGAACTACAAGGCATAAGATATGAACAATTATTCCCTTGGGTTAAGCCTTTGGGCGATGCGTTTAGAGTTATTACTGGTGATTTTGTGACAACCGAAGATGGAACCGGAATTGTTCACATAGCACCCACTTTTGGTGCTGATGACGACCGGGTTGCAAAAACATCTGATATATCGCCACTTTTGTTAATCGACAAAGAGGGGAAACGCCAACCCATGGTTGATAAAACAGGTAAATTCTTCTTGTTTAAGGATTTAGATTCGAGCTTTATCAGTTCAAATATCGACATGGATGCCTATTCTGAGTTTGCTGGTCGTTTTGTGAAAAATGCTTACGACTCCAAACTTACAGAGAGTGATACTTCTTTGGATGTTGATTTATGCGTTAACCTCAAAAAAGAGAATAAAGCTTTTAAAATAGAGAAACACACTCACAATTACCCTCATTGTTGGAGAACCGATAAGCCAATTTTATACTATCCGCTCGACTCGTGGTTTGTGAAAACAACAGCGGTTAAAAGCCGCATGATTGAGCTAAACAACACCATTAACTGGAAACCCGCTTCAACAGGAACGGGGCGTTTTGGCAAATGGCTCGAAAATTTGGTTGACTGGAACTTGAGTCGCTCGCGTTATTGGGGAACTCCTTTGCCTATTTGGCGTACCGAAGATGGATTGGTCGAGAAATGCATTGGTTCAGTGGAAGAGTTGGTAAACGAAATCAATCTCTCCGTAGAAGCTGGGGTGATGACAAAAAATCCATTTGCCGACTTTAAACCGGGTGACTTCTCTAAAGAAAATTACTTAAAAATCGATCTTCATCGCCCTTATGTTGATGATATTATATTGGTTGCAAAAGATGGCAAACCCATGTTTCGCGAAGCAGATTTAATTGATGTCTGGTTCGATTCAGGTGCCATGCCTTATGCTCAAGTCCATTATCCTTTTGAAGCAGATTTAAAAACAGGATTCCCATTTCCAGCCGATTTTATTGCCGAAGGCGTAGATCAAACCCGTGGATGGTTTTTCACGCTCCATGCCCTTTCAACCATGTTGTTCGATTCGGTTGCCTTTAAAAACATCATATCCAACGGCTTGGTGCTCGACAAAAATGGCAACAAAATGTCGAAACGCTTGGGCAATGCTGTTGATCCTTTTAAAGTTATCGACGAAAATGGCTCTGATCCATTGCGTTGGTACATGATAACCAACTCACAACCTTGGGATAACATTAAATTCGATATTACTGGTGTTGAAGAAGTCAAGCGAAAATTCTTTGGAACATTATACAACACCTATTCGTTCTTTGCTTTATATGCAAACATCGATGGATTTACTGGACAAGAAAAAGAGGTGTCTCTCGATAGTCGCCCTGAAATTGATCGTTGGGTTATCTCTCTTTTAAACACATTAATTGTTGAAGTAACCGATGCTTATGAAACCTATGAACCAACGCGAGCAGGCAGAGCCATCCAATCATTCGTAAACGACAATTTAAGCAATTGGTACGTGCGTTTAAACCGCAAACGTTTTTGGGGAGGAAAATTCAACCAAGATAAATTAGCTGCTTATCAAACACTTTATACCTGCTTGGAAACCGTTACCATATTAAGTGCGCCAATTGCTCCATTTATCACCGAACAGCTCTTTCATGATTTAAACAAAACATCCAAGCGAAACAATGAAATTTCAGTTCATTTAGTTGCTCTACCATCAGCAAACATATCTGTTATTGATAAAATGCTTGAGGAACGTATGCAGTATGCTCAGGATATTTCATCGATGGTATTGAGTTTGAGACGCAAAGTAAGCATTAAAGTTCGCCAGCCATTGAATAAAATTATGGTGCCAGTACTTAGCAACTCCTTCGAAACTCAGCTCGATGCTGTTAAGGATTTAATACTTAACGAGGTCAACATAAAAGAGCTGGAGTACTTGAAAGACTCATCGGGAGTATTAGTGAAAAAAATAAAAGCCAATTTTAAAACTCTCGGCCCCAAATACGGAAAACACATGAAGGCCATTTCCGAAAAAATTGGCACATTTTCGCAACAAGACATTCAAGCGTTTGAACAAAATCAGCAGTTTAACATTACTATATCAAACGAAAACATCAACCTATCGTTCGATGATGTTGAGATCCTTTCGGAGGACATCCCCGGATGGTTGGTTGCTACCGAAGGCAAATTAACCGTAGCAATGGATATTAACATTACCGAAGAACTTAAGCAAGAAGGTATTGCTCGCGAATTAATTAATCGCATTCAAAACCTTCGTAAAGAGAGTAATTTTGATGTAACCGACAAAATCAATCTTTCTATTCAGAAACATCCAGCCATCAACGAATCAATAAGCGCATTTGGAGAATATATAAAAACTCAAACTTTAGCTGTTAATATCGTGTTAGAAGAAAAATGTAACGAAATAACATCTAAACTCGTAGAAATTGACGAAGAAATAATAACTTACATCGCTATTGAAAAAGCATAACTAACAATTAAAACCTTTAACCACAAATACTCATACACATGGCTGAAAAAACAAGGTATTCAGACATAGAGCTCCTGGAATTTAAAGAGATTATCCTTTATAAGCTCGACAAAGCAAAAAGCGATTACGAATTGCTTAAAAACACAATCACTCATAACGATGGGAATGATACTCAGGATACTTCCCCTACATTTAAGGTTTTGGAAGAAGGTGCTGCCGTTTTATCGAAAGAGGAAGCTGGTAAACTAGCTCAACGACAGCTAAAATTCATCCAATACTTACAAGCAGCTCTTGTTCGTGTTGAAAACAAAACATATGGCGTGTGTCGCGAAACAGGCAAGCTCATTCCAAAAGAACGTTTACGTGCTGTTCCTCATGCCACATTAAGCATGGATGCTAAAGAAAAGCAGAAGTAAAAGATATCTATTTGATAAAAAAAGGTAATTTTCTTTAAAGGAGATTGCCTTTTTATACGTTTATACCAAACCAAAAAGCCTACTTTTGCTCCATCAAAAACAAAAATTTTATTTAGAATTAACCTCGATTTATAAATATTTGAAAATGAAGCTAACCGCAGGAAAGATCTCAATTATCACTATTTCAACAATTCTTTTAATTGATCAGATTCTTAAAATATGGATTAAAACGCACATGGCTCTTTACGAAAAAACCAGTGTTTTAGGAAATTGGTTTTACATTAATTTTGTTGAAAACAATGGAATGGCTTTTGGTATGGAGTTCGGAGGTGATTTCGGAAAGCTATTCTTAAGCATATTTCGCATTGTAGCTGTTTCGGGCATTGCTTATTATTTATATTCCACTATAAAAAAAGGAGCCACAACGGGATTTATTATTTGCCTATCGATGATTTTGGCTGGTGCCATTGGAAATATAATTGACAGTGCATTTTACGGATTAATCTTCAGCGATAGTCCTGAATACATGCCTCATTTTAAACAAGTGGCTCAATTTTTACCTGAATCGGGTGGTTATGCCGGATTTTTACATGGTAAAGTGGTTGACATGTTTTGGTTTCCAATTCTACAAGGGCATTATCCAGGTTGGATTCCATTTATTGGAGGCAGTGAGTATATATTTTTTCGACCCGTATTTAATTTTGCTGATAGCGCCATTTCGGTAGGAATATTCATCATCATCATCTTCCAAAAGAAATTTTTTCCACAGGCAGATGATAAATCGACTGTAAGCGAATAAGCAGCAAGTGTTTATCTGAGATATTTTAACTAAAGTTATAAAACTTTTATCAATCAGTTTTGCAACTTGACAATCTAATCTCATTCAACCAATTTGTTTATATTTGCAATTGTTTTACAACTGTATAATATCTCTAGCCTGAGTTCGTTTACTAACATGAAAATTAACCAAGCCAAATTGTTATAATTTAATAAAAATGAAATTACGTTTTTTAATATTTGCATTAGCCCTCCTATTAGCAGGTTTAACTACAATGTCAGCTCAGTTACCTGATCCTAAAACCGTTGAAGTATCAACTTTGTCCGACAAACAAATACTTACAATGATGGATGAGATTCAAAAGCGAGGACTCAGCGAATCCGATGCCATGTCGCTAGCCAAAGCAAGAGGAATGTCACAAACTCAAATCGATCAGCTTAAGGAAAGAATGGATGAGGTTAAATCAAATAAAAACACTCCCAATAAATCGAAATTAGACGAAGATACCAACTTGTACGACATTCCATTGTACGACATTCCATTGTCCGACAAAGCAACTATCGATTCCACGAAGGTGAATCAAAATATATTTGGATTTCAATTTTTCAACAACGACAAACTAACATTTGAACCCACCATTAACGTTGCAGTAGGCTCATCGTATGTAATTGGGCCAGGCGATGAATTAGTGATTGACATTTGGGGTGCGTCACAAAAAAACTACACACTAAAAGTTGATAGAAATGGGAATGTGGTTATTCCCGAAATTGGTGCTGTAAATATTGGCAGTTTAAATTTCGATCAGGCCACCAAAAAACTAACTCAAAAACTATCGCTCAT
>Ga0136636_10001160_pt1 | contig 15067 bp, 11 predicted proteins | sample AntDrymUQ8522106_2_FD_104653 | JGI IMG/M metagenome (GOLD analysis project Ga0136636, IMG submission 104653) | Polar desert sand microbial communities from Dry Valleys, Antarctica - metaG UQ852 (21.06) | ecosystem: Environmental > Terrestrial > Soil > Desert | place: Antarctica: Dry Valley... | reverse complement strand
CGGGATTGGCAAATCTCATATATCCGTCACGAAAAAGGGCAATCCTTTCCTCTTTTATTTTCTTAAGCAGGTAATACACTTCGGAACTATCTCCAACCAGGACATCTAATGTTGTATTTAAATCAAACTCTTCAACACCGAACAGGTTTTCAGTGCAGGACCAGAGCAAGGTAACTTTTTCAATATCAGTCAGATCTTTGTTTGTCATCAGGTTATCAATAAATGTAAACTGGCTGAACCGCTCAATAGCCGGCAGTATTTCTTCCAATCGCTGGAATTTGTTATATCCATCAATCAATTCTTTAATCATTTTACGGATCTCCAGCAATGCATCCGTTAAATTATCCGGAAGGGCGATATTTAACCTGCCCTTGTCATTATAGATTACTGCATCAACCACCTCTTCCGCAATATTGTAATCATTTGAACAATTTTGATATCGTGATCGTGCTTTTGATGATGTTTTCATCCATCCGGCTTTTTTGAATTCTTTCATCTGAGTATTTATAAGAATAAAGTCCAGGGTGTTGAAGCCCATAGTCCTCATTGTCCTGTTCAAAGAATTTGCTTCGCCCATCAACTGATCGCAAATCAATACAGCCAGCACGGCTGCAGTCTTTTCATCAACACCAAAGAATTCAGAAATAACAGAAAGATCAGAAACTAACTCTTCAAAAACTTCCGGCTGAATGAAAAGCTTATTCTTTTTTTCGTTTACAGCGCTAATGCTGTTTAATATAGGACTATTAATTTTCAGGTTCATAGAGTACATTTAAATCGTAAGAAGCGACAAAGGTATAACCGACCTACACAGTGTATTTGTGCAGTGATTTTGCTGTTAACTATTTTGATAAAAAAGTGCATTTTAAATAAGAAAGTCCATTAACTGACAAATAAATCTGCTATGTTTTTTACTCCGCAAATAGAGTACGGAGCATTTATCTAATTTTGCAATTTTAAATTAAATACATGTACGTTGAAAGCAATTTTATGAAACAGATAATACTTCATATTCCTCATTCATCAACTAATATTCCTTTAAAAGAAGGATTTGTTGTAACTGAAAAACTATTAAATGTAGAGATATTAAAACTTACCGATTGGTTTACTGATGATCTATTTCACACTTCTGAAGAAATCATTATTAAAGCAAACTTCTCAAGAATATTTTGTGACCCGGAAAGATTTCCAGATGATAATCAGGAAGTAATGGCAAAATTTGGAATGGGGGTTTTATATGAGAAAAGTGACGACGGGATTATTATACGAAGTGTAAATTCCGAATTACGAGACAGAATTTTAAAAGATTACTATTGGAAACATCATAATAAATTCAGCCTGGCTATAAAAAAACAATTAGAGCAATTTGGGAAGGCCATGATAATCGACTGTCACTCCTTTTCCAGTAAACCACTGACGCGAGACCTGAATAAAGAAACCCAACGGCCAGATTTTAATATCGGAACAGACCAATATCATACACCTCAAGTTCTTATTGATATCTCAAAAGAGTTTTTCAGTAAAAAGGGATACTCACTAGGTATTGACTGGCCATACAAGGGTTCAATAGTGCCATTAGAATTTTATCAGCAAAATGCTAATGTGCAAACTATTATGCTTGAGATAAATAGAAAATTATATCTAAACGAACCGACCAATGCCAAATCAGAACGATATTTAGAAATCAAAAGTGTGATACAAGAATTTATTAATGTGATGAAAAACAGCTTATAACAAGGTATTGGTGAATATTGCAGTTGATGTGCAAATTTTGAGAACTGTGTATCTAATAAAGTTGCGGTAAGTTAAAATCAGACCTACTAAACCGCAACATTGCCAAAATGCGAAATTATAAAATTCAGGAAGTGTATTCAAGAATGCCTTGCTGATCATAAATAATCCTTTAAAAAAAATAACAAAACTCAAAACAGAATCAGAATTATAAATAACAGATACTCATGAAAGAATCTGAAAAATTCAACAAAACCGCAATAATATATAATGGCGGGAATGGCAATAAAAAGCACAGGGCAGACCAGGATGGAAATCTTCGTATCTGGCTTTTGAATCCGGACGAGTCCTATCTATCGGCTACCTCCATGCAGGCAGCATATGAAGCAGCCATCGCTAAAACAGAAGATACATTGTTTAATAGATTATCAGATTTATTACATGGTGAAGAAATGAATGAAATGTGGGAAGAAAAAGAGGAAACAGATTTACCGGACATCACCGATGAAAATGACGTGATTGAGATTGACTGGCAAAATGAAATCTGGTCAGTATGGGAATGCCCCAGAGCAAATGCAATAAAAGACAGGGCAAGCCAGAATGAACTTAATGCAGGCGAAGATGAATTTCAGTGTTATAACAATAACTGACAAACATGAGAATAAGGCATTTTTCATTCTCTTAACTGTGAGTATTTATTCGGAAAAATTCAGAAAATAAAGGAACGAAAACGATTATCAGATATAAACCTTAAAACACACTACAATGGACATGGCAGAAGGATTACAGATATTTGAAGAATTAAAAAAAACAAAGCACAGCCTGTTGTTTGACAAGATGGTTAGGTGCGCTGTTATCTATGCGCGAATTAGGGCAGAGTGGTATTTTTCCAAAAGCCAGCAAAAGAATGACATGAATGATGAACGGACCATGGCTCATGATGAATTTATACACTCGTATAAAATGCTATGCGAAAAAATGGAAGAGACCGGCGAAGATACCGCATGGAAATATGCCGTAGGCTTTGACCGCAGATCCATAGGCGATTTTGCATGCATGATTCATGCTTTTATCGGAATAATGGCGAGGTAAAATGGATTTATTTACTGTTTTGCTTTAACTTAAAGGGTAAAGAGTTTTCCATTTGTTCATTCTGCAATTGCTTTAGCAGATTTTGCACTAATTCTTCATTGTTAAGCATATATCTGTTTGCAACATTGCCAAGAGTTTTCAGTACCAGGTCAACGGCAAAAGGAGGACCAAGAACCTGAACCTTGTCAGCATAAGGCAATACAGCTTTCCTTACAAACTCCTCATTCATGATAACATCAACCATGATAACCAGATTGTGTTCATCCTCATTCAGGATTCTTTGACTTTCCTGAACTTTCAATGTTTTAATCTCATCTGCAACCGAGGAATCATAGCTAAGAATGACAGAGTGTCGCCTCCTGGAAAAATTAAGGTTACCAACAGAATGTTTAATATCATTCAGGAGTCTATTTTTAAACCCTTCATTTGTATTGAAATAATGATCTGTCTTCACGAGATGGTGAATCCTGTCGAGCCCATAAACGGCCTGCTTATTATCTTCGGAACCAATTACATACCACCTTCCTGAAATCTCTTTCAACGCGTATGGCTCAATGGTATGAAAAGTACGTGTATCAAAAACCAGAAATTTAAAAGTTATTTTTCTTTGTTCAACTATGGCATCATAAACAGGTACTATCCATTCTTTCCCATTAAAATCAGGTTGCGGTTCGTAGAAAATAATGTCTTCCGAGTCATCATCTTTTCGTTTCAGATCAATTTCGAGGCGGGTCATAATCTGCTCAAGGGAATGCTTTGCATTTTTAAAAACAGCTGTATCCTGAAACAACTTCAAATGTTCAAGAGCCGAATAAATCGTTTTGATCACCTCATCGGTCATGGGAATATCGAAACGGACATCCGGCTCACTATATTTATACACTCCTATCTTAGGGTCTTCGCCACCTGCATGATCGTAAACGATAGGCAGGTCAAACTGGTTGCGCATGGAGGACAAATCTTTCTCAAGCATTGAAGCTGATATCTCATACCCCTGTTCTTCCAGTTTGCGAAGTAACTCTTTCTTGGTCGCCGCCCTGGGATACCTACTAAAAATTTCATGAATAATCTGGTAGCGCTTATATGCATTTTTGTTTACAGGCATGGGAGTTTAGTTTTAGAATAAAAAAAATATGCTTTTAAAGATGAAATGAATATTTTAGAGGCACTTAGAATCCGGCTAATCAGGAAAGAGATTTCGTCTTATCTTTCTCATGTTCTTTTTTTGTTGTTTATTGTTTATAAATCAATCACTTTGGTTGGAGTCAAAAATCACTAAGAGAGGGTATTAATCAAATCCAATCTTATTTGCTCAAGAATTTTAATCTGAATCTCGAAATTACGTTTGACAGCATCCTTTTTTGCATGGTAATCATGGGATCGGCGAATTTCATTGCCAAATAGAAAATCAGATATGGTGTAAATACGTGGATCTGATATTACCGCGTTTTTATTAATGTAAAGCAGGCTAAATTCTTCAAGCGCTTTGGGATGCAGTGTTTTTACAAGAAATATCGCTTTAGAATACCAGTCCTCATAGCTGAACCTGAAACTTAAAGGTTTTTCCTTCCTTATGAGTACTTCAATATTTTCCAGCCAGTTCCAGTATCCGTTGTCAATCAGAAAACCAAGGTGCATTCGCCAGGCATTAACTATCAGAATATTGATTTGTTTTCTGTAACTATAAGTAACCATAAGTGACAAACCTTCTCTTTTTATGACTGATTTATATGAGTATTTTAATTTCTAAAAACGATAATCACAATATTTTAAGAAATCATCCAGAATTCAGTTTCTGGCATATTATTTTTCCGGACTTCACTGACAATTTCTTTCATGCGAGCCGAAATTTCCGCGTTATATTCTTTATTTTCCATCAGCCCGAAATCATTATAGAGTTTCAACAGATCTGCATATAACTCTTCATCATTCTGATGATTTGCTTTAACCAGGTTATTTTCCATTAGTTTTATGAGTTCATTAGCAGTAGAATTCAAACTAAGTTTAGCAGTTTGGCAATCAATAAAGGTTTTGTGTACAAACCATACCCTGTCTTCACCTTCAATATACACATGTCCAAGGATAAAACCTTCTTTTACGATGCCGATGAATTTCTGTTCTTCATTTTCCCTGGGCAAAATCTGGTAATTCAATTCCTTGTTGATTGTAAAAAAACGCATGAATATATCCATGGTTTCAATTTGTCCCAGATTCAGGCGCTCTCTATAGCGAGTTAGCATATGACCATTAAATACAGATATTATTCCACTTTCCGTTCTAAAAAAAACACGTATACCGATTTTTGAATAGTAGTATGTAAAGCAAGTAGTTACGATGTCGTCAATCCCATTATATCTTTTCACAGACCTTCGTTTCGATATTCGTGTAATCCATTTGTTTTTTGAATTTGTTTTGAACTCCTTAAAGATTGTATAATCTTCCTCCTTCCTTACTTTATTCTTTTTTCTTTCTTTGTCATATTCATACATTAACCGCAATAAAGTTGAAGAATTCGTTATTATTTCAAAATCGCGATCAATCTCCTGGGTAACTTCTCTATTGGTCATTGTGGGGACAAGCATGGGTGTTTTTTTTTTATGTGTTTTCAATGTGCTCACTTCAATGTTTTTATGGCAGAATAACCTCTTCTTGAAATTATTTCAACCGTTTAGGCCCATCGAAATATCCATAAGTACACTGGCTGCATTTCATGCCATGATTGCCGTAAGGACCCTCGTGTTTTCCGATGCAGGATGAACATATCCTGTATCCACACTTATTGCAAACATACCATAACCAAGTCTCGGCATATTGAGTGCCGCAGCACATACAGGGAATAAAAACTACCATAATTTTGTTTTTTAGAGTGAGTACTATAAGAATTAATTGATTAATGCGACAAAGGTAATACCGACGTCCACAATGTATTTACGGAGTGGAAAAATGTGAATACTTTTTGCGGAATTTAATTGAAACACCTTTATGGTATCTTAAGATGATATTAATTTGTGTGATATAACTTTCTATAATAATTGCTATTAATATACAGCCACTAATTCACAGATCGTTGTTTGTTAAAATGAAAGAATATAAAATTATGCAGCTCAATAATTTATTTTTAGTATTTTTTTATCACCTCAAATACGTTGCGGAGCAATAATATAATTTTGCAGCATCAATTAGCCAATAAACTCATATGCAATGAAAATTAAGTCTCTAAAACAACTTGAAAGTGCTAATTCCCGGCCTCCGGTATTATTCATTGATGAAAAAACATCATCAATTATATCATGGGTGCGAGATAATTATGAATATATAATTGTGGATTATGACCAGTAAATTCTTTAATACGGATGCAGACCGTGATTTGTGGATTAAGTTAAATGCTGAACGCATTAGCTACTTTAATCGTACTGTATTGAAAGAGAGTGCTCAAGACTTGGGTTCTGTTGATAAAATACATTCATGTATGTATATATCTAATAATCAATTGGATTATGATGAAAATAAAAAAAATAAGCCACGCTTTAGCTTAGAAGAACTCTTAAGTTTAACAGATGAAGAAATTCTTAAACTTGATCTTATCAGAAGAGTCAATCTATGAATAAAAATTAAATTTGTAGTGAATACGAAGCAAAACATGGGGAATAATAGAAAAGTTAAAATTTTAACACACTAACAATACCTATTAGGCACTTTCAAAAACAGAATTTAAAATCGAAATACGAAACAAAACATAGCTTTATGGAAGATTTTATGATTGATGTAATTCCTAGTGATTTTGATGTTAAAATACTTTCAAACCAGGAAGACGCCTGTTTATTTTATGGATTTAAGAAAGGCTATGTTCATTTTGTGAAATACTATGGACAGTATGTTGTACAACAGCTTATACCCAGGTTTGAGTTTGCCCGTTGCTTTGAAATTCTTTTTAGGACAACCATTGATAATCCAGCGATGCCAGTGGCTGATGAATTCAATACAAGATTTATGGCAGCAAAGTATTCCCAGGAAGATTATACTATCTTTTACGGAAAGCATGTTTTCCCTCTTAAACTTTCAGAATCTGTTGAGTTTTTTAAAGATATACAGAAAGATGTAAAAAAATATAAAACAGCAATGAAATCTGTAAAAACGGAAGGGAATAAATGCTTTCCTAGTAATATAGCTTCTTCTTTTGGATCTGAATTATATACGGAGGATGGAAATTCTGATATACTTGCGGCAATAGCTTTTGAAAATCAGATATTTAAAAATCTAACAGCTACTCCGCCAGTAAGTATCTATGTATTGTATAGTTTGCTGTTAGAAAAAAGATATAAGTATAGTTCATCTGAATTTGCGAAAATGGCAGATAGACATTTTAATCAAGCACCTGAAGAATTAGGGGAAGATTTGAAAAATATTTATGAGAAGGTTCAATCTCACTATTTTTCAGATTTATCTGTAAACACTGGAAAGGAATACACTAAAATAGAAAAAACAAACAAAATTAAAAAGATTTACAATTCTTTGAAACCGTATCAAAAATCACAGTTTGTATTACTTTTTGATCATTACGGAGACCCATTTTTTCTAAGCATAGCATTTGTTTCAGATATTATCGATGCATTTGAATACTCTGATATTATAAGCCGGGGATATCAGCCTGATTCGAACCAAGAACAGAGTATCCGATATGAATCAAATGTGATTGCATCTTTTGGCAAGCTATTACAGAAGAATTGAAACCGGGTAAATTCAAAATATTTGGATTGCAACACTGGTTTGGATGGCTGGAAACATCTCCGGTGCTTCCACTCAAAACTGATTCTGATTAAATTATAATCAGAGTAGAAGTACTATCACAAACCTTATACTAATTGATTACTAACAAATTTTCCTGAAAATTAAGCTTGATAATGACGCTGTAAAATCAAATTAATCCTAACAGACATTATCTTTTTCAATAATTCAAACTAATTGAACTAACCAATAAACTAATCATATAATGGAAATAATATTCGGACAATATTTTGATCAAGGTTATTACCTGAACTATTCAAAGAAAGAGAATCAGAATATTTTCAATAAAGTGTTTATAGGGCCTATGGGGCTGCTAAGTTTGCTGGAAAGAGATTTAGGTTTTTCAGGTGTAAACCATACAATGCTTGAGCGCAAAGTAAAATACCGGGAAATATTGAAGCAATATGTGCAACAAAATACAGATAATCTGTTTGCAGGCTCATTTACAATAGATCCGGATGGAGTAACTGAAGAGCTTCTACGATATCGGGATCAATTAGTATTAGTTGGCTGGAAAGCCACAATCAAAGGAATTTCAGCTAAAATAGACCTACTGGCAAAAATTGAGGAATCAGCCATAATACCAGATGGGCCAGAGGACAGATGGATTAAAGTATTAAAATATATTCAGGAAAATGAAAATGCTACTTTGGGATTTGAAAAAATCTGGTTGAACGAAAGTGCTGAAAATTTACATCCATACTTTAGATTATTATTAAACATTTTAACTGAACGGGGTTTGGAAGTGAAAGAATTATTGGCGGAGTATCCGATAAACAGTGAATCAAACCTGGGAAAGATTAAGAATAACATCCTTGGAGCGACACCGGTGGAATTGAATATAAACGACCGTACCAGTTTGCAGATTCTTAGGTTTAAATCAGATAGTGATGCCGCTGAATTTCTGGCTTCACAATGGAACAATCTTAACGATGCGGTTATTTTTAATCGTGACAACCGGCATTTTGATGAAATGCTTAATAGTTTTGGACTTCCGGTTTCCGGTTCTGATCAGGTAAATTCGAATCCAACATTAATCCAGTTATTCAAGTTAATTACAGTTCTGATAGTTAAACCTCTGAATATTCACAACCTGTTATCCTATCTCCAGGTTGAGGTAAATCCCATACCAGCATCCCTGAGGTATAAATTGATGAATGTATTGAAGAATACCGGAGGAATGAATAACCCGGAATGGAATAAAACGATCGATGAATATGATTTCAAAAATAAAGAAGTCCGGAACAGAACAGTGAATTTTCTGACAGTCCGAAACTACCCTGAAGGCCAGATTGACAAGAACGGAGCAAGTCAGTTATTTCATGCTCTGGAATCCTGGACTCAGGAACGCATGATATTGGGAGAGAATACTCCGGAAATTAATTCACAATTAGCCTACCTAATTGAACTTTGCCAGGCAATACGAGAAATTTTAAATAATTATCAGGAGGAAACACTCTCTGATCAAGAGCTATCCATGATTATTAGTGGGATTTACGAACCCCAAACCTTCAATAATTATGTTCCTCAGGTTGGTTCGTGCCGCGTACTGGCAAATCCTTGCCAATTAATTGATTTTCCTGAAACCTGTATCTGGCTCGATTTTTACAATGAGACTATGAGTCCCGCGTTTTATAGCTTTCTGAATGCTGAGGAATGTAGAAACTTAGCGCAACAGAATATTCAAATCTGGAGTATTTCTGAGCAAGTTTCTTCCCGAATGGGTATGCTATTAAAAGGGCTTCTTATCCCCGTAAAGAAATGTATTTTGATGGTAGTAGAAAAATGCGGTGCCCAAGGGGTGACCGATCATCCTGTACATTCCTATCTGAAGGTGAACATGCCAGGGATTGAAAACATTACAACGGAAGTAAACGCAATGGATTCGACAATCCTAAACATGATTGATTGGCCACAGCCAGAAACAGTGGAACAAAATACGATTCGCTTTCCTGAAAAAGAAAAAGAATATAGAATTGAAAGAGGGACTCTTATCCCAAAAAGAGAAACAGAAAGTACATCAAGCATGGAACTTTTAATTCAAAACCCATTCGACTGGGTTTTTCAATATGGAGCTCAAATACAGCCTGGAAATAGTTACCAACTGGATGATATTTTTACTACAAAAGGGAAAGTAGCTCATAAATTTATCGAAGTATTATTTACAGAAGCAAATAATGAACTTGATAAAGCGCGAGAAATGCTTGAAAATTATGATTTATTACTTCAGTCGGTTGTTCAAGGATATGGAATGATACTGTTATTGGATGAGAACAGATTTGAATTTGAAATATTCAAAACAAATTTACGCCATGCGGTATTAAACCTGATCAATATACTGGAAGTAAATCAATTAAGTATTGTTGGAATGGAATTAAGCAAGACAGCACAAATTCCATTAATTGGTAATCAGGAAGTTCTGGGTAAAATTGATCTTGTTCTCACAAAACCTAACGGGCATAAAGCAATATTTGACTTAAAGTGGTCGCGACGCCCGAATAAGTTTTATACCATGATAAAGGAAAACAAGCATATACAGTTGGCGGTATATAAGAAATTGCTGGAAATCGCCGATAGCAGGGAAGTAGATTTTGTCGCGTACTATTCTTTGTCGGATGCAAGGTTAATTACTACTGAAAATTTAGCCGGATCTTCAGTTAATTACATTGAAAATGCTGGCTCAACAGATGAAATATTGACTCGTGCAGGTAATTCACTATCTTATAGAAGAACTCAACTTGAAAATGGTATCATTGAGGAGGCTGGCGGAGGCGAGATGGCGGAACTCGATTATTATTTAAATCAGGAACAGGAGAATCTGGTACCGCTTGAAACAGAGTATAAAAGCACGGGTATTAAAAAAGTCAATTCATACAGCGAGTATAAAACTTTTAAAGGAGATATTAAATAATGATGAAAAATATAGAATTCATAAATGCGGGTGCAGGAAGTGGAAAGACTTACTTTCTGTCGCAGAAGTTGACTGAGGTTATTGCAAACAAACAATGTAGTGCGGAGGAAATCATTTTAACAACTTTTACCGAAGTAGCTGCGGCTGAGTTGAAGAATAAAGCCCGGGAAGCCCTCTTGCGAGCAGGGCAATCAGAACAGGCCAATCTACTATCTTCTGCTGCTATTGGCACAGTTCATTCGGTAGCACTTCAACTCATTCAAAAATACTGGCACCATCTGGGAGTTGGCGTTAAACTAAGAGTAATGCCTGAAGAAGATAAAAATTTCTTTCTAAACCAATCATTAGCATTTATTCCAACCCGTGAAGAACTGATAACACTGGATAAGCTAAGCAGGTCGTTGGATTTCCAAAAGGGCATTAATCAAAAGGATCCGGATCACTGGAAAAATGATCTTTTGGATATTATTGGGAAGGCACTGAACAACCGTATGGAAAACCTAAATTCTTCGAGAAGTGCTTCCCTGCAGGAAATAGAACGCATATTCCCTATAGATAATAACTGGGAATTAGATTTTGAAATGATAGCCAATTTGCTGAATGATACCCTAAGATTAGTAAAGGGGGCAGCCCGGAATAATACCAATATAGCAAGGATCAGCACCGCAGAATCCCTTATAAATCTGAATGGGAATATGGGATTCTCTGATTTATTGAAACTTCAAAGCTTTTTAAGCAGTCTGCCTGCAAACATATATTCCAATTTCACACATAACCACAGAGATTTAATTCTTCAAAGCCTTGGGAATTTACAAGCTTCACCAATCCTGGTTAATGGAATAACAGAATACGTAAACCTTACATTTGATCTTGCTGAAAAAAGCATTGCTCGTTATAGAAACTATAAACAAGAGCACAAACTGATTGACTATAACGATATGGAGGTGCTGTTCCTGAATCTTCTCGAAAAAGAAGAAGCACGAATTGAAATAAGCAACAGGTTTAAAATGGTATTTGTTGATGAATTTCAAGATTGTAGCCCAATTCAGATAGAAATATTCAGTAAGCTTTCGGAATTGGCAATACAAAGCTATTGGGTTGGTGATCCTAAGCAAGCCATTTATGATTTTCGCGGCACTGATCCGCTTTTGATTGAAGCTATTATAAATAATCTGAATACAGCCAATGATAATAACCTGACTATTGGCGAACGCTTAGCGGAATCATGGCGATCACGACCACAAATCGTCGCACTTACTAACAATATTTTCACAGAGGCTCTTGCTGATCAGGTTGACCCTGAATTAATTGCTTTAAATGCGGTAAGAATCGCAGGAGAATTGCCTGATGATGAAATACATAGTCCTTTAAAAAACTGGAAATTTAAAGATATAAAAGATAAAAATGAAGCTTTTATTCATCATCTGGCATCGGAAATAAATAATCTTCTGAATAATCCCAATATTAAAGTAGTTGATAAGTCAAAAAGTAAACTAAGCATAAACCCTGATAATCGGGTTATAATAACTCGTCCTCTCGAAGCTAAAGATGTAGCTGTTTTATGCAGAACAAATACAAGGGTTTATGAATTGGTGGCCGCTCTGAAAGGATTTGGAATACAGGTAGCGGCAGAGCAGAAAAACCTTACTGAAACAGCAGAAATGAAGCTGTTCATGGCATTGTTAAACTATTACTCTGACAAAAATGATACGCTTGCCAAAGCGACAATTATCTTTTTATCAGAACCTGATACAAGTGTTTCGGGTTTAATTGACGAACGGCTGGAATTTTTATATGGCGAGAATGCTCCGGTCAGACCATGTGTTCAGGAGGAAGAAAATAATGCAGATTGGGGAAATTATTATCAGAGTTTGAATTCTTGGGGCAATGAAAATATCATGCTACAAAAAACGGATCACATCAGAGGGCAATCAGGGCATCTTTCGGTGAGCAGCCTGGTTGATAAGTTGATTACCATTACCGGTATTTCAGACCTGGTTTTACTGTGGGATAATCCATTGCAGCGAAAGAACAACCTGCAAGCTCTTAAAAAAATGGCAGTGGACTATGAAAACCGTTGCCTCACGATGGAAATTGCTGCGACTTTGCGCGGATATATGGAATCGCTTTCTTTTTATGGAAATCAGGAGATCAAACAAGGTGCGGCTTCAGGAACTGATGCCGTTAATGTGATGACGTACCATAAATCGAAAGGACTTGAATGGCCTGTAGTTATATTAAACCAGCTCGACTATGACCATTTTTCAGATAGGAATCTCTTTGCGCAAGGATTTTTTGGAGTTACTCTGGATAGTGTGGGTGAAATAGACCTCGAAAATCCGTATAAAGGTAAAACCATTGTTTTGATGCCCTGGCCTTATGGCGCATTAAACAGAATTGTGCCGACGGATCTGAAAAATAGTATTGTACTGGAAGAACGTTTCGCCAGGCAGGAAAACAAGACACGAAGGGAACTCAAACGCTTACTTTATGTTGGGATGACAAGGGCCAGAGATATGATGATCACTACTACCTATCAAAATCATACTCTTAAATGGGTAAGGGACCTTACCGGATTTGATCATCCAAATGTGGATGCTAATTTCTGGGGAACTCCGGATGAGATTTTGATGCAAGTATGCGAATATGGCGATAATGTTGGTTTTCCTGATATTGAAATACAACAAGTCTCCATTTTGCAAAAAAACGGGCCAATACCACAGCAGAGTCCGATGTTCGGGAGCCCAAGTAAGGTTGCGGCTGTTGAAATTCTCAGAACTGAGATTGTAAAGAATTTTGGATATAGAATCCAGCGTATGCATAGCGGACAGATTGCTGATAATATAGCAGGCGACTGCCTTCATAGTTTATTTTATTCATATACTCCTGATAACCAGGAGAAGTTTCTGTCACTATCTGAAAAAGTAATCCATAATTATGGACTGACTGGAGACTTGACTCATCCTATTCATATTTATAATTCGGCCACAAATCTTTATGGATATCTAACCGGAAAATATGGAACTCCGGAAATGATACACAAAGAATTACCGCTGCAAATGGTTGAAGCAGGAGTGGTTTATTCAGGTAGCGCTGATTTAGTTTGGGAGACTGCTGATTCTTTAATATTAGTAGACTACAAATCCTATTCTGGACAGATTGATCACGTAATTAATCCGGATCACGATAAATATTCGGGCAAATATTCCGGACAGCTTGCAACTTATAAAGAAATGCTTGAAAAGGCACATCCAGGTAAAAAGAAAGTGACAGATACCCTGATTTACTATGCAGTAATTGGAATCATAGTCAGTGTCAAATTATGAGTACTGGTTTAAAGCGAAATCACAAAGAAGAAATGAAAAGATGAAAAACCTTAGAATATGAAATTACTACACACTTCCGATTGGCATTTAGGCCGATCCCTGTTTGATAAAAGACGATATGTTGAATTTGAATCCTTTCTGTATTATGTAATTTATATCAATTCTGTGAACATAAAAAACGGCAATTAAGAATCTTATAAATTCCAATACTATGACAAAAGATGAACTACCTCTTTATGTTTATTTTAAAAATGATGAAATAGACCCGGACATATTACAGGATATAATTGAGGGCATGCCGGGGGAATATGATGATGAAGATACCGAAGGCGCAGACTTTTTAAATATTTCCTGTGAAGTTGTCCGCAAGAATTTTATTCTCGGATGGAACGAAGTAAGCCCTCTTTTTGAGGATAAAAAAATTAATTCAATTCATGTCGCCATTGACATCGATGGACTTACTAACGGTATAGCAGGTTATATGACGGAAGAGTCAGATGAACCGGCAGGTAAATATGTTTTTCTTGCCAGCATTACTCTTCTGGAATTTTATCTTAAAGAATTCTGGGAACAGAATTATAAATTGAGTCATTTTAATAAATCAATTTGGCAACATGAGCTTATTCATCTGTTAGACCATAAAACAGATGCAGAAGCGCGGATACTACAAAGAAATCCAAATCCTGGAGCGTTGGCACTTTTTTACCTGCTAAAATTCAGGAGTGAAGGGATAGCAGAGCTATATTATTCAGTCAGACACAATGAAGAAATAAGTGATATGTCTGCTGCCAGAAAAGTATTGAGCTGTGAAATTGACAGGATGGTCAATTTACCCTGGCATGATAATGAAGGTAACGAAACACTACAAACCGAATTGCAAAAAACATTTGCACCCTATACGAGTGGTCCCTGGATGGTGATGCATGTAATGAGTTGCCCTGAAAATCCGGAAAGATCACCTCAGCTTCCGGAAATGATGGAAAGGCTAAATAAAGGTGAAAAATTAGAAACCCAGGAGATAATTCCTTTGTTAAGACAAACTTTGAAACTGGATAACTATACTTTTTTAAAGTTTCTGACTTTGCCTGGTACGGATGGCCTGCCCTTCATAAATCGGGAAGAATTAACATCACTGGTAAAGGCTACAGGTAATATTCCATATAGTAAAAAGATACTTGCCCCCGTAAATGAGAAACATACAGAAGAGATATTAATGATTGAT
>Ga0136636_10001159_pt1 | contig 15073 bp, 16 predicted proteins | sample AntDrymUQ8522106_2_FD_104653 | JGI IMG/M metagenome (GOLD analysis project Ga0136636, IMG submission 104653) | Polar desert sand microbial communities from Dry Valleys, Antarctica - metaG UQ852 (21.06) | ecosystem: Environmental > Terrestrial > Soil > Desert | place: Antarctica: Dry Valley... | reverse complement strand
TAAAGGAGGAGACCGCGCAGCGGACGGGGGACACGTAGCAAAGCGCATCGCCCGACTGATTCACCCACCACAGTGATGTCAGCCAAGACCCAATGAAGCACACACCACTTCAAATCGCACCCCGCGCAGCGGGCGGGGGTCACGCAGCAATGCGTATCGCCCGGCTGATTCACCCACCAAAGGGATGTCCGCCTAGACCCAATGGACGCCCCTGATGACGTTGTGCAAAAATCACGTCAAGCCCACATCACTTTTGATTCGGGCACCCGGTGCGCCAGCAAAGGCTCTTCAGAATGCGACAATTGCTGAATGAACTCACCCATCACATCTTCCCCCTACGCCCCCCTGCAAAACGACACGTTCCTGCGCGCCTGCCTGGGCCAAGCCACCGACTACACACCGATCTGGATGATGCGCCAAGCCGGACGTTTTTTGCCGGAATACCGCGCCACGCGCGCCAAAGCCGGCAGCTTCATGGGCCTGGCAACCAACACCGACTACGCCACTGAAGTCACGCTGCAACCGCTGGAGCGCTTCCCGATTGATGCCGCTATTTTGTTCAGCGACATCCTGACCGTGCCCGACGCCATGGGCCTGGGGCTGTCATTTGCGCTGGGTGAAGGCCCCAAATTTGCCCACCCGGTGCGCGACGAGGCCGCCGTGGCCAAACTCGAAGTGCCGGACATGGACAAGCTGAGTTATGTGTTCAACGCCGTCACCTCCATTCGCAAGGCATTGAATGGCCGGGTGCCGCTGATTGGTTTTTCCGGCAGCCCCTGGACACTGGCCTGCTACATGGTGGAAGGCGCAGGCTCTGACGACTACCGTCTGGTCAAGACCATGATGTACAGCCGCCCGGACCTGATGCACAAGATGCTGCAGATCAATGCCGACGCGGTGGCGCTCTACCTCAACACCCAGATTGAAGCCGGTGCCCAGACAGTCATGGTGTTTGACAGTTGGGGCGGTGTGCTGGCCGACGGTGCGTTCCAGGAATTCAGCCTGGCCTACACGCGCCGGGTGCTGGCCAAACTGCATAAAACCTGGGACGGCGCACGCATTCCCAGCATTGTGTTCTCCAAAGGTGGCGGCCTGTGGCTCGACGAGATGGAGCAGCTCGATTGCAACGCGCTGGGTGTGGACTGGACAGTGAACCTGACCAAAGCCCGCGCCATCGTGGGGGGCAGCAAGGCCTTGCAAGGAAACCTGGACCCCAATGTGTTGTTTGCCCCGCCTGCGCAAATCGAGGCCGAAGTGGTCAAGGTGCTGAATGCGTTTGGCACACCGCACAGCGGCGCAGGTACCGGGCCCACCCACATCTTCAACCTGGGACACGGCATCAGCCAGCACACCCCGCCTGAACACGTAGGCGCGTTGGTGCAGGCAGTGCATCACCACTCACGACTGATGCGTGGTGCCTGCTGACAAAAATGCTGGCTTAGCACTTTTTGACCTGGTTGTGCGGCTTATGGCAAAGAGAATTTTGTAACTTATGCACAAAAATGGTGATGCTGCGCTGCATCACAAGCCTTCTGAACAAATACCGCTAGCAAAGCCATAGCGCTCGTAAGTGATTGATTGTTAAAGGTTTTATAAATTGCTTTTTTTCCGGGCAGACTAACCAAAGCCTTGATTTTCAAGGCTTGGCAGGCCTTGTTGAGCATTTATCAACAAAGTTATCCACAGAAAAGTTGGATGACTCATAAAACCCCTCAGAATCAAGCACTTAACGCACTTTTCGCAAGTTCACTTCAACATCATGCCGCAAACGCCACCGAGCATGCCCAGCTTGACCCAGGTCATGGTTCATACCCCGGCACACAGCCAGATGGCCGGGGCGCTGACATATTTGAGTGAGACTACCCTGCCTCCCGGCACGCTGGTGCGTGTGCCATTGGTCCAGCGCGAATTGTTGGGTGTGGTGTGGGATGCCAAAGCGCCAGAGCGATCAGCCCCCTCCCTGGACAGCACCAAGCTGCGCCCGCTCACCGCCGCGCTGGATGCCTTGCCACCTTTGAGCGTCAATTGGCGCGCCTTCATCACCTTTGCCGCCAGCTACTACCAGCGCGCCACCGGTGAAGTGGCGTTGGCCGCCCTGCCACCGCAGTTGCGCGACATGAGCAGTGTGCAACTCGCGCGTCGGCTAAAAAAACTTGCCAAGAGCACGGCTGCGGTTGCACTCGCAGGTGCTGATACCAGCCGAGAGCCAAATTCCAGGGATCACGAGGAAACCGACATCGCTATGCATTCCATAGTGCTTAGCGAAGAACAGGCAAGGGCTATAAGTCAATTTCATCAAAATCCAGGGCCTTTTTTGCTGTTTGGTGCCACTGGCAGCGGCAAAACCGAGGTGTTCATGCACTGCACCGCCGAGTTGCTGGCGCGCGCCCCCGACGCACAGGTGCTGGTGATGGTGCCCGAAATCAACCTGACACCCCAGCTGGAAGCGCGTTTTCAGGCGCGTTTTTGCCAGTTATATGGTGACGAGGCGGTGGTTTCCATGCACAGCGGCATGACGCCAGCGCAACGCCTGAATGCCTGGCTGGCAGCCCACAGCGGCGCGGCGCGCATTGTGCTGGGCACCCGCATGGCGGTGTTTGCGTCGATCCCGCAACTCAAACTGATCATCGTCGACGAAGAGCACGACCCAAGCTACAAAAGCCATGAAGGCGCACGTTACTCAGCCCGCGACTTGGCGGTCTATCGTGGCCGCCTGGATGGCGCCAAAGTGATGCTGGGTTCCGCCACCCCATCTCTGGAAAGCTGGCACCACAGCCGCCCGACCGCCGAGGGTGGGCGTTACCACAGGCTGGAAATGCCTAGCCGAATTGGCGCCGGCCAGTTGCCGCTGGTACGCCGGGTGGACATGAACCACCAGCCCAAGTCGTGCATCATTTCGCCGCCCTTGTTGACCGCGATCACGCAGCGCATTGCCCAGGGTGAGCAGAGCATGGTGTTTTTGAACCGGCGCGGCTACGCCCCAGTGCTGCAATGCACCGACTGCGACTGGAAAAGCGATTGCCCTAACTGCAGCGCCTACCGCGTCTTCCACAAGATTGACCGCACCCTGCGCTGCCACCATTGCGGCTTCACCGAGCGGGTGCCGCGCGCCTGTCCGGCCTGTGGCAACCCTGACATTGCACCGATGGGGCGCGGCACCGAACGACTGGAGGAGCACCTGGCTGAACTTCTGGCAGACATCCGCCGCCCCGACGGTGAACCGGTGCGCATTGTGCGCATTGATGCCGACACCACACGCCACAAAGGCGCGCTTGAATCCCAGTTGGCCCAGGTACATGCCGGCGAGGTCGACGTGTTGGTCGGCACCCAGATGATTGCAAAGGGGCATGATTTTCGCCGCATCACGCTGGTGGCGGCGGCGAACCCTGACAACGCGCTGTTTTCAAGCGACTTTCGCGCGCCTGAGCGGCTCTTCAGCCTGTTGATGCAGGCCGCAGGCCGGGCCGGGCGCGACGCTGCGGTGGCCGGCAGCAGCGAGATGTGGCTGCAAACCTTTCACCCGACGCATCCACTGTATGAGGCCCTCAAAACGCATGACTACCCGGCCTTTGCTGCCTCGCAGCTCAAGGAACGCCAGCAGGCGGGCATGCCACCGTTCAGTTTCCAGGCGCTGGTGCGTGCAGAAGCCCGCAGCCAGGACATTGCGCAAGGTTTTCTGAACGCCGCCAGCCGGGCCGCTGCAGGGCAAAGCGACACCGCCGCGTTGCTGGCACACCTCACGCTTTACCCGGCGGTGCCCATGAGCATGGCGCGTATTGCCAACATTGAGCGCGCCCAGATGCTGGTGGAAAGCGCGTCACGCGCCGCACTGCAGCGTTTTCTGACGGCTTGGCAAGCTGTGTTGCACAGCACACGGTCCTTGCCGGAATGCAAAGGTGTGCTGCGCTGGGCGATTGACGTGGACCCGCTCAACGTCTGATGCCCCCCGGCACCGTAGTTGGATCATTGCGTTTTCAGATCAGTACGGGATTACGCGCGAAGCCGCAGGCAGTACAGACGTACGACAAGGCGAAGCAACCACATATCAGCCTGATCTGGAAATGGAATCAGGCTTGCGCTTTGGTGGCCACAATCACCTGAAAGTTGCCAAAGAAGGCGGTGTGGCGCTCACAGGTCACGCCGAGCATGGCTTGTAATTGCTGCACTGGGTCATGGCTGTCCCACAAGGCCAGGCCATAGGGTTCAAACACCTTGAAATAGGTCCAGCTCAGGGCACGCAACAGCCAAGGGCTGGGGCGGTGAAACTCACCCAGGTAAAGTTTGCCGCCTGGGGCTAGCACACGCATGGCTTCGTTCAGTGCGTCAACTTTCAGGTGGTGTGGCAACTCATGCAGCAAAAAAAACATCACGTTGGCCTGCACCGAGGCGTCCGGCTGACGCATCGCCACCGCGTTGTCCTGCAGATAAACAATGTGGTCGGCATAGTTGCCAAGTTTGGTTTGGGCATGGTCAAGCTCGTTCTGGATGATGTCGGCAATCAGCACTTTGCGTGCACCCGACTTGACCGACGCTGCCACCACGCGGGGAATCACATTGCCAAAGGCGCAGGAGGTGATCAAAACATCTTTGCCCTGCAACGCATCTTTGCGCAAGCCGTGCGCGATGATGGACACCAGATGGCTGTACTGAAACAGCAAGATCGCCGAGATGATGGGTTGCCAGTCCACCAGGCGGATCAAACGCATGTTGGAATAGATCGGGTAAACGTGTGCTGCGTCGTGCGAGAGTCGCCCCATGACCCCACGCATCAGCAGCGCGCCGCGCGTCAAGGTGAAGAAAAACAGGGCGGTGCTGCCAAGCACCACCGCCACTGCGAAAAAGGTATAAGTGAACCAGGCTGGCATTGCAATCTTTCAGTTAAGAATATTTGGACGCCAATTCATCAGCGTCAATCTAAAACAGATTACACGCCTACGGGAAAACCCTGTGTTGACCTACATCAAAATCCATGCGGAATGGATCGATCGTCGCTAACTTGTCAGAGTCACACCAGCAACGTCACCGCCAGCGAAAACGTGACGAACGCCGCTGCGGTTGACACCAGAATGATGCGGGCAATGCGCCCGTTGTCGGCCCCAAAACGCTCGGCCAACAGTGACACATTGCTGGCGCTGGGCAAGGCAGCCGTGAGCACCATCACGGTCAAGGCGAAGCGCGACAGCGGCACCCCCAGGCTGATCAGTGTGCCGCCCACCAGCAGCACCAGCAGCGGGTGCAAAAACAGCTTAAACACGGCCACAGGCAAATAATCACTCAGCAGCGGTGCCGGGGCATGTCCTGAGGCCGAGAGCATTTGTGAACGCGCCAGCACCGCGCCAATGGTGAACAAGGCCACAGGCGATGCCGCGTCAGCCAGCAAGCCCACCGTTTGTGCCACCGGCTTGGGTAGTGTCCAACCCATCACCGACACCAGGGCACCGAGCAAAATAGCCCAGGGCATGGGGTTGGCCAACACACCTTTGAGGGCATTTTTGAGTGCTTTGGACGCGCCATGGGCATCCGCCCCGTCCAGTCTGGAGAGCGCAATACACAAGGAGGTGGTCACGATCATGTCAATCACCATGGTCAGAATCACCGGTCCGGCCGACTGTGCGCCGAGCAGGGCCACCAGCAGCGGCACCCCCATGAAACCCGAGTTGGGAAATGCCGCCACCAGCGCACCAAACGAGGCGTCGTTCCAGCCAATGCGCCGGTTCAGACTGACCGCCACGGTGAACCCGACAATGACCAGCCCACAAAACAACCAGGTGGCAAACACCCCGACGTCCAGCAGTTGTGCAATCGGGGTCGACGAGCCAAAGCGGTACAACATGCACGGCAAGGCAAAAAACAGCACGAAACCGTTCAGACCCGGAATGGCTTCGAGGGGCAACATGCGCCTGCGCGCAGCCAGGTAGCCGCACAGCACCAGGGCAAAAAATGGAAACGTGATGATGAATACTTGCAGCACATGGCGATTGTGTCAGCTTCAAATGTTCATGCGGGCTCATGGTTTCAGACACATTCAGACCCGCCCCACTGCCAGATAATGGGGCATGCCTGAAAACGACCCTCGATCTCTTGGCCCCATCGCACCCACCACCCATTTCATGATGGCGCACCCGGCGCATGTCATGGCGCTTGGGTTTGGTTCAGGCTTGAGCCCGGTCGCACCAGGCACCGTGGGCACCATTTGGGCTTGGCTGGTGTTTCTCCTGCTGCAAAACCGACTGTCCGAGGCGCAGTGGGGTGGGCTGATTGCGGTGAGCATCGTCGCCGGTTGGTTGGTGTGTGCATTCACCGCCAGGCGCATGCGCGTGCTTGACCCAAGCAGCATCGTTTGGGATGAAATTGCGGCTTTCTGGCTGGTGCTATGGCTCGCCAGCCCGACGGGATTCTGGGGGCAATTGACGGCATTTGCGCTGTTCCGGTTTTTTGATGCGGTCAAACCGGGCCCGGTGGCCTGGGCCGACCAGCTCTACCACGGGGTGGACCCCGCCACCGACCGCTATGCGTGGGCCAAAGCCGGTTGGGGCATCATGTTGGACGACTTGGTAGCGGCCTTTTGCACCCTGCTGGTGATCGCATTGTGGCGGGTAATGTGATGCAGCCAGGCTCTCAATCACTACAAAATTCAGAGCTGTCCACCCAGCATATATGTGGGATATTGGCCAATTTGTTACTAAAAAATGGTTGGATGCTGACCACCGCCGAAAGTTGCACCGGCGGCCTGATCGCTGCCGCCTGCACTGAGCTGGCCGGCTCCAGCGCCTGGTTTGAACGAGGCTTTGTCACCTACGCCAATGCTGCCAAGAATGAAATGCTGGGGGTGCATATGGCGCTGATTGACGCCTATGGCGCCGTCAGTGAGCCGGTGGCCCATGCCATGGTCATGGGCGCTTTGGCCCACGCGCACGCACAAGTGGCCGTGGCCGTCACCGGCGTGGCCGGCCCCAGCGGTGGCAGCGCCGACAAACCCGTGGGCACGGTTTGGTTCGGCTTTGCCTTGGGCCACCGTGTGACCACCGAAGTGAGGCACTTCCGCGGTGCCCGTGCGGCGGTGCGACAGGCCACCGTGCGGCATGCCTTGGAACGGCTTGTGGAGCTTATCCGAGCAAAGGAACACATATGAAAATCTTGCTGGTTGAAGACGACCTGATGGTGGGCGCGGGCCTGCAGGCGGCGTTGACTGCGGCCGGGTTTGAGGCCCACTGGGCCACCGACGGGCAAGCCGCCTACGACCGCTTGCAGACGGAATCTTTTCGCGCCTTGGTGCTTGACATCACACTGCCCGGGATGGACGGACTGACGTTGCTCAAACAACTCCGGGCAAACGCCAATTCCGTGCCGGTGCTGATGCTGACCGCGCGCGACACCACCCGCGACAAAGTGATGTACTTTGAATCTGGCGCGGATGACTTTCTGGTCAAAACCACGGACATGGACGAGCTGATTGCGCGCCTGCGCGCCCTGATTCGACGGGCAGGATTTGTTGGACGCATCACAGTGGGCAACTTGACCATCGACTCCGACACACAAGCTGTCACGCTGGATGGCAAGTGGCTCAGCCTGTCCAACCGTGAGTTGCTGTTGCTGCGGATGCTGATGGAAAATGCCGGGCAAGTCGTGACCCGCACCCGGCTGGAGCAGCATCTTTTTGGCGCCAACCGAACCGGCGAAAGCAATGTACTCGAAGTTCACGTGCACAACCTTCGGCAAAAAATCGGGGAGACAAAACTGAAAACCGTGCGCGGTGTCGGCTACGCCATGGCCAAGCTGTGACCACCGCCCACCACTTGCCACTGACCTTGAGCCACCGCCTGCTGGTGGCTCTTGGCGTGGTCAGTTTCCTGTTTTGGGCGTTCATGGCAACCCTGTCGACCCGGGACAACCTGCGGGAGGTCGACGAACTTTACGACGTTCATCTCGCCTACACCACCAAAGCGTTTTTACACCTGACAGACCCGGATGACGACAAGCAGTTAACCGTCCCTGGCACCCTGTCATCCAAGGCGATTGCGGAACTGCTTGACATGTCACCAGAGTCAGTTGAACGCCTTGATGCCATCCCGCAACGGGGTGGCAAAGTGCACAACACCAGAAAGTATCTTTACAACCAAAGCCTTCGTTATCAGCTATGGCGCCGGGATGGCAGCCTGCTGTTTCGTTCGGACAACTCGCCCCTCACGAGCATGGCGACGCAAACCGGCTTTTCCAACACGCTGAATGCCCAAGGCGAAGGTTGGCGCAACTACCATGTGCTCGACGCCAACCACGGTGTGCGCATGATTGTCTCGGAACCCCACACATGGCGGACACAGCTGGCAAAGAGCATGATCATCAGCGCAGCCACACCGTTGGCACTGGGTCTGCCGGTGCTGTTTTTATTGTTGTGGTTTTCCATCAGAAGAGGCCTGCGGCCGTTGGCCACCCTGAGCCAGGAAATCGCCAAAAGACAGCCCGACAACCTGACGCCGATTGACGCCAAAAGTGTGCCTGATGAAGTCAAACCCATCGTTTCCGCCTTGAATGACCTGCTCACACGCATGGGGCAGACGCTGGAACATGAGCGCCAATTTACCGACGATGCCGCTCATCAGTTGCGCACTCCGCTGGCCGCCATTCAAGCCCAGTTGTACACCGCACGCCACACGGCTGCCGAGGCACCGCACCAACTCGCACTGGACCAGATGCAGGCCAGTGTCGGGCGTGGTATCCGCCTGGTCAACCAGCTGCTGGCCTTGGCACGGCTTGACCCCCGACAAGACCCGCCCGCCTTTTCAAAGGTCAACCTTGAAGAGATTGCTGAGACGGTATGCGCTGAACTGGCACCGCGGGCTTTGCAACGTGACCAAACGCTGGAACTGCTGGCAGCACCCGGCTTACCAAGGGTGACAGGCAATGCCGACATGCTTTCCATGCTGGTCTCCAACCTGGTGGACAACGCCATTCATTACACGCCGACAGGCGGCAACATCACCATTGAGCTTCGGCCTGACGGCTCCGGCGTGCAACTTGTCGTAAGCGACGACGGGCCAGGCATTGCACCAGACCAGCGAACGCGGGTCTTTGAGCGCTTTTACCGTGTGGCCTCAGCAGACCAACCCGGCACCGGCCTCGGGCTGTCCATTTGCAAGCGGATTACCGAGTTGCACCACGCCCCCATGACGCTTTCGGTTGGCCTTCAGGGTCGCGGACTCTCGGTGTGCGTGGACTTTGGTGCATGAGCCTGGATTTTTTCAGCGGTTTCGCTACTGGCTTGGCCTTGATTGTTGCCATTGGTTCACAAAACGCTTACGTGTTGCGTCAGGGCATATTGCGTGAACATGTGCTGCCGCTGGTGCTGTTTTGCACACTGTCAGACGCGCTGCTGATCCTGGCCGGCATTGGCGGCGCCGGCATATTGATTCGCGGCAATGAGCTGCTGATGCAGCTGACACGTTACGGCGGTGCCTTGTTCCTTGCCAGTTATGGCCTGCTGGCGGCACGTCGCGCCTGGCAGGGCAAGAACATGCTGTTGAATCAAGGAAGTGGTGTCACACTGGCAACGGCGCTGGTGGCCTGCTTTGGCTTCACCTTCCTGAACCCGCATGTCTATCTGGACACGGTGGTGCTGCTGGGTGCCCTTGCCAACCAGCGCCAGGGCTCAGGGCGCTGGGTCTTTGGCGCGGGGGCGGTCACAGCCAGTTTTTGCTGGTTCAGCGCATTGGGTTTTGGCGCAAGGTACCTGGCGCCCATATTTGAGTCCGTGCTGGCCTGGCGCGTGCTGGACGGCCTGATTGCGCTGACCATGTTGGCGCTGGCCGCCGCCTTGGTCGCGGGTTGAAGGTAAAGTATCCCCCATGCACCCAAACGAACAAACCCTCACCCGCTTTTACACGGCCTTCGCCGCACTTGACGCCGACACCATGGCCAGTTGCTACGCCGAAGACGCCGTATTCAACGACCCTGGCTTTTCACTCAACGGGCGCCAAGACATCTCGGGCATGTGGCACATGTTGTGCGAAGCCGCACAAGGCAATGGGCGCGAGAACTGGCGCCTTGAATTCCGTGAGATCAGCGCCAACGCCGACACCGGCCGTGCTGTCTGGGAAGCGCACTACCAGTTCAGCGCCACCCGGCGCCAGGTGCACAACATCATCGGCTCAGATTTCAGCTTCACACCGGAAGGCTTGATTGACATCCAGCGCGACCATTTCGATTTTTGGCGCTGGGCACGCCAGGCGATCGGTCTCGGCGGTGTGATGCTGGGCTGGGCACCATTCTTTCAAAAACAAATGCGCAAGCAAGCCCGTGCGTCTCTCACCAGCTACATGGCGCGCCAGGCAGCTACCACAAAGTCGCCCCATGAACTGGTTTGAAGATTTGAAACCCGCCAGTTTGAGGTGAATGGCGCGCGCATTCATGCACGTGTGTCACGTGGCGCCCAGGGTGTGCGCCCGGCCTTGCTGTTGTTGCACGGATTTCCGCAAAGCCACGTGATGTGGCACCGTGTGGCCCGGCTGCTGCAACAAGACTATTACCTGGTGTTGCCCGACCTGCGTGGTTATGGTGATTCCAGCAAGGCACCCGGCTTGAATAACCACAGCAACTACAGCAAACGCACCCTGGCGCAAGACATGGTCCACGTCATGGACACACTTGGTGTCGACCGGTTTCTATTTATGTGGCCATGACCGTGGCGGCAGGGTGGCACACCGGCTTGCGCTGGACCACCCGGCGCGGGTGCGACGCTTGTGTGTGATCAACATCGCTCCCACACTGGACATGTACGCCGCCACCAACCTTGAATTTGCCAAGGCCTATTACCACTGGTTTCACCTGATCCAGCCTACGCCGCTGCCTGAATTCATGATCGGCGGCAACCCGTTGGCTTACCTGCACGCCAAGCTAGGCGGCTGAGGCTGTGCCAACATGGATCACATCGAACCGGCTGCGTTGGCCGAGTACGAGCGCTGTTTCAGTCAGCCCGAGACCATTCACGCGATGTGTGAAGACTACCGGGCAAGTGCCACCATCGACCTCGAACATGACCACGCCAGCCGCGCCATGGACGACAGGATCACCTGTGACACGCTGGTGTTGTGGGGTGCGCGGGGTGTGGTGCAGCGCCACTTTAAACCCCTTGCGTTGTGGCAATCGCAGTGTGCTGGCACCGTGACCGGCCAGGCCATGCCGACAGGACACTTCATACCAGAAGAATTGCCACAGGAAACCGCCACTCAATTGGCGGATTTTTTTTCCGTTGAACAGACTGGGTAGACGTCAGTCAACCCAACCAGCTTACGCACCACAACACTTCTTGTATTTTTTGCCGCTGCCACAAGGACACGGGTCATTGCGGCCTGTCTTGGCCCCCACGTGCACAGTTTCCACGCGGGGCCCAAGGTGGCGCCAGAGTTCATGCAGGTCATACACCGCCCAAATGGCGTCGGCAAAATCGTTGAGCCGCTGCTCGCTGATGGTGGGCTCGCCCTCTTCCTCGAAGGCTGCCACAACCGGTGGCTCGGTGTCATCTTCGGTGACGGCCACGATGCATTCGAGCGCCGCATCCAGTACTTTGGCGGCCTCCTTGTCGCGCGGTGGCGCCCATTCTTCGGGCCAGCTTTCCACCGCGTACATGAAACCAATCGCCCAGATCTGGCCAAAGGAGGGAATCGGCGCATCGGCCATTTCAGCACGTTGTTCTTCTGCCAGTGCGGCAACGGCGCCGCGTAAGTCCATCACTTCAGGCTGGTAGGCACGCTCGTCGTCCAGTGACTCTACCGCAGCACCCAGTGCGGTTTCCACCTCGTTCCAGCGCCGCATCCACAAAGCAAAAAAGTGCTTGAACTGTGCGTCATCGGCAAACAGTGAGGTGTCGCTGTCATCCTCAAGGTCAAGCAGCACAGAAAAATACTCGGTTGGGCTGACCACGCGGCGGCAACAGACCAGGGCCGCCATGAAACCTTCACAAAACTCCCACTGGGGGGTTTCGTCAAAACGTGTGCGCAGGTCGTCCAGGATCGTGTCAAGTTCGTCAAAATCGGCAGGCTGGAGGATGTCGGTGGCAGCAATGGCAGGGTTTTCAACAGGCGTTGGCGTGAGGTCAGATGTCATGTGGTGGGTGTGTGATAGTGAAAATGGTTACATTCTGCCCTGTACGAAACGGGTATGCTGTGAAAGAACCACTTCAAAAACATCCAAAATGACCACACCAAGCATTTTTTCTTTGTCGTTAATTCTGTCCTTGGGACTGGTGGCATGTGGTGGCGGGGGTGGCGGGGGTGACAGCGCCCCGGCTGCCTTCCAGGCGTCCGTGCCACCGCCTGTCACCGTGCCCATTCCTGCAGCGACTTACGCGACTGGCTCAGCAGAGTTGGCAGGCTATACGCTGTTGCAACAGGCGCGGGTCCAGTGTGGCTTTGGTGCACTCCGGCAAGACACCCGGCTCGATGATGCGGCGCTCAAACATGCGCGTTACCTGATCAGCATTTCGTTCGCCAGCGGCACGTCCTTGCTGTCGCATTTCGAAGACATCACGACCGACCCCTACTACACAGGTTACTTCCCGTGGGATCGCACGCAGGCGACAGGTTATGGTACCCAAGTGGCTGAAATCCTGACCGCCACCGTCTGGGATTACGACACCAGAAACCTGCCTGTCTTTCCAACCCTGGCGCAGCGTGGCACGGAATCGATGCGCAGCCTTCTCAATACCGTTTATCACCTGTCGGGTGCCATGTACGAAGGGAAGGACGTTGGTTTTGGGGTCCATTTGCAGACCGTCAGCACCGGTTCCACGACGCGACGCGAGGAATACCGGTTTGGCTCGCTCAACGGTTACCAAACCAGCCGCTTCACGCTGGGCGCCGGCAGTGTCGTGACCTACCCATGCCAGGACAGCAGCAATATTCCTCCGGTTTTTGTGCCCGCCAACGAAAGCCCCAATCCCTTTCCTGCCATGACCAGCACCAGCCAGACTGTGGGCCCACCGATTTACCTCAAGGTAGATGATGGCCAGTTGCTTAGGCTCACCTCCAACAGCGTGAGCCTGAACGGCGTGAGCGTGCCCACTGCTGTGCTGACAACTGCCAATGACCCCCATCGGGAGATTGGTGCCAACGAGGTGTTTGTGGTCCCCACAACCTCACTCCTGCCGAACAGGACTTACCAGGTCGCTTTGGCTGGCACCGTCAACAACGTGCCGTTCAGCCGCAACTTCACCATGAGCACCGGGCAGTGAGCAAACTGGGCTGGTCCGATGGCGGCAGCCTTTGTGAACCAGTCTAGAGTTTCAGCCGCTCGAACCCGACCCGGCCACTGGCGGCAGTGATGTTTGCCAGCTGCTGGGCAATTTCCGGCCCAACCCACTCCCACTGAAAGCGCCAGGACCAGCAGCCCATGGTGCCGGGAGTGTTCATGCGGTGCTCGCCATCCAGCCCGAGCAAATCCTGAAACTGGCACAACGCCAACCGGGCGACCGAAAAGTTGGCGGCACGCACCATCGCCCAATGCACGTCATGGCCATCCGTGTTCAGGTATTGCGCGGCAAAAGCCCGCTCATGCGTGCTGCAAGTGCCCCACCAACCGGGCACCGTGTCGTTGTCGTGGGTGCCGGTGTAGACCACCGTGTTGGGCTCAAAGTTATGTGGCAAAAAAGCGTTGCCCGCGTCGCCTTCAAAGGCAAATTGCAACACCCGCATGCCCGGAAAACCGGTGTGCTCTCGCAACAGATGCACTTCATGGGTGATGATGCCAAGGTCTTCGGCAATGATGGGCAATTCTCCCAGCGCGTCTGCCAGCGCGGCGAACAAGACCTTGCCCGGACCCGTCAGCCAACGGCCCTTCACAGCCGTGGCCTCCTGCGCCGGAATTTCCCAGTAATCAACAAAACCACGAAAGTGGTCAATGCGCACCACATCGGCAAGGTGCAACTGGCGCTGCACCCGCGCCACCCACCAACGGAAGCCGTCACGGGCCATCGCCTCCCAGTTGTAAAGCGGGTTGCCCCACCGCTGCCCGGTGTCCGAGAAATAGTCAGGCGGCACGCCGGCCACCGCACGTGGCTGACCGTCGGCATCCAGGTCATACAAATCGGGGCGTGCCCAGCAGTCGGCACTGTGATGCGCCACAAAAATCGGCAAATCACCCACCAGGCGGATGCCTTTGCCATGGGCATAGACTTTGATGGCCTGCCACTGCACTTCAAACTGCCACTGCACAAAACACCAAAAAGAGATCTCATGCGCATGGCGCTCACGCGCCTCGGCCAACGCTGCCGCGTCACGTCGCGCAAGGCCTTGCGGCCACTCCGGCCACAAGGCCGGGCCATGCACCTGATCCAGCGCCATGAAAAGGGTGTAATCAATCAACCAACTTTGCTGGGACTGCGTCCAATCGGCCAACTCTGCCCGTTCCCACGCATTGGCATGCTGCTCGAAGCCAGCAAACGCTTCGCGCAGTTTCAGCAGACGCCAAACGCTTAGCGCCGGGTAATCAACGCGTTCATCATTCCAGGCTGCCTGCAGGCGGATCGAATCCAGCCAGCCTTGCTGCACCAGAGGCTCAAACGCCACCAGCAAAGGATTGCCGGCAAAGGCCGAGCTGCCCATGTAGGGCGAATACCCCGGGCCTACCGGCCCAAGCGGCAGGGTCTGCCAGAGTGTTTGGCCCGCCGTGTGCAGCCAATCCATGAAGTAATAGGCGTTGGGCCCAAAATCACCCGAACCGTGCGGCCCCGGCAGCGAGGTTGGGTGCAAAACCACGCCAGCGGCGCGCTGTGCCATCCATGAATCAGCCATGTGTCAAAGGCTCCTAAAAAGATTGAAAAAATTGAAAAGACTGAGAATCAGAATACAGGTGGCTCCAGCCATCCGGCTCAGGTCACCAAATGGCGGTACAGGGCCACATATTGCGTCGCCGCCTTGTCCCAGCCCAACGGTTGCGACATGCCGCGTCGGCGCACGTAATGCCACTCATCAGCGCGTGCATACAGGGCCAACGCCCGGCACATGGCACGCTCCAGTGCCTGGGGGGTGAACTCATTGAACACAAAGCCGTTGGCCGTGCCGTCGGCCAGATGCTCCAGCGC
>Ga0136636_10001158_pt1 | contig 15073 bp, 16 predicted proteins | sample AntDrymUQ8522106_2_FD_104653 | JGI IMG/M metagenome (GOLD analysis project Ga0136636, IMG submission 104653) | Polar desert sand microbial communities from Dry Valleys, Antarctica - metaG UQ852 (21.06) | ecosystem: Environmental > Terrestrial > Soil > Desert | place: Antarctica: Dry Valley... | reverse complement strand
TCTGCGAATGTTTCATCCCGCCGACGGGGAAAATAGCGGCGCATCTTTGGGCGGATCTGTAATGCGAAATGGTATTACATCATGGGTACGCACAGCAAGTGGTACACTGCTATCCGCAACACCGACGTGGCCTCGGTGGGTGGCAAGAACGCCTCACTCGGCGAAATGATCGCCACGCTTTCCGGTGCGGGCGTGGCCGTGCCCGATGGCTTCGCGATCGCCGCGCAGGCGCATTGGGACCTGCTCGAGGCCAACGGGATAAAGGCGCAATTGGTGGCTTGCATGGACCGTCTTGATCGCAAGGATCTTTCCAACCTGAAGGAAGTCGCCGATGTAGCGCGTGCCTTGTTGTTGGGCGCTGAATGGCCGCAAGAGCTTGAGCAGAACATCCGATCAGCCTATCGCGAACTGGCTGCGGTGGGCATCACATCCGTGGCCGTGCACAGCAGTGCCGCCGCCGAGGACCTGCCCACGGCCAGCTTCGCCGGAAGGCACGAGTCGTTCCTGAACATCAGCGGTGAGGATGCGTTGCTCGAGGTGTGCCGCCGTTGCTTCGCCCCGCTCTTCGGTGAGCGCGCCATCAAGTACCGGCAGGACATGGGTTTCCCCGATATGAAGGTGGCCCTCTCCATCGGCGTGCAGCACATTGTGCGCTCCGATGTGGGCGGGGCCGGTGTGATCTTCACCCTGGAGCCGAGAGCGGTTTCCGGAACGTGGTGGATGTGGTGGCCTGTTGGTGCTTGGGCGAGAACGTGGTGCAAGGTGCGGTTGGACCGGACGAGTACCAGGTCTTCAAACCCACCCTGCGCGATGGGAAGCACGCCATTCTACAACACAAGCTGGGCGCGTAACAGAAGACCATGATCCTGTCGCCCACCGGCAATGACCGTCCGGGCTCCAGTACGCTGAACATCGACACACCACAGGAACGGCGTGAGCAGTTCGTGTTGAGCGATGCGGAGGTCCACCAACTGGCCCATCGGGCCGTGGCGATCGAAGAACACGACCACATACCCATGGACCTCGAATGGGCCAAGGATGGCTAGACGCGCACGCTGTACATCGCACAGGCCAGGCCCGAAACGGTGCATTCCAACAAGGCTCCATACCATTTGACGCAATTCGCGCTGAAAGGCACCGGCACAGTGCTGGTTACCGGCAGTGCCGTGGGCAGCAAGATCCCGCAGGCAAGGTGCGCAAGCTCGATCCACCGGCACAGGCGCACCTGTGGCAGGACGGTGAAGTGCTCGTTACCGACATCACCAACCCGATAGGGACCCCGTCCTGGAACGCGCTTCGGCATACGCCACCGGGTCGCGCATGGGCCTCTGTGGCCAAGCCCCAAGCGACGATGCCGCCTTCGCCAGGTTCCTCGTGGAGCAGGGGATCAACAGCATTACCTTCGAGCCCGGTGCGCTGATCAACGGCATCACCAACATCCGCGAAGCGGAGCGCCTGTTCAACCCTGTCACCACTTGGAACCATGACCCCAAAGACAACTTCCCTTGGAGCGAGGTGTGCTCGCTTCTTCTGTTCGACCGGCATGCCAGGTCTGGTCGTGCTGTTGGTGTTCGCGGGTATGCTGCATTCCTGTGGCACGGCGGAACCAGCTCCTCCATTGACCAAGGTGGAAGGCGGCTACAGCGTCAATTTCGAGAAGAACCTCGTGGACCTCACCCAAGCCGATGGGAAGCTCATCGACTTGATCGTGATGGACCTTGGCCCGCTGGCGAACGCCACGACCAGGGAGGATACCGCGGCCTTCGTGGATGCCGTGATGAGCGAGGATAAGTACGTGGTGAAGGTCACCGGTACGGGCAAGTTGACGAGTCCGGCCGTGTTGTTCGTGGCCACCAACGACGTGCTCTCCTACGACCCCACGCATCAGCACACCTTGATCGTGGACCTCCATGATCCGGAGAACACCAAGGCCCATCCCAACTTGCACGGTACGCTCGGGTGTGGATCGTGCCAGCTCCTGAACCAGTTCGAACCCATGTACACCAACTGCCTCACCGGCGGGAAGAAGCGTTGCATTACCTGTGTCTCCTGTGCGTTGAGCGCACGGTGATCAAGGTTCCATCGATCGCCGACCCGTGCGGTAGGAATAGCGGGCTTGCATCTTGCAAAAGATCACACGAACGATCATCCACTAACGGCCACCAGCACCCATGGCAACGAGCACCTCAACCGCAACGCACCGCATCCTCATCGCCACCGACTTCAGCGAAGCCTCCTTCAATGCGGTCCGGTTCGCCATGGACACCTTCGGCACCAACGATGCCGAGTTCATTCTCTTCCATGCGGTGTACCTCGCACCGCGCGACCCCATGCTACTGGGTTTGGAAGAGAAGCGCATGGAGAAGCAGGCCGCGCGCAAGAAACTGGCGGCCTTCAAACTGAAATGCCAGGGCTTGCGTATCGCCGGGCGCACCAACTTCGTGAGCATCATTGGCGACGGCAACTTGACGGACGCGGTGAACGCCGTGTGCCGACGCCGCACCGTGCATGCCGTGGTGCTGGGAACGCGCGGCGCGGGCGACGCCATTTATTGGGGCGATAACGCCACGCAAGTCGTGAAGCACTGCGTACGGCCCGTGATCGCCGTGCCCCCCGCATGGGAACCCGGCCCGATCCAGAACATCCTGTTCGCCGATGACCGCAGCGAAGTGCCCAAGCGCAAGCCCATGGCCCTGCTGCTACAGCTGGCCAGGCAGCACAAGGCGGAGGTCACGCTGGCCTATGTGCGCGAGGGATCAATGACCCCGCTGGAAGTGTCGCCACTCGCCATGGACGCCGTTCTGTTCAAAGGCGTGAAGCGCACGCCCGTTTCATTGTCCGGAGATGACGTGGCGAAGACGCTGTGCAAGCTCACCGACGGCGGGAAATACGCCATGCTGGGTGTGCTGCACCGCGATCTGGGCTGGCTGGACAGGATCTTCAACCGCAGCGTGGCCAAGAAACTGACCCTGTGTACCAAGGTTCCGCTGCTGGTGTTGCACATGTGATCGCGCGGCGGTCACGGGCGGAAGAACTCACCGCACCTTCGGCCCGAACCGATCGAAAGTGGCGCGCTCCATCGCTTCGCGATGATCGGGATGCGCGATCATGGTGAGCGCCTCGGCGCGCTGGCGCAGGTTCTTGCCGTGCAGGTAGGCCACACCGTGTTCGGTTACCACGTAGTGGACGTGGGCGCGTGTGGTCACCACGCCTGCACCCTGTTTCAGGAAGGGCACGATCTTGCTCTCGCCCTTTGCTGTTGTGGATGCCATGGCGATGATCGGCTTGCCACCTTCGCTCAGTGCGGCACCGCGCATGAAATCCATCTGGCCGCCCACGCCGCTGTATTGCCGTGTGCCGATGCTGTCGGCGCATACCTGCCCGGTGAGGTCCACTTCGATGGCGCTGTTGATGGCCACCACCTTGGGGTTCTGCTTGATCACATCGCCGTTGTTCACGTACGCCGCATCAAGGAAGGCGAACTGCGGGTTGTCGTCGATGCGGTCGTACAAGGCGCGCGTGCCGAGCGCGAAACTGCTGACCACGCGGCCGGGATACTTCTTCTTGAAGCGGTTGGTGATCGCCCCGCGATCCAGCAGCGCCAGCAATCCATCACTGCACATCTCGGTATGCACGCCCAGGTCCTTGTGGTTGCGCAAGTGGCGCAGGATGGCATCGGGAATGGCGCCGATGCCCATCTGCAATGTGCTTCCATCCTCCACCAACGCCGCGCATAGCTCACCTATGCGCTCTTCCACCGGTCCGATGCGGCTGGCGTAGTCCACTTCGGGCAGCTCCTCTTCCACCTGTACCATGGCGGCGAAGCGGCTCACATGCACCTGCCCTTCGCCATGCGTGCGCGGCATGCGGGGGTTCACCTGCGCGATCACGGTGCGCGCGTGGCGCACGGCGGCACGCGCCACGTCCACGCTGACGCCCAAGGTGCAGAAGCCGTGTTTGTCCGGCGGCGACACATGCACCAGCGCGACATCCAAGGGCAGCACGCCATGCTCGAACAGCAGGGGGATCTCGCTGAGGAACACCGGCACGTAGTCGCCGTGCGGCCCGTGTACCACATCGCGCACATTGTCGCTCACGAAGAGGCTGTTGACGAAGAAGGCGCGTTGCACTTCGGGCACATCGAAGTTCATCGGCCCCAGCGTGCTTATGCTCACCAGTTCCACGACCTGTCCCGCCCCTGCGGGATCGCTCAGTTCGGCGGCCCGCCCCAGCAATGCGCGCAGCAGCACGTGCGGTGTGGCCGCGCTGCCATGCACGAACACGCGCTGGCCGCTCAGGACCAATGCTACCGCTTGTTCAGCGGTCATCCACGGGGCACGATACGGTGTATCAGTTCGATCCACGTTGCTAGTCCTTCACGAACATCAACGGTGCGAACGCGGGCAGGCCCTCCAACCGCAACCAATACGCGCCTGCTTGCAGCGGTCGGGTATCGAGCCGACCAGCGGTAACGCTGTTGCTGATGATGATGCGGCCATCGGAGGTGTACACGGTTGCGATGCGGTTCGATCCCACGCCGTCCAATTGGATGTGGTCGTTGCATGGGTTGGGATATGCCTTCAATGCAGGGCGCTGCGCAGTGTGTACCAGCGTGGGCAGTTGAAGCGGGTTTCCATAGCTGCCAACGTATTCCACCGAACAATCCGGCAGCACGTTGAATTCCCAGAACCGGCGCGCCATGCATCCGGCAGGGCAACCGCCCCAACCGCGCGAATACACGAGTTGTACATGGTCCACGTACACTGAATCCGTGATGGTGTTGCCATCGCAGCAACCGCCATCGGGTTCGGAATACGCAACACCCGGCAGATCGGCGAACATGGCGCACAAGGGGAGGAGGTTCTGGTTGGCCGCTGTATTGAACACAGCAAGATGGCTTCCGCCCATCGAAACCCAATCGTAGTAGTTCGTCAAGGTGATCCCGTAAGTGGCCAGAAGCTGGTCGATGGCCAGGCTGCCCGTTGGAATGTTGCCCTGTTGGAGTTGTACCATCCAGGGCAGGGTGGAGTCGGCCGCTACGTAGAACGATCGTAGCGGCATCCAAGGGAAGACATGGATATTGAACATGTCCACCACCGTATCGCGCGCGGGCAGGGTGGAATTGTACACCGCGATCAGCGCGTTCATGGCCATTCGTGACCATGCGGTATCAATGACCACGGAATCCGTCCAGGTCGTTCCATTGCGGAAGGTGCGGTCCAATGCGAGTCGGTCGGCATCATCCTGGTACATGGCCACCACGCTGTCCGGTGCGGTGCATGGAACGTTGAACGGTTGCGCGGCCATGGTGATGGGCAGCAAGAGCGAAGCAGCCAGGATCGCTGCGGTCTTGGATCCGTTGCTCAGCAGTGCCACAACCAAGGAACCGGGTGTGTGCCGCGCGGGATCGCTGATAGGAGTATAAGTTGTGGTCTTCATGATGTCTCCGGATAGGGTACGTACGCGGTGAGCCGCAGAGCAATTTCTCGGAGTGCTCGTTGCGGAAAGAACGAAGCCAAGGTACTGCACCCAGCGCGTTGGCTATCCCTTGCCCCAATGATACCCGACACTCAACAGCAATGCCCCTGCGCGGTTGCGCAAGGTGTAAGGGTCCAGGAGGTATTGGCTCTTGATGGCCACGAGGCCATGCAAGTACGTCGCCTTCATTTCCAGCTGCCAATGCTCGCCGATGCGATGGCCGATGCCGATGCCTGCGAGCGCTTCAAGATCCCATCGGCTGTGGTCATCCAGCACCAGCGGTTTTTCACCCTGCAACTTATGGTTGGTTTCGGCACCACCGAAAAGTGGAATGCGACCCGTAGCAGCTATGGCATACGCGGGAGCAAGACCCGCCGAAACAAGGCCGTAAGTCTCGTGGCCGAAGGACCGTTGCATGGTGAGCGGAATGGCCAGGTAGGTATAGCGCAACTGGAAGTCCGGGCTTTGTACGATCGGGGGTCTGTCCCACGTTTGCCGGGCATCGACATGGAGCGCGAAGCCTTTGCTTTCGGCCAGAAGCCCGATACCGAAGGAGAGTCGTGTGCCCACCTTGTGTCGGTATTCCAGACCAAGAGCGGGGCCACCAAGGGGTGTGAGGTCTTTGAAGGATCTGAGGAGGTGTAGTTCGTTGATACCGTTGAAAGCGAATAGCCGCCCGTGACGGACAGGGTATGCTGGGCGGAGGCATACAAATTGTGAATGACCACGGCCAATAACAGCAATGGGAACCGGATCTTCCTGAGCGTGGCCCGTGGCTGCCAGGTGGACATGGTCCACTGCTTACGCCTTCGGCTTGAACCACACGTAGCTTAGGCCAAGGACCCCGGATAGTGTGCGCTCACGTATGACCTCATTCACGAAGAATTCGGTGTTGCTCAGGTTGCCGAACCCGTGCAAGTAGCGCACCTCGGCGCTCACGCTGAAATTCGTGCTGAACTGCCAGCCCATGCCAGCCGATGCCGCTGCGGAAACACCCCAGCGCCAAACATTGTCGGTAACATCGGTGTGAACGAAGTCGCCGAGGTTGCCTGGCAACTGAGGAGAGATGACGGTTCCTTGCCGCAGCCATGCAGGCACCACCGACAGCGAAGTCAACGCATGCACTTTGCCCGGTGTGCGGTAGTTGGCCCCGATCGCCAAGGAGACATGATCGAACAGGTACCGTATCTCATCACGACCTGTCTCGGTACCATTCTCATCGGTGTAGATCAATGGCAATGCACCGCCCCGCCGTTCGTTGAGCAGTTGCGCCTGCAGCCCGAAACCACCCTTGATCTGGCGTGCGTAGCCCATTCCGAACAGGGCGCCTGCTGTTGGGCCTGAAGCCCTGAAGATGTCATTGCCGCGCAACGTACACTGGCTCGCGCCGCCCAGAAAGGTGAGTGAATTGCGTTGCGCCGTTACCACGAGTGGAACAACGAGACCGAGCATGAAGAAGATCGCTTTCATGGCGCGCATGTTATTCAGGGAATGGGAGTTGGAGGATCTCCTGACCGCTGCCATCCGGGTTCATCAACACGATCTCAGTTTCGATCCGCAAGTTGAATTCACTGATCGGTGTGCGGGTTGTGCGCGTGGTCAAGAGCTTGTTCGTCTGCGATGAGTGATCCAAGCCAACGAAGTAGCGGGAGTTACAGGTGGTGCACAGTTGTGTTGTTCCACCATCCGAAAGGTCAGTACGGTAGAGTCCGCCTGCATGCATCCACACCGCCGTGGTATGGTCCGCGAGCACAGCGATCCCGCTGGGACCAGCAAAGTCGTACAGGTCGGTCGGGTAGTCACAGACTTTGTACGGTTCCGAACCGATCTGCCATAACCATACCCCGCTACTGAGGGTCGCCAAGGTGTTCGGGGCGTACCAGCAGCCACCATTGAAGAAGCCCGCTACGGTATCCGTTTCGTTCGTTGAAAGATCCATGATGATCGGATACGCACCCCCTGGCTGGTACTGATAACCAAACGAACCGCCCGATGGCGACCAAAGCGGATTGAAGTTCATCCTGGTGAAAGTCAATTGCGAAAGGCTGTCCCCGTTGTCCTTGATCCGGTAAATGTTCTCTCCTTCGTTGCTCATCAGGTTCAGCAGGATCCAGCCGTTGCTGCCCCAGTCCGCCGGGTGGCTCATGTTCACCAGGTTCGAGCCGCTCAAGATAATCTCCATTGTGCCACTGCTTATCCGTTAGCGGTGCAGGTTGAAATTGGTCTGTGATCCGAACGGGCGCTCAACGAACATGATCTCATCCCCATCGTTCGGGTTGAAGCGCGGACCGCCGACCACATGCTCGGATACTATGAAATTCCACCCGACCATGGGTGTAGGCGGGGTGGGTATACAGTCGGATGGCAGCCCTCCTTCGCCCAATGGTTGGTCCTTCCGGCAAGCCGGAAAGACCAACAAAAGGCTAAGAAGACAGGCGATATGTACTCTGGTTGCCATCTCTTCGGCTACCGCTTGACGAACCGCTTTACAATGGAACGGACACCCGCGCCAAGACGCAACGCGTAGGTTCCTTGGCTGAGACTTGTTACCGGGATCTGGTGCAATACACGTTGCCCGGCAAGTACCTGCTCCTTGATAACTATCCGGCCTGCCACATCGATCACTTCCAGCGGCATCATTTCGTTCCCATCCAAATTCAACAGGATATTCAATATCTCATCGGCAGGTGTTGAGAACAGAACGACAGCTTCATCCGTCACATCTACTTCCTCAACCCCTACAGTCGCTGGGTCATACAAATACAGCGAGTACCCTGTGGTGAGGGATCTGGGACGTGCGGGGATCACTGTCATAGCGCGCATGCTATTCTGGGAATGGGATGTCCAGCACCTCCTGGCCTGTACCATCTGGGTTCATTCTTACCAAGGTGGTATAGATGTACAGGTCATTGCCATCCGGTACCCGGTCCACGCGGATCGTGAGCAGCTTGTTTATCGCAGGGTGGTATGAAAGCCCCACGTAGTATGATGCGTTACAGGTTGTGAGCAGCTTCGTGGTCTGGTGCGTATTAATGTCAGTGCTCCAAACTCCCGCGTCCGTGGACCATACAACAGCGTGCTCGCTGATATGGGTAACACCCGTTCCGCCGCCGGAATTATTGGGGCTGTAGTGAGCAAGCACATCCACTTGACAATCTACGATATTGGCTCGGCGCAAGTCAACAGCCGTTGCTGAAGTTATCCAGAATGGATCATACCATTGAGCACCGTCGTACATGCTACACGGAGCTTCAAGGGTATCCAAATAGGTACCGTGGCTATCGATGATGAATGAACTTCCTATGGATGTATAGAAGCCGATGCGTTCGCGAGGTCTGTCCCAGATAGGCGCGTAGCAGCCACCGGTAAAGGTGAGTTGTGTCAAGCTGTCGCCGTTCGTCTTGATCTTGTACACGTTCTCATCCCCGGCATTCAGGCTGATCCACCCTGGCGGTCCCCATTCACAGGGGAAGATCAAGTAGCTGCTGAAGACCAACCGCAGTTGGCGCGTTTGCAAGTTGTAGATCCACACCTTACGCGGCGACCCGATCGGGCCGGTACTGAACATGCACTCCTGAGGGTTGTCCGGGTTGAAGCGGGCATCATCCAAGGTGTTCATTTCAGGGATGTAGTTCCAGCCTGAGAGCGGGCTTTGAGGCGTGGGTACGCAGATGCCTTCTTCCGTTACGACGAATTCCGGGTCTTTGCGACATGCCGCCATGCACAGCAGCAGGACCGCAAGCATGCTGGAAGTAACACGTGGTATGCTCATCGCTTGATGAATCTGCCCGTGAAGGACTGGGTGCCGGATGAAACGCGTGCGACATAGACCCCGCTGCTCAAGCCGGAAACATCCAAGGTGAAGCGGCCATTCGATGTCAGTGCTGGAGCGAAGAGCACTTCGCGCCCGGTACCATCGATGATGGCTAGCCGGGCACTTCCGTCCAGTTGGGAGGTGATCAGGATGTTGAGCACGTCAGTTGTTGGCGAAGGGAAGACCGACAGCCCGTTCTGCATGGCGGTTGGCTCGGTAATGCCCACGATCGTGGGATCGTACAGGTGCAGGGAATAGGCTGTGCGCAATTGGCTTGGGGGGGCAGGTATCCATACATCAACAGCCTGGTTCATCGGATAGGTTCCAGTTACATGCACGCAGTACGTTTGTGTGGTAACTGCGGCTGCATTCTGGTTGATGTTGAAGTTGTACGCCGCCCAGGTAGCCCCGTCCTGCGGATTCGCTGCGGAAATGCCGGAGTTTGAACTGAACCGGCCCCAGTTGTTGAGGATCTGTGTGCCGGACGGGAACACATCCAAGAAAGTACTGGTCACAAGAAAGCGATCCACGAAGTAGGTGCCCGCCGCTACCCCTAAACCGCCGTTCGTAATGACCGATGGGATGTGGGAAGCGGTCTGTTGCGTGTTGGTACTGGCCGGTGTTGCCGAATAGCCATTAGCGGAACTTGTACGCGCCCAGCGATCAAGGATCTGCGTGGTAGGGCTGAAAACGTTCAGGTAGGTGTGGATGACCTGAACACGGTTGGCAACGTACTGCCCATTGGCTAAACCGCCAGCATTGTTCATCAGGATCACATTTAGACCCGCGAACGTGGTCTGTTGGGTACTGTTCGGTGTGCTGCTGTGGAAGACGGTATAGTAAGGCCGCTCGATGCGTTGAACAGAAGCGCACACCGGTTGACCCTGCGTTGGTCCTACAAGGGATATAGCCACCCTGGCCGGATCTGCGACGAACATGCCGAACACCCTCATACTATTCGGGGAATGGGATCGAAATGATCTGCTTGTCGCTGCCGTCCAAATTCATGATCACAACGGAAGATCCATTTTTCAAGACATTCTGCACCGGGTCATTAGGCGTTTGCTTCACACGCGCTAGGAGCAATTTGTTGTTCAAGGGGTGGCAGTCTACGCTGGAATAGGCGTTGGAAGAGCAGGTCTCTTCGATCAGCACCGTTTCATGCGTGGCAATACTTGTGGTATGCAAACCAGGGTTCCATGTCCAAACAATACGGTCGAGGTCATTCACGAAGGAAGCGCGATAGTAGTTGCCGATAGAAGGCTCACTAATAAGTGGGACGGGAACGCCTTCATAGGGGTTAAAGATGTACAATCCAGAAGACGGATTCACTAAATAGGCAGGGTGCCGCCAAGATGAAATGGATTCGGCATAGCCACCTCCATTCGGTAATTCCTGAATGAAGGACCCGTCAGCAAGCATGATCCGTGTGCTGTTGTCTGCGTGATAGTACACAATGGTATCACCCCAGTAGTTCCACTCACCCCCGAAATTCTGAGCGTCGAAGGTGAGCTGGGTCAAGCTGTCTCCGTTCGCCTTGATCTTGAAGATGTTCGCAGGCCAACCGAAGTTCAATAGGATCCAGCCACTTGCTCCCCACTCGGCGGAAGCAAGGAATTGTCCTTCGATCAAGTACTCAACTTCATGGGTGCTCAAATTGTACTTCCACAATTTGGATAGAAATGCAGTGCGGTATTCCAGTATTATGAATTCGTTCGGGTCATTGGGGTTCCAACGTGGCGCCCACACGAATGGAGCAGACAACCAATAGTTCCAACCAAATGGCGGTTCACTGGGCAATGGGACACAAGGTGTGGCTGCCCCCCCACCGGAAGGACCCGGCTCCGGAGCCGGATCCTTCCGACAGGCCGGTAGTGCGATCATATATATAAGGATGAGGCAAGACCAGCGCATGGTGCTCAGTACTTTACAAAACCACGTATGATGCGGTCGTCGGTGCTCATCAAGCGAAGTGTGTAAGCACCCTTAGCCAAGTCACCGATTGGCAGTGCCTCTCGCAACGCAGTGCGGATCCCAAGGTCGGCTTGTCGGACAAGTCTGCCTGAAGCGTCCATGATCTCATACCGGAAGCGCGTCGGTTGTTCGTTGTTCAGGTGGATGTTCAAGACATCCATGGCCGGATCAGGGTAAGCGTTCACGTTCCACTGTGACGCGGTCTCGTCAATACTTGTGAATTCCGGATCATAGAGGTGCAAGGAGTAAGCTGTCCTTAGGTCCGCTGGAGATGCCGGTATCCACTGGCCGCCGATCTGGAATGCCATAGTAACGGCAGTTATAGTGGCCGTATTACCCGTGATCGAGAACGTATACGTGCCACCAGGTCTGCCATTCAAATACAGTGGCAGAGTTGAGTATCCCACCGTTCCGCTATACCGTGCCCAGGAATCGAGGATCACCGTGCTAGTTGAGAAGGTGTTGGTGTAGGTTTGGGTCACCTGCACCTTATTCGCGCTATGGCTCCCGGGACTGATACCGTTTATGGGGTGATCCAAAATGACCGTAAGGTTCCCCAAGGAGGTCTGAGTTGTTGTAGCTGGTGAGCCGGAATGGTACACTCTGTAGCGAGGCCACTCGATCATGCTCATCGTGTTGGCTGCATCTATACGGCCCCAACCACTTTCAGCATCGTAGCCAGTTTGATAAGGAAATCCAACGATATCTGTCGCATACCGTTGCAGCAGAAATTCGATATCATCCGGGGCCAGGTCGTTTTCCCGACCGTTAAGGACGTTATGATCACTCATCATCAATGCGGCTACTCCACTGGCATGGGCACATGCAGAACTGGTGCCATTGGAACAAGTGTATTGCCCACTCAACCCACAAGTGTTCCAGTTGTATGGCTGTGCGGAATACTGCGTGGTTGCCACCAACTCGGTCACACCTGGAGCGATGAGGTCCATTTCGACCCCGAAGGAGGATCCAAAGTTGTTCGTCGTAGTGGCTGCATGTCGTTTTCCATTAATGCCGCTGGCACCCACGCTCAACACCGATTGATCCCCAGCGATCAAAACTGGGAAATACAAATTCTCGACCGCTCCATTACCACGCCCGGCAACAACGAGACATTCATTTTGAAAGCTGAAGTTCACGGCGTTATGCATTGTCGAACTAGATACTGTGCTTACCCATGAGTGGTTCTGGATATGCAAGCCAAAACCAGTGCTTGAGCTACCTTCTTCTATTGCTGCAGAAACTCGTTCGTCCGTAGTCAAGCTATTGTTGCTGAAGATCGCCATGGAATATAGGGCAACACCGGTATTCCCGTCGCCGTCCACATCGCCCCCAGCAATGCCCGCCACCCCTTGTCCGTTGTTTCGTAAAGCTCCGATAACGCCAGCGTTTGCAGTCCAGTGGCTGTTGGGCGGGCTTGTAACATTCTGCAGATCCGTTTGATGGTAATAGTCATATCCACCTTCCACTTTGGACCCTGAGTAGGTGCCATCGCCAAAATCCTCGTGCGCCCAATATATTGGATCGTCATAAACCCCGACTTTAACATAGGGCTGGCCAACTTGAATGTCCCAAGCACCCGCCAAGTTGATGCTCGCGACAGGGTACGTACTATTCGGGATCAGGCCAGCTTGATAGGTCGTGAAATACGGATCATTGGGTGCACTCGTATGAACGCCAACCCCGTTCACTTCCACATGATCAATGTATTGGGTTAATTGGGCAAGACTGTCCTTGGTGGTGACAAGGTCCATGCCTGCTTCAAGCTGTACAAGAAAGGTGCTCCAGAACTCAGGTACGCGAATGGATCTTCCGCTTCGCGAAATGGAAATACTGTCCGCCGTGGTCAACCGTGGGAAGATCTTGATAACCGTCAATTCCTTGGTGCCAGGGTCGAGTCCAAGAATTGCTTTGATCTCACCTGTGACTGCGGGCCCCACCACCTTTGTCAGTTCGCCGGATCTCCATCCTTTGTCATTTACCACGTCGGTATTCACCACGCTCGATCTGAACTTCACGATCAACTCTTTGTCCATACAGTACGGATCTCCATTCTGGTCGTACACAACACCGTTGTCCTTCTTCAGTGTACTATACTTCACCGTAGTGTACGTGGCCGAAGCCCCCGACCCCGACAAGCCGTTCACGTACACCTTGCCGTCGCTACCAACCAACAGTCCCAGGCCCTTGTCATCGCCATTCAACCCATCGTATTCCCGCTCCCATTCCAGCGTTCCATCCGCGCTGTACTTCACCGTCATGAAGTTCTTGCTCGTGCCATCGTAGATCGTTCCCACAACGATCACACCTCCATCGGTGGTCACGGCCAGTTTGTTGGCCTCTGCGGTCCATGGATCATCACGCGCCTGGTAGCGTTTCTCCCAGATCACCGAACCCGCCGCATCATACTTGATGGTGATGAAATCGCTGCCGCCGTTGGTCTTGCGGGTGTGGCCTGTCACAAACACGTTGCCCAAGTTATCCCCTCCAACCGCTTTGCCCATGTCCTCCAACCCTTGACCAGTGTAGTTCTGCACCCAGGCCAACCCGAAGGAGCTGTTCAGCTTCACGGTCTGAATATCCTTGTTGCCCGCCACCTCACGATATCCAGTAATGAAGAGACTACCTGCATTGTCGCGGGTGAAGGCCAGCGCGTTGTCCAGTCCCACTCCCGGAATGTTCACCCGGTTCACGCCGGATTGCGCACCGCTCACTTTGTTGTAGCGAACCGTGGCATAGTCCCACGCATTGATCGCCGTTGCCGAACCACCGGTTATCACTGGGTCGTTCAAGAGGTCGAACTCAATGCCCGTTGCAACGTCGGCAAACCCGGCGTAGTCGTAAGTCGCGCTCCATTGTATTGCGCCGCTTGCATTCAATTTCAAGATGGCATAGTCCGGGTTGGTCAACGTGTTTAGCGTACTACCAGCGGCGTAAATGTTCCCACTGGGATCAATGGCCACACAACTCGGTGCGTCCATCAAGTTTGCCGGACCGTTCCAAAATGCACTCCACACCAGCGTACCTGCCGCATTGTACTTCAAGACGGCGATATCCAGACTGGACGACGTGTTCGTTACCGCAGCGGCGACGAAACAGTTGCCCGAACCATCGGCTGCTACCGCCACCCCGTAGTCCTGTACACCTGCGGTTCCTGCGAAGGTTTGCTGCCAGAGCAAGGTGCCAGCGCGATCATACTTCGTGATCAATACGTCAGGGTTGCCGGGCGCAACGAGGGTGTTGCCAACCATGATCACATTGCCTTGCGCATCGAACATGCTTGCCGTCCATCCAAATTGTCCGGCGCGCCAGTGGTTTCGGCCCACTCCTTGTTGACGTGCATCTGTGCGGGCACCGCCAATGATAATGCAATGGTGCAGAAGAGACTGGCACGCCTTCTCCAAACAGGGTCGTTGTGTTTCATTGGATCAGGTTTTGGGGTTTGACCCCCAAGTTATCCTCACGTCACCGGCTTTCCGAACGCAAGTACCAAGTTATCGGAGATCCCCATACCGATATCGGAAGTGGCGATAATTTGCAGACCTATTCTCGTGGATCATGAACAAGAAGGAGATCGGCATGCGCATCAAACAACTACACGAAGACCGTGGGCTTCACCAGAAGGAGGTCGCCGCAGTGCTTGGTATTGGACCACCCGCGTACTGTGATCTGGAAAACGGTCACACCGCATTCACAGCTGTCGCCTTGGACAAGTTGGCCGAGTTCTATGGGCTCACCTTGGACGAGTTCCTGCACGCTGACAAAGCGGTGATGAACATGCACGATCACGCTTCGCATGGGTACAAC
>Ga0136636_10001157_pt1 | contig 15077 bp, 11 predicted proteins | sample AntDrymUQ8522106_2_FD_104653 | JGI IMG/M metagenome (GOLD analysis project Ga0136636, IMG submission 104653) | Polar desert sand microbial communities from Dry Valleys, Antarctica - metaG UQ852 (21.06) | ecosystem: Environmental > Terrestrial > Soil > Desert | place: Antarctica: Dry Valley... | reverse complement strand
ATGATAATTAGTAAGCTGTTCGACCCCGGATGGGGTCGCATATTCGCATGTTTGATCCATTTCTATAAACATTTTATCCCTCTGGGATAATTTCCTATCTGAAATTTCAGGTAATGATCTTTTCAGCAAGCCATAGTATTTTTTTTCTTCGTGAGTTAGTGCCTTCGTGTTTAACTTTTAAAACAATTTCCTTCGTGTTTATTTTATCATAATTCCCGAACCAAATCTGCCATCAGCTTTTTGCCTTGCCGAAAAGAACGTTTCAGCATTTTGAAATGTGCAGATGCCTGATGCTTCGATGTTTTCTGATTTAATGCCACAGTCTTTTAATATTTCTATGTTAGCAGCAACTATATCCACATGGGGTTTGGGCCATTCGGGATTTCTAATTACAATGTTACCATTGGTTTGAAATGTCTCATTAAAAACTGAAGCTACTTCTTCACCTACTTCGAACGATTCGGCATAAATACATGGCCCGATAGCAACTACCATATTCTTCGGGTAACAACCATATGTTTCTTTCATTGTTTCAATAGCTTTTGCAGCTATCTTTTTGACTGTACCTTTCCAGCCTGCATGGGCAATCCCAATAACTCTGGAAACTGCATCGTAAATCAAAATGGAAGCACAATCGGCAGTGAGGATACAGAGACAAACATTATGCAGATTGGTAATCATGGCATCCACTCCGTGCAAAATCAGGTATTGTTCTTCTTCAGGTTTGTCCAGAAATGTTTTATCAATCACTTCAACTTTATCGTCGTGGGTCTGACTGGGAAAAATCAGGTTTTTAGGGTCAATCCCGAACGATAATGCAATTACTTCCCGGTTTCTCTTCACATTATAAGGGTCGTCGTTAACCCGAAGACTCAGGTTTAATGAGGAATGCGTTCCTTCGCTTATTCCGCCTTCACGGGTTGAAACGAAATGCAGCAATTCCGGATATTGATTCAGGTTTTCAAATAAATAAAAAGGAATGATATTAATATTTTGGGTGATCATAAGCGATTTAACGATTCAGTATCATTTTTGTAAGCTGCCAACTCGATTACCTGCTGGGTTTTCTTGTTTTGACGTTTAGTTTTCTTGGATCTTGGCGAGTATCAAATACATCAGTAATTAATATTCCTTCATCAACTTTCTTATAAACAATCTAATAATTATCCTTAACTAAATATCGATGACTTTCTCCTAATTGGTTCAATGTTAATTCAATTTGTCCAGAGTCAGGATGTTTTATCAGTTGTTTGGTCGCAGAAAAAATACTATTCTTGATTTTATAGCAATGTCTTTATTTGCAACATCTTTGTAGTATTTGTAAATTTCAATAAGAGTCGTTAATCCAAAATCAGACCAAATTATTTTCATAGGATTACCAATTTTCAGATTCATATTCCAATTGTTCTTGGGTCTTGAATTTGCCTGCTTGGTAATCTTTGTTTGATTGTTTTGCTCTTGCTAATAGCTGTCTTTGTGTAAAAGGTTTTAAATCCCTTTTAACTTCTTGTGGATTCTGGCTCTCAAAAATTGTAGATTCTATTTTACTAAAAGCCTTTTCGTCCTGTAGACTAATCAGGTATTTTATAGCATTCAATTTTCTGGTTTGCAAATCCATTATTTCTATTTTTTACGAAGATACGATATAATCATTTAATTAAATCGATGGTGGTTTCTGTTTTTCTTTAACCTTGAAAGTAAACGTTGTTGTAAGCTCTGGAAAAAGTTGAAAAATACTAAAGAGCAAAATAAAAACTTTTGTCGTTGCTTAACATTCCACTTTCATCATACATAAATGGAAATGTTGAAGTCATATTGGGGTAGATAATTTTTGGTTTGGCAAATTCCTGATGGTAAGCAATGCTATCTTGGGTTTCAAACCACTTGCCAGCTGTCTTTTTTCTTGCACCATATACTCCTGTTTGGTTTAATCGATCAAATCCAAACGAAAGTAAATGTTCTTTAATGGCAGGATAGCTTTCTATATCTAACTTTAAGGTAGGAAACGTACTGATTAAATATTCAAATCCGGTTATTCCATAAGGAGAAATATCTCTGCCGCGCACCATTAGTTTTATTAATTCTGCATTCTTACAATCTGCTTCAATAAGCTTTTGACGTGTTTTTTCATCAATATAAAAAGCTTCATTGTACCCAGTTTTTATTTCATAATTTATGATAACAGGCAAATCCTTCAATTTAATACCTTTAAGCTTCATCTGTTCCAACTTACGAGAGTCTTTTATTGGCTGAATACTCCATTCATTTTCACTAAATCTGGAAGATGAGTAATCATGCATATTAGCTTTTACCTCTGTTAAAAAATCGCCATGAACGATTCGTCTTTAATTTTTTTGGGAATGCCTTTCAGGATTGATTCATACGACAAACACATGTAAAGCAGTTCGAAATCGGACGGTGAACATTCGTACGATTTGTGAAAAAGCTCAACTGGCCTATATTGCATTAGTTTCATCAACAATTGTTTAGCTGCATTGTTCCTTAAATAAAGTCTAAATTTCTATGATTGATGTTATTTGGAACAGCTTGCTTGAACTCAGGAGATTGCTCAGTTCGTGCGATCAGAAAAATTTTTCAGTTCAGATATTATACTCTCAAAGTAATTATCATGTTCAGTTAGGAGTTGCAGCGGCAGGACAAAAGCCTGAGATAAAGTTTACTTTTGATGATAAAACCAACTATTCTCAAATCAATTATTGCTGGGATAAAAATTTTGATGTTCAGGCTCAGCAGGAGATCCCTGAAGATCTCGATTTTCAGTTTATTGATACCTACCTTCCTTATTGTTTTTCTACCCTGAAATCGCATAAACTCAAGCGTGCTTATGGCATTTCGCATTATGCACAATCGCTCGATGGTAAAATCGCTACTTTCGATGGGCATTCCAAATGGATAAGCGACCAGGAGGATCTTACGCATTGTCACCGTATGCGTTCCTTATGCGATTCGATATTAATTGGCATGAATACTTTACGAAACGACAAGCCAAGGTTAAATGTAAGGCACGTGAAAGGGAATAATCCTATAAAGGTGGTAGTGGGAAGTTCTTCAGCCAGTTTCTCCAGTTTAATGGAATACAAGGAAAAAATTATTCTTTTTACAAGCGAATCAGCAAAAATACTACAGGGAGTAGAGCAGGTTTCTTTACCTATGAAAGCCCAACTGCCAGTTTTTATTATGAAGCATTTATATAAAATGGGAATTCATTCTGTATTTATTGAAGGTGGCTCCCGAACCTCTTCATCGTTTTTGAAAAATAAAATGATCGATGAAATACAGTTGTATGTGGCTCCTATAATATTTGGATCAGGATTACCGAACTTCGATCTGCCACAAATCAGACATGTTAAAGATGCTGTTGGATTTTCATCGCATCAGTTTAAAACTATGGGAGAAGGAATGTTTTTTAAAGGAAAGGTGAAGTGGAATACTCATAAACGAAAACGAACGTCAATAATAACTGAATGACAAAATCACTGGAATTGTGGCATGTGTCGTATAAGGAATCGGAGTTAAGAGAAAGTCCTTTGGAAAAACCTGAACCTGATGATCTGGTAATTGAATCGGTTTTTTCAATGGTAAGTCCGGGAACTGAGCGAATTGTTTCACTTGGAAATGTGCCGGAAGAAGTAGGGGAAAATATGCGGGTTCCTTATATGAAAGGTTTTTTTTCATTCCCGTGTACTTATGGATACTCGCTTGTGGGAATGGTTATGCAGGGTTCGGACGAAATGATGGGGCAACTGGTTCATGTTATGCATCCTCATAAATCGGTGGTAACGATCAAAAAAGATTTGGTATTTCCTGTACCAGGATTTATTCCGGCAAAAAGAGCCGCCCTCGCCAGTAATCTTGAAACTGCTATAAATGCCATTTGGGACAGCGGCCTTTCAGCAGGTGATAAGGTTTTGGTGGTTGGTTTTGGAATTATAGGCGCTTTGGTTGCAATGCTGATTAAGCGTTTTCCGGGAGTGGATCTGCTGGTGCTCGAAAAGGAACAGGAAAGAGCTAAAAAAGCTGAAGAATTGGGTTTGAGGGTTTTATCAACCTCTAAAAGAATAGGGAACAATTATGATATTGCATTTAATACCAGTGGTTCCGGCAGGGGTTTGCAGACTTGCCTGGATGTTTTAGGCTTTGAGGGAAAAGTGATAGAATTGAGCTGGTTTGGTTCGGATGCTGTTAATTTAAAATTAGGGCATGGATTCCATTATAACCGCAAGCAAATTATTAGTTCCCAGGTTTCTAATATTCCTTCGAGTAAAAGTAATCGCTGGAACTATCAGCGAAGAAAAGAATTAGTCTTTAAACTTTTAAAGGATGATGTATTTGATCAATTAATAACCCTTGAGGTTCCTTTCAGCAATGCTCCTTCCTTTTTTAAAAAATTAAGGAATGAAGAAATTCCTGATATCGGAATAGTTTTTTCGTACTGTTATGTTTAAATCTATGTACAGTGTTACTATCCGCGATCATATAATGATTGCACATTCATTGAATAATGAAGCTTTTGGCCCGGCTTCCAATTTACACGGAGCAACTTATATTGTCGATGTTACATTTTTTTCGGAGACTCTAACCGAATCCAATATTGTATTAGACATTGGACTGGCTCAACAGGTTCTTCATGATTGCCTTCAACCATTACGATACAAAAATCTCGATGAAGTGCCTGAATTTAAGCATCAGCTAACAACAACCGAGTTTCTGGCCCATCATATCCACAATTCTGTTAAGGAAGCCGTTAAAATTGTATTTCAGGGAAAAGTGAAAGTTGTTCTTGGTGAATCGCATGTTGCATGGGCATCATATGAATCATGATAAAGTAATTCATTTGGTATACACCGGCAATTTCAACGCATTAACCGGAGGATATATTCTTCTTTTAATAATAGTATTCAATTTGATACCACCTATTGAAAATTTTGTTACTTTGTAGTAAGAACAACCATTATTTCTAAAATATTAATGAAGCATTTTTTAACGGCAATTTTGGTATTGCTTAACTCGGCTGCTGTTTTATCGCAAAATATTACTTACAGCGATAATTACAGAAAACTTCAGCAATCGCTTGCTCAGGGATGGAACACCTGGAATACTGAAAGCATGTTATCGCATGTTTTATTGCCCGAAGCTATAGCGGTAAACATTTGTATGAATAACACTGCAAATGGCGCTTCGTATTTAAAAGAGTCGTTTAAAGTAAAAGAGGGTCGACCGGAAAAAGTTTCACCAGGATGGCATTCGAGCGATGGCAGCTATACCGAAATCATAGTGGATTGGAGCGATAATACTTTTAAAATCCAGACAGCATCCAAAGGAAATCAGTGGGTAGCGTTAATTACAACTATGAAGGCAAGTTCAATGATGCCGAATGTGATTATCGAAACGGGAATTCTTTGGAACCATTCAGGTAAATTCTCACTTTCCGGAAATAATATATTTGTCGAAACTGATACAAGAAGTATCCTGATAGGAACTCCAAATAAAATAACAACCGATTACATCCCTTCCAATTCTCCTTACCTTGCTGTTCCTTTGGCGGGCGAAATTGGCATATATGCCGGTGTTCCCATGAGTATGAACGATATACAGTCGTTTATTGAAACTAACCGGAATAACATGGAAAAAGAAGCCATGCAATATGAGGGATTATCGGAAGTTTACCGCACCATGTCGTCAGTGTTAGGCTGGAACACTATTTACGACCCACAGAATAAACGTGTTATCACTCCTGTGAGCCGTTCTTGGAATTCCAATTGGGGTGGCTGGGTTTTATTCGATTGGGATACCTATTTTGCCAGTTATATGTTTTCACTTTTTAATAAGCCACTGGCTTATGCCAATGCCATCGAAATTACCAAATCGATAACTGCCGGTGGGTTTGTGCCAAATTTTGCATCGTCCTACGGCAAAACTTCTATCGACAGAAGTCAGCCTCCTGTCGGCAGTTTTGTTATCAAGGAAATTTATAAGCATTACGGAGAGGAATGGCTTCTACGGGAAACATACGATGAACTCCTGAGCTGGAACAGGTGGTGGCCAAAAAATAGGGACAACAATGGTTACCTGAGCTGGGGATCCAATCCGGTTAGTGACCCTAAATATCCCTGGCAGGCTAATAACTGGCAGGCGGCTGCTTACGAATCAGGCCTCGACAATTCTCCTATGTTTGATAATGTTCCCTTTAATAAAAGCAAACATGTTCTGGAACTTGCCGATGTTGGCCTGTTATCCATGTATATCTGGGATTGCCAGAACCTTGCAGAAATTGCCGAATTACTGGGTAAAAAAGAAGATGCCAAAGAATTAAAGGCACGTGCTGATAATTATAATAAAGTATTAAAAACACTGTGGAGCGAAGAAAAAGGTATATTCCTGAATAAAAGAACGGATACCGAATTGTTTAGCGAGAAATTATCCCCCACAAATTTCTATCCTTTGTTATCGGGAACTCCAACACAGTCGCAGGCCGAGCGAATGATAGAAGAACATTATTTTAATCCTGAGGAATTTTATAGTGAATGGATGATACCAGGTATTTCGCGAAACGATGCTGCATTTAAAGATCAGAATTACTGGAGGGGTCGCATATGGGGTCCTTTGAACTTTCTGGTGTATGTAGGAATGTCTAACTATAATCTTGCAGATGCTAAAAAAGACCTGATCAGGAAATCCCGTGATCTTTTAATGCGTAACTGGTTCGAAAAAGGTACAATAAATGAGAATTATAATGCGATCACGGGATATGCCGACGATGTTACCAACAGCGATCCATTTTATCATTGGGGAGCATTGCTCGGATTTATGTCTTTTATCAACGACAACTATATTCCTAATCCCGCAACAAAGTTTTATCTGAAACAAAAATAAATCAATATTCACTTAACTTAATAAAATGAAGAACTACTTTTTTTTAGTATTGATTGCCCTGTTTGTCACTTCATGCAGTAAGATGAAGGAAGTGGTTCCTCTTATTAATTTGGATATCAGCAGTGGCTGGCAGTTTAAACAAGCTGATTCCGGAGAATGGCTGCCGGCAAATGTTCCGGGGACTGTGCATACCGACTTGCTGGCGAATAAAAAAATTGAAGATCCCTTTTATCGTACCAACGAGCGGAACATGCAGTGGATCGACAAGAAAGACTGGATTTATCAAAATATCATCAAAGTGGATAGTGCCTTGATGACAAATGAAAATATCGAACTTGATTTTAAAGGATTGGACACTTATGCCGATGTTTATGTTAACGACTCGCTGGTGCTTCAATCGGATAATATGTTCCGGGAGTGGAAAGCCGATTGCAAAAGGTTTTTAAAAGCCGGCGACAATGTATTGAAAATATATTTTCACTCTCCCATTAACATTGGTTTAAAAGATCTTGAAAAATTAGGATATGCTTTGCCTGCGGCAAACGATCAGAGTGAGAACGGTGGACTGGGAGATAAAAAAGTAAGCATCTTTACCCGTAAAGCCGGCTATCATTATGGATGGGACTGGGGTCCCCGTTTTGTAACTTCCGGCATATGGCGTCCGGTTTATCTCCAGGCCTGGAATAATGCCAAAATTAACAACATTCAAATAGTTCAGGAGTCAGTATCTGCTGAAAAAGCAAATCTGAAAGCCATTTTCGAGGTTCAGTCTACTGTTACCGGTAATGCCGAAATTGAAATTACCTGCAGCAACGATTCTTCACTGAAAGCAACCGGTAAAATTTCACTTAAACCCGGGCTTTGTAAAGGTGAAGTTAACTTAACAGTTAACAACCCAAAATTATGGTGGACAAATGGTTTAGGCGAAGCTTTTTTATACAATTTCACCGGTAATCTTAAAATTGATGATATAGTTATTGATGGAAAGCAGGCCAATATTGGTATTCGTACTGTTAAAGTTATTCAGGAGCCCGATTCACTCGGAAAAAGTTTTTATGTGGAGTTAAATGGCAAAGCAGTATTTATGAAAGGTGCCAACTATATTCCAAACGATAATTTCCTTCCAAGGGTAACGCCAGCGGAATATGAAAAAGTTGTAAAATCGGCATTCGATACCAAAATGAACATGTTACGTGTTTGGGGCGGTGGCATTTATGAAAATGATGAGTTTTACGATTTATGCGACAAGTACGGAATCTTACTGTGGCAGGATTTTATGTTTGCCTGCAGCATGTATCCGGGTGACGATGCATTTCTTGAAAATGTAAGGCTGGAAGCAATCGATAATGTAAAAAGACTGCGCAATCACCCTTCAGTTGGGATATGGTGCGGCAATAACGAAATAGATGTAGCTTGGCAGGAATATAACGAAAAAGGTGGCTGGGGCTGGAAAAATCAATATACTCCCGAACAGCGCAAAGCTATCTGGCATTCTTACGATACTGTTTTCCATAAAATTATTCCCGATGTTGTAAAAGAATACGATGCAGCCCGGTTTTACTGGCCATCATCACCTTTAGCAGGCTGGAGAAAACATTCTGATTTCGCTGCCCACAGTGGCGATATCCATTATTGGGATGTTTGGTGGGGACAAAAACCATTCGAAGATTACGAAACTCACATCGGTCGATTTATGAGCGAATATGGTTTTCAATCGTTTCCCGAATTTAACACAGTTAAAACATATACTATTCCGTCCGATTATGATATCTTTTCGGATGTGATGAAAGCGCATCAACGTTCGTCGATTGGAAATGGTACCATTAAAAATTATATGCAGCGCGATTATAAAGTTCCAACGGATTTTAAAAAATTCCTGTATGTTGGTCAGGTTTTACAGGCTGAAGGGATAAAATTCGCGATGGAAGCCCACCGCCGTGCAAAGCCTTATTGCATGGGAACTCTTTTCTGGCAAATAAACGATTGCTGGCCTGTTGCGTCCTGGAGCAGCACCGACTATTACCGTCGTTGGAAAGCTCAGCAATATTTTGCAAAAAAAGCTTTTTCCGATGTATTGGTTTCGCCCGATTTGGACTCTACCAAATTAAGCATCTACATTGTAAATGATCTTCAAAAAGAAATAAATGCCAGTCTTTTAGTTAAAGTTATTGATTTTTCAGGTAAAACATTATTTGAAAAAACTATTCAAACTAAACTTAAAGCGAATGGAAGCGAAGAATTTTTCAAGGATGATGTTGCTAATCTTGTTCCTGCATCTGCCCTTAAAACTTCGTTGTTATACACTGAGGTGAAAGAAGGGGATCAGGTTTTATCTTCCAACATTCTATATTTTCTTCCTGTTAAAAATCTGAGTCTCCCTAAAACTTCAGTTTCAAATAACATTAAAGAAGAAAATGGTTTGTTTATACTGGAATTGTCTTCTCCCAAACTGGTTAAAAACATTTACCTCAGTCTTGAAAATGGAGATGGGTTTTTTAGCGATAATTATTTCGATATTCTTCCGGGTCAAACGGTTACTATTAGCTTTAAACCTTCAAACGGAATTGATCTGAACGCATTCAAATCCAATTTGAAGTTGATGAAGCTGGACGAAATTTAATATGTTGTAAATCAATCTCGTTTAGTTTAGGAATTGAATAATTAATATACACTTCGACTTCGCTCAGTGTGACATACAAGTTCGTCAGGCTGAGTGGAGTCGAAGCCTACGTCTTAGTTGTAAATATTTATAAAAGCCCCATCTTATACCAGAGGTGGGGCTTTTATTGTCAAGCTTTATTCAGAGGTAAATTTTGGTTATAAAATATTAGTTTCCTATTTTTATTTTTTTTTAAAAACTAATATTTTCGCCTTGAAAGCACCCTTTTTATTGAGAATATTTTCCTTCAAAATAAAAAATAACGGAATTATTTTGAATACTAATGGATTATCTAGATAGAAGGATGTTGTAATAATTTAATTGCATTTATTTTAACATCCATTGTATCTGCAATATAGATTAATAGAAATATTAATACTTTTTTACGAATCAGAACTTTTTTATTTAGCTGTACAATCATCACTTAAAATGATATCAGTTTGTTTATATAGAAAAATATGCTTATTAAAAGAGAAGCAAATACAACTTTGCCCGCAATTAAAATGGCTCAACATCCACATAGCTCTGTGACATCGGAATTTTATATCGTTGGAATTGGGGCTTCAGCAGGTGGATTGGAAGCATTGGAGCAATTTTTCGGAAATATGCCGGAAGATACGGGTATGGCATTTGTGGTTATTCAACACCTCGATCCGGATCGTCCTACTATTTTGCCAGAGTTGTTGCAGAGGGTTACCCGAATGAAGGTATCGATTGCAAGTGAAGGATTGCAGGTACGAGCAGATATTGTTTATGTAATCCCTCCCAATAAGAGCCTGACTTTAAATGATACTACCTTTCAACTTCACGATTTTACCGAAACAAGAGGATTGCGTTTACCTGTTGACATATTTTTTCGTTCGCTTGCAGAAAATATGAAGAATAAGAGTGTTGGTATTATTCTTTCAGGAATGGGATCGGATGGCAGTCATGGTATCATTGCCATTAAGGAAAATAATGGAGTAACAATGGTTCAGGAGCCTGCTTCCGCTAAATACAATGGTATGCCAAACAGTGCCAATGCAACTGAAATTATTGATATTCTTGCTCCAGCATCTGAATTACCAAATAAATTAATTGCTCATCTTAAGCTTTCCATACCCAAAAAAGCATACGAAGAAACTGAAAATAAAAACGAAGTTCTGCCGGAACCGGAACAAGGTTCAGAAACTATAGGCAAAAACAATATCGATAAGATAATCCATCTTTTGTTGGAACAAACCGGACACGATTTTTCATTTTACAAGAAGAACACAATTTTTCGACGAATTGAGAGACGGAAAAACATTCATCAGATTGATAAAATCCAGGTTTATGTTCAGTATTTAAAAGAAAATTCACAGGAACGCGAAATTTTGTTTAAGGAATTGCTGATTGGGGTCACTAATTTCTTCAGGGATCAGGCTTTATGGAATAAACTCAGGGATGTAATAATACCGGAGTTAATCGGCAATTTACCTGAAGGGTATTTGATTCGGGCATGGATTCCTGCATGTTCAACGGGAGAAGAGGCTTATTCACTGGCTATTGTATTTAAGGAAGCTATTGAAAAATTAGATAAAAAAGTTTTTTTGCAGATTTTTGCAACCGATCTTGATATTGATGCAATTGAAAAAGCACGAAAAGGATCATACAAAAAAATTCAGGATTATGTTTCGAAAGAACGTATCGACCGCTTTTTTACAGTAGAAGGAGATAATTATCAGATTAACAATTCAATCAGGGAGATGATTGTATTTGCTCCTCAAAATCTTATCAAGGATCCCCCTTTTACTAAGCTTGAAATCCTATCGTGCCGTAATGTGCTCATTTATATTGAGCCAGAGTTCCAGAAAAAACTTATTTCTCTATTCACTTATAGCCTTAATCCCGGAGGGATAATGATTTTAGGAACTGCCGAAACTATTGGATCACAGCAAAAGTCTTTAGAAGAACTTGATTCTAAAATGAAAATATACAGGAGGTCGGCAAATTCATTATCGCATGATACCATTGATTTTCCAAGCTTATTTTTTCATAAAAAAACCATCATATCTAAAGAAACAAACCTTTCAAAAAAAGTGGATAATATACAAAACCTTACTGATCAGATTCTACTTCAGCGATTTTCGCCCTCCAGCGTTCTTGTTAATAATAATGGAGATATAGTCTATATTACAGGTAAAACCGGTAAGTACCTCGAACCTGTTGCAGGGAAAGCAAACTGGAATATTTACGCCATGGCACGTGAAGGTATTCGTCAGGAATTGCCAGCCGCTTTCCGAAGGGCAATGCTTAATTTTGAACCTGTAGTTCTTCGTAACGTGAAAATTTACAGTTTGGATGCCGAATATTTTGTGGATATTACCATTCAGCAAATTGAAGAACCCGAATCAATTAAAGGGTTTATTATTGTTATATTTTCTGATGTTACAGCTCCTAAAACTGAACAATTTGTTTCCGGCATTAAATCTGGTTCTTCCAGGCAACGAAAAGTGCTTGAATTTGAACTTAAAAGAAGTCAGGAAGAATTGAAGGTTACAAGGGAAGAAATGCAAACTTCGCAGGAGGAATTAAAGTCGATTAATGAAGAACTGCAATCAATGAACGAAGAGCTGCAATCGGCCAACGAAGAGCTCACTACCTCCAAGGAAGAAATGCAGAGCCTGAATGAAGAACTTCAAACAGTAAATATTGAATTGCACAGTAAAGTAAACGACTTGCTCAGGATGAACGACGATATGAAAAATTTTCTTAACAGCACTGAAATTGCTACGCTTTTTTTGGATAAAGATTTGAATATCCGTCGATTTACAGATTTGGTTACTAATATTTTCAAATTAAGGAATACTGATATAGGCCGGCCATTTACCGACCTTGTCTCTCAATTGCAATATCCCGAAATGGATGTTCATGCCAAACAGGTGCTGAAAAATTTGTCGCCGATGGAAAAATCAATTACCACACACGATGGCCTGTGGTTTAATGTGAGGATAATGCCTTATCGTACACTTGACGACCGCATTGATGGATTGGTAATAACATTTACTGATATTACCATAGCAAAGAAACTGGAATTGGAGCTGAAAATTGCTAATGAGGAACTTACTAGAGCGAAGGAGAGAAATTAATTACCACAATTAATTTGGTTATTATGGAAAATTATGATTATATATCGGAAACCACTGAACTTAGGCAAAAGGCAGAAGAACGGGTGAAGGAGAGAACTTCTGAAGAGGATAAATCATCGGATTCAGATAAATTAAAATTAATTCATGAACTTGAGGTGCACCAGATAGAACTGGAAATGCAAAACGAAGAATTAATTTTAACCAAAACGGCTGCTCAGAATATGGCCGATAAATATTCGAGGTTATATGATGCAGCGCCATCAGGCTTTTTTACTCTTTCGAATGATGGCAGAATAAAAGAAGTGGATAGTTTCGGAGCTCATATGCTGGGACATGATCCCGGATATTTAAAAAATAAGGAGTTTGCTCTGTTTATCTCGGGCGAAACACGCCCTGTATTTAATTATTTCCTGGAAGAGATATTTGAAAATAAGAAAAAGGAAACTTGTGAAATAACCCTGGTATCCGATGATAACCGAACATCGTTTGTATTTCTTAACGGATTGGTTATGGACAATGGAGTGGAATGCCATGTGACCGTTGTGGATATTACAGATCGAAAAAAGGCTGAGGAATCTTTATTAGAAAATCAAAGATTAAGCATCATTGGTGAAATGGCAACATCTATAGCACACGATTTCAATAATTCGCTTCAATCGATGCTTGGAAATCTTGAAATGGCCCTTCATGCTCCTGAATTGTCCAAAAGCACATATCAATATTTAAATGTTATTAATACCTTAGTAAAAGATGCGGCTTCCCGGGTAAAGCAGTTACAATGGTTAAATGGGGAAAAACAAGAAAGCAATCAATATTCTCCAGTAAACCTGAATAATTTAATTAGTGAAATGATTGTTCAATCACGTCCTTTATGGAAGAGTGATTCGGAACTAAAAGGATTTAATATTAACATTATAACTTCCTTAGGTAAAATCCCTGAAATTTGTGGAATGGAAGTTGAATTAAGGAGTGCTATTTTTAATGTTTTCAAAAATTCTGTTGAAGCTTTGCCTCAGGGTGGCGATATTACAATAAAAACCGAGACTAAACCGAAGGGAATTTTAATTTCTATTTCGGACACAGGCGTTGGAATGGATCAAGAAACTAAAAGAAGGGTATTTCAGCCATTTTATTCTACGAAAGGTATCGATCCCGGAAGAGGTTTGGGTATGAGTGGTGCTTATAATATCATAACTGATCACAAAGGTAACATTTCAGTTAAAGATACTTCTCCCGGCAATGGCACTACAATTGAAATCTTTTTTCCGGTTTATACAGGTAAGAAATTGGAAAATACTGTAGGCCTAATAGAAGAACCGAATGATTTAAATGCAGTAATACGGATTTTATGGGTCGAAGATGATGACTCCATTAGCATTGTTGCCCAGGAAATGCTGAAATATATGGGACATAGGGGCGATATAGCCAGAAGTGGTAAAGAAGCGCTGGAGTTTATGGATAGAAATGAATATGATCTGGTTATCACAGATATTGGCATGCCCGAAATGAATGGCTGGCAACTTGCTGAAATTATAAAAGAAAAGTATTCCGGTAAAATGAAGGTTGCTGTAATCAGTGGTTGGGGGTCACAAATAAAAGAAGAAGAAAAAATAAGAAACGGTGTTATTTACGTATTAAGTAAACCGTTTAATTTAAGCCAACTTCAGAATTTGATTGAAAAAGTACATCATAATGTTAATTGAATTTAATAGAAGGACGCTAAATATTGTTTTTGGAATAAAACTTGAATAATAGTTAACATTAGTTCAATGGCTACTTAGTCTAAAAACAGGTAAAAAATAAGGTTTTCAAGACAGAAACCCTTATCCCAATTCATTAAACCTCTTAGTAGTCATGGAGAGGTGTAGGATTTCACCTTATTATCATAATAAATTTCGACTCCGGCCATACTTCGACTCCGCTCGGACGCCTGCTGTTGACCGCGTGAGTTTTGAAATTTCAAAAAATGAAATCTTTTGGTCTGCTTGGGCCAAATGGCGCTGGAAAAACAACATCCATTAATATGATTTGCGGACTGATACCGCCTACCGAAGGAAGAATAGTCTTTGATTCGGCGAACGGAAAAGACAGCAAATCACTTATTGTCCACAGGAAAATATTTTTTACCCCAGACTTACTTGCTTCGAACAGTTAGTATTCATAGGGCAGATGTATAACTTATCTTCAAAAAAGGTAAAAACCAGGGCTCTTGATTTATTAGAACTTTTAGGATTAATAGATAAAACCAATGCAATAGCCAGCGATTTGTCGGGTGGTATTTTTTAAGCATCCGGTAGGATAGAATATCTTTTAAATGCGCCATAAAGTTGAAAACCGTGTAGTCAATGACATTCAATCCATTATATTTATAAATATACAAAAGTCTTAGGTTTCATTTATAAATAATGCGAATT
>Ga0136636_10001156_pt1 | contig 15080 bp, 17 predicted proteins | sample AntDrymUQ8522106_2_FD_104653 | JGI IMG/M metagenome (GOLD analysis project Ga0136636, IMG submission 104653) | Polar desert sand microbial communities from Dry Valleys, Antarctica - metaG UQ852 (21.06) | ecosystem: Environmental > Terrestrial > Soil > Desert | place: Antarctica: Dry Valley... | reverse complement strand
GACGGGCTGGCGCGGCTGGCCGCGTGGCCATTGCGTCCCACAAAGTTTCGCTCGTCAGATATCCGCTGTCGTCAACGCCAGACAAGGGCGGAATGAGCGGCGCTGCACCCGTGGCAATAATGAACGACTTGGCCGTCAATCGCCGCTCGCCATCAATCTCGACCGTCCATGGGTCAAGGAAGCGCGCATAGCCTTTCACGCAGTCGACCCCAAGGCCAGTGAAGCGCTCGACGCTGTCATGTGGTTCAATTGCGGTGATGACGTCGCGCACGCGGCGCATCACGGCAGGGAAGTCGATGACGGGCGCGCTGCTATGAACGCCGAAGCGCGCGGCATCGGCAATCTGGTGCGCCACCTTTGCACTTTTGATCAGCGCCTTGGACGGCACGCATCCGGTATTCAGGCAATCCCCGCCCATTTCATGCGCTTCGATCAATGTGACCTTAGCCTTCGCCATGGCGGCAATATAGGCGGAGACCAAGCCAGCCGAACCAGCGCCAATTACGATGAGGTTGCGGTCGAACCGCTTGGGCTTTTGCCAGCGTTCAGCCACGGCTGCGCTTGACCAAAGCAACGATGCCCTTTGCCGCCCAAGGGAAAAAGGCCAGCGCGACAAACGAGGTGATAAGCGTCGGGGACAGCAACCCTGCGGTGCTTTCGATCCGGCTGATTTGCGTGCCTGCATTCACGAACACAACAGTCGCGGGCAACATGCCCAATTGGCTGACCCAGAAAAATGTGCGCGTCTTTATCCGGGTTAAGCCCATCAAAAGGTTGATGACAAAAAACGGGAACACGGGGATCAGGCGCAGCGTGAAGAGATAGAACGCTCCGTCTTTCTCAAGGCCATCGTCGATCGCGCGCAGGCGTTCGCCAAATTTGCCCTGCACCCAATCGCGAAGCACAAAACGCGCGCTGAGAAATGCCAATGTCGCACCGATAGTAGAGGCGAAAGAAACGATAACTGTTCCAACCACTACGCCGAAAAGTGCGCCCGCAACCAGGCTCATGATCGCAGCGCCGGGGATAGAAAGCCCGGTCACCGCGACATAAAGTATAAAGAACCCTGACATGTAGAGGACGGGGTTTGCGTCCTTGGCCGCGACGATGTCGGCTTGGCTGGCCTTGAAGCTTTCAAGGCTCAGAATTTGCCCAAGGTCAAAGACAAAATACGCCGCAATCGCGCTAATCAAGACAAGGACCAAGATCGCTTTTTTAATCATGGTACCTGCTCAATATGCTGTCGATGATGCCGCGTGACTGGCGATCAAAACGGTACGTCGTCGTCAAGGTCGTTGTCGAAGTCACCGCCGCCAAAGCTGCCCGAACCTCCGCTACCGCCGCCGCTGCTTCCGCCGCCGCCTGCGCCCCAATTGTTGCCGCCCGACGAACCGCCACCGGACGCGCCGCCGCTCCAACCTTCGCCGCCGCCTGATCCGCCCTTGGCGCCATCAAGCATCACCAGCTTACCGTCGAAACCAGCAACCGAAACTTCGGTCGTGTAACGATCATTGCCGGATGCATCCTGCCACTTACGCGTACGCAATTGGCCCTCAATATAGACCTTGCTGCCTTTTTTCAGGAAGCGTTCGGCCACCCCGACAAGGCCATCCGAATTGAGCACGACAGTGTGCCATTCGGTGCGCTCTTTTTTCTCGCCAGTGGTGCGGTCTTTCCAATCTTCGGACGTCGCGATGCGCAAATTGCAGATGCGTCCGCCATTCTGGAATGATTTGACCTCAGGGTCAGCGCCCAAATTGCCGACTATAATGACTTTATTGACGCTTCCCGCCATGTTGCTGCCCTTACATACAAAAGTTGTTGTTGGCCCGCTATAAGCCGAAGGAACGCGCTGTCCAATATGTTATCCCGGCCGCGGCATATGCCAGTGCAAAAAGATAGCTGACCATGAAGATAGGCCATTTCCAGCCGTTGGTTTCGCGCCGGGTCACGGCAATCGTTGAAATGCATTGCGGCGCAAAAACGAACCAGGCCAAGAAGGCCAGAGCTGTCGCCAGCGACCAGTCCGCCGCAAGCTTTGGCCCAAGGCTAGTGGCTGCTGCATCTTCATCGACAGCGTCAATTGCGTAAACCGTTGCCAGCGCCGATACCGCAACCTCGCGCGCGGCCATTGCCGGAATCAGGGCCAGTGCAATGTCGTGGTTGAAACCGATCGGCCGGACGATGGGTTCAAGCACATCGGCAATGCGGCCAGCGACCGAATATTCAACCTGCGAAATATTGCTGCCTTCGGGGGCCTTTGGGAAGCTCAAGAGCGCCCATAAGATAATTGTGGCGGCAAAGATAATCGTCCCTGCACGGCGCAAAAACACCCATGCGCGTTGCCACAGGTTGATCGCAATGTCGCCGGGGCGCGGCCATTGGTAGCGCGGCATTTCAATAAGGAAACTGCTCGTCCGGCTTCGCGTGACAAAACGTTGGATGACCGCTGCGGCCAGCATCGCGCCCAAAATCCCTGCGATATATAATCCAAAGAGGACAAGCCCCTGCAAGCCAATGCCGGGGCCAACGCTGGACGCCGGAATGAACGCACCTATGATGACGGTGTAGACGGGCAGGCGCGCGGAACAGGTCATCAGCGGCGCAATGAGAATTGTCGCAAGCCGTTCCTTTTGGTCCATGATTGTCCGCGTCGCCATGATTCCCGGAATAGCGCAGGCGAAGGAGGACAGCAGGGGGATGAAGCTGTGCCCCGATAGCCCAACCGCCGCCATCATGCGGTCCATCACGAAGGCGGCGCGCGTCATGTAGCCCGATGCCTCAAGCAACAGGATGAACAGAAACAGGATCAAAATTTGCGGCAAGAAGACAATGACAGAACCGACACCAGCGATAACGCCATCGGTCAGGAATGATCGGAGCAAGCCGTCAGGTAGTGCCGTCTTTATGCCGTCACTTAAAAAGGCAAATCCGCTTTCAATCCACCCAATCGGCGCTTCGGACCAGCCGTAGACCGCCTGAAACATCAGGAAAAGTAATGCGAGCAAGATGACAACGCCGCCCACCGGATGCAACAAGACAGCGTCCAGCCTGCGTGTCCATTGGCGGCCAGCGGTTTCGCTGACGATCGCCGAGCGGGCGATGTCGCGGGCGCGCTGATTTTGCGCGCCAAATGAGGCGGCGACCGGTTCCACCGCCGGACGCGGATTTTTGAGCGCTTGGTCAAGCTGCGTCATCAATGGTTCAAGCCCGCGACGGCGAACCGCCACCGTTTCAACCACGGGGACGCCAAGCGCCCGTGCCAGTAATTGGGAATCCAGTTGAAGGCCGTCACGTTCGGCAAGGTCAATCATGTTCAGCGCGACCACCGTCGGCAGGCCTTGCGCAATTAGCTCAAGCGCAAAGCGTAAATGGTTATCCAGATTGCCCGCATCCAGCACAATGACCAAAGCGTCCGGGCGGCGATGGCCTTCCAGATTGCCCAGCACGACATCGCGGGTCACCGCTTCGTCAAGACTGTCCGGATCAAGGCTATACGCACCCGGCAAGTCGATCATTTCGATCGGCCGGCCATCGGCAAAAGAAGCGCGACCGGATTTGCGCTCAACCGTCACGCCGGGATAATTGGCAATCTTCTGACGCGCGCCGGTCAAGGCGTTAAACAGCGCGCTCTTCCCGGCATTAGGGTTGCCGACCAAAGCGACGAGAGGCGGCATTTGAGTCATACGGACAATTCGCAGTCGATGGCAGCGGCGACATTGTTGCGCAGCGCAACAGTCATCCGGCCAATGCGGACAGCGAGCGGATCGCGCCACATCAATATACCCTTATGCAGCGCTTGTATCGTCACGCCAGGCTCAAACCCAAGCGAACGCAAACGATGCCCCTCGTGATCGGGTAAGGCATCCCAATCAATGGCACGAATAACCGCAATTTGGTTCAGTGGAAGGTGGTCAAGTTGCACCCGCGCTATTTGCAACCGATTCGCAATAACATCAATAGGGATTTGTACTAACGCGCAGGGTAGCGCAGTCGGCCAATGAATCGCGACAGGCTTGGCGTATATTCCTTACGCTGCTTGGCCTGATATTTCATCTTTTCAATCTGCATCACATTGTCGATCCGCCGGTCGAGAAAGGCGCGGGTGTCAGCGAAGTTTTCGCTGTCATCATTCACGAATACGCTCAGCGCGCTCCCGTACACAGCCGAAAGCGTCATGCGCTTGGTATAATGGTTAAGGTCAGTGGCCGTATCGCCCGCCAAACGCCACATGCGGTCTGCCGAACGCCAGCCGATTTTCGCGGCCTTGGCCAGATTCTGCGGCATTGCCATAATGGCAAGCGCGCGGCGCAGCGATTCGCGGTCTGGCGCCATAATCTCCAGCCGTGTCGCGACCAAGGCGGTAATCCGGTCGCGGATTTTCATCGCGTTCAACTTTTCTGCTGGCAACCGGCGTGCTAGCTCCAAGTCAATGCCTTCGACCCACGCGTCGATCATGTCGATGGTCTTGCCCTTGAACGCCAACATGGCAACGTCGCGGTCAACGCCCATCTCGTCAGCGGCAGCATGAACGGCGGCGTCGGACCATCCGTCAAAGCCGGCATGGCGGCCAATGACTGGGGCAAGGGCGACGCGAATTTCGTTGAGAGTCGGTTCGGCGGGAAGGGCGTTTTCTGGCATGCCTGATATGTAGGCGTTCGCTGCGTTCAAGAAAAGGTCTATTGCTTGCGCACCAGCACCAGCGCGACCATCACGAGCGCACTGCCCGCAAAATCCATCGCCGTGAGCGTTTCACCAAAGGCTAACCACCCAGCTGCTGCCGACAGGGCAGGCTGAAGGAGCAACGCAAGCCCAATGACCAGCGGGCTGAAATGCGGCAGTGCGTAGGTCAGGCAGCCCTGGCCGAAAAATTGCGAGGTGAAGGCCAGCAGGATGACCGGCCACCATGTGTCGGGGATGATCTGTTCCCCCGCGAACACAGCAGAGGCAAAGAGGACAACCGCAGCAACTGCACTGGCCATACCAAGCGCGCCCCAGCTTTCGGTGTTTTGCCGCACTTTCATCATCAGTAACAGATAGACGGTGTAAGCAAGCCCCGCGCCAAGCGAGAGAATGTCGCCAGTGAAATGTCGCGGTGACAATTCAAGACTTTGCCCCATCAGCAAAGCCGCGCCGACAAAGGCGAACAGCACAGCGATGCTCTCCCATTTCGTCGGCATTTTGCGCGCGATGATAACGCCGTAAATCACCAGCAGCAGGCTCGCACAATTGGCAAAGAGCGTGGCATTACCCAATTTGGTCTGAAAGATACCAATATGCCACAAAATGATATCGAAGCCGAAAAACAGACCAGCGATTATAGCCAGTGACAATGTTGGGCGGCTGACCGCCGATAAGCGGAAACCGAATCGATAGCCGACGAACAACAAGAACGGTGTCGCCAATGCCAAGCGCCAGAACCCAGTGGCAATCGGTCCACTATCGGCATAGCGCACAAGCAGTGGCCCAAAGGCAATCGCCACATTGCCAGCGATCAATGCAGCAAAGGCAAGCAAGCTCGGCGGTTGCTGATGGAAATTCTTCTGCTGCATAAACCCCCGTTGCAATTTGCAACTTTCATCCGCATCTTTGTAACAAAGCAACGCCTTAATGACAGGAAATCGCATGACTGCAACTTTGTTCGACCCCATCCAGCTAGGTGCCATCTCTGCACCCAATCGCATATTGATGGCCCCGCTCACCCGCGGACGCAGTGAAGGCGTGCATGTGCCATTGTCCGACCTGAAAGCAGAATATTACAGCCAGCGGAGTAGCGCTGGCCTCATCATTGCGGAAGCCACAGGCATCAGCCAGGAAGGCCTGGGCTGGCCATCGGCGCCCGGCATATGGTCCGATGACCAGGTTAAAGCGTGGAAGCCAGTGACGAAAGCCGTGCATGATGCTGGCGGGCGGATCATCCTGCAATTATGGCACATGGGCCGCCTTGTGCACCCTGACTTCTTGGGCGGCGCACAGCCAGTGTCAGCTTCAGCCACAACCGCGCCAGGTTATGCCCACACGGTTGAAGGCAAGAAGGACTATACCGAGGCCCGTGGGCTGGATATTGCCGAAATACCGCGCATTGTTGCTGATTATATCCACGCGGCGAAAAACGCGATTGCCGCCGGTTTTGACGGCGTGCAAATTCACGCGGCCAATGGCTATCTGATTGACCAGTTCCTGCGCGACAATACTAATCTGCGCACCGACGATTATGGTGGCTCAATCGAAAATCGCATCCGCTTGCTACGCGAAGTCACGCAAGCCGTTGTTGATGCGGTGGGTTCGGACCGGACATCGGTTAGATTGTCGCCAAATGGCGAAACGCAGGGCGCAGATGACAGCAACCCTGTTGCCTTGTTTACTGCCGCGGCCGCCGCGTTACAGGACATCGGCATCGCCTTTCTCGAGCTGCGCGAAGTAAAGCCCTTCGGCAATTTCGGACAAACCGATGTGCCGCGCGTGTCACCTGAAATCCGCAAGGTGTTTAAAGGCCCGTTAGTGCTCAATCAGGAATATACCAAGGAACTGGCGGATGAAGATCTTGCCTCGGGCCTTGCGGACGCGATCAGCTTTGGCCGTCCTTATATCAGCAATCCCGATCTCGTTAAGCGGTTTCGCGTTGGCGCTGAACTGACACCCGATAATTACAAGACCTGGTATTCGCCTGACGCGGAAGGATATACCGACTATCCATTCCTCGAAACTGCGGACGCATAACGCACATGATTGAGGCGGGGCTTGGTATATATGCGATAGCCATCCCCGCCTTGTTGCTTGTGCTGCTGGCGGGCGCGGAAGTGATCTGGCCCCGCCGCGATTTAGTGCTTGGCCGAAACCCACGGTGGCGGACGCACGCGTTGTTCTTCGTCAGCAATGCAGTGGTGGGTCGGCTCCTGTCGTTTTTGATTGTCATCGGGGTTGCCGCGACATGGGCAGGTACGCATCGGTTTGGCGCGCTGAATTTGATCGCCTTGCCCTTTTGGGTTGAGGCGGCGATTGCCTTTATCGTCCTCGATTTCGCGGTCTGGTTTCAGCATCTTGCCATGCACCATAGCCCTTTGCTGTGGCGCATACATGCCGTCCACCACAGCGACCGCGATCTGGATGTCACCACCGCGTTGCGGTTCCACCCATTCGAACTGGTCGTCTCAACATTTTATAAATCTGCCATCGTTGCGTTACTCGGCGTGCCATTGCTCGTCGCCTTGGCGTTTGAAATCTGGCTTAACGCCAACGCCTTGTTCAACCACAGCAACATTCGCTTGCCCCGAAAACTGGATCGCCTGTTGCGGCTGGTGTTGGTGACACCCGACATGCATCTGGTCCACCACAGCACCTTGGTCGATGAACAGAAACATAATTTTGGATTTGCCCTGACGATATGGGACCGTTTGTTCAGGACCTATCGCGCAATATCGATCATGGGCTCGGACAAGCAGGAAATCGGCCTTGCTGAGGTGCACGATAGTCGACCCGCCCGCTTTCTGTGGAGTATGAAGCAGCCAATGACGTAACGTCATTTAGGCGCATCTTGACCAACCGGTTTTTCCGTCGCATCTCGGCGCTGGGGGAATGTGAAATGGCCAGAATACGCAAGATTATATTGGGTACTGCCGCTGTTGTCGCCGTAGGTGCGGGTCTCGCTTACGGGTGGGTGCAATATCGCGAAAAAAGCATCTTGGAAGACTCCCGCGTGGCGCAAGCGTCGTCTGACACCGAAGTGACCTCCGGTCCCGCCAATATGGTGCTGTGGGGCGATACCCATGTACACACAGCCAATTCCATCGACGCCTTCGGCTTTGGTGTAAAACTTGGTCCTGAAGAGGCACTGCGCTTTGCCCGCGGCGAGGAGATAACCTCTACGGGCGGCATGAAAGCGAAGCTAGAACGCTCGCTCGATTTCCTTGTGATCGCGGACCACTCCGGCGGGCTTGGAGCGACTAAGGCTTTATACGACGCCCCCGGATTTCTCGTTCGCGACCCAACGCTGAAACGCTGGCATACCGAAATGCATAAGGGGCAGGAGGGAATGCAGCGGGTGACTGCTGAACTCATCGACCGCGTTGGCCGGAATGACCTTCCCGCCGCGCTGACCGACCCCGAAAGACAGCGCAAGACGGCAACCAATATCTGGACAGGCCACAGCTCGCTTGTTGAACGTTATAATGAGCCTGGCAAATTCACCGCTTTCATGGGTTTTGAATATACTTTGATGCCCGGCGGCAACAATCTGCATCGCGTGGTCATGTTCCGCGACGGCAAAAGCCGCACAGACAAGGTTCTCCCATATGATCCCGGCCAGGGCGACACACCTGTCAGCCAATTGTGGGACTATATGGATAATTATGAAAAGGTAACCGGCGGCAAAGTGCTGGCGATTCCGCATAACAGCAATGTGTCCAATGGCCTTATGTTCGAGCTAGTTGGTCCAGACGGAGGCCCCATGACCGCGCAATATGCACGGCGCCGCGCCACCCGGGAGCCTGTAACCGAAATTACGCAGATCAAGGGCGACAGCGAAGCGCATCCCTTTCTTTCACCGAATGACGAGTTTGCCGGCTTTGGAACTGCCGGGTGGGAGCTGGGCAACCTGACGATGCAGGCAAAGAAAAAGCCGCAAGATTATGCCGGCGAGTATATTCGCGAGGCATTGAAACGTGGGCTCGCGATTGAGGCACGCACCGGCGTGAACCCTTACAAATTTGGCGTGATCGGATCGACCGACACGCATACGGGGCTGGCAACAGCCGATGAAAACAACTTCTTTGGTAAGCATTCCGGCGGAGAGCCAAACGCACAGCGGGCATCACAGGCCCAAAATCTGGGTAACACGGTCGGTCGGTTTGGTTGGCACTATCTTGCAGGTGGATATGCCGCCGTTTGGGCGACCGCCAACACACGCGCAGCCATTTTCGACGCAATGATGCGGCGTGAGGTTTATGCGACCACCGGGCCACGCATGACACTACGTTTCTTTGGCGGTTGGGACTTTAACGACAAGGATTTTGCCGGCGACTGGGTAAAGACGGGATATGGCAAGGGTGTCCCCATGGGCGCGGACCTGAAACCGGGGTATGGCGCGCCAAAATTCCTGATTTCGGCATTGAAGGACCCGATGGGTGCAAACCTCGACCGTTTGCAGGTTATCAAAGGTTGGGTAAACGCCTCGGGTGCATTGAAGGAAAAGGTGTTTGACGTCGCGTGGGGTGATGCGAACGAGAGGCCAAGAACCGCCACTGGCAAAGTGCCCGCCGTCGGCGACACCGTTAACATCGCAAAAGCAAGCTACACCAATAACATCGGCGATCCGGAATTGCGGACGGTGTGGAGCGACCCCGAATTCGACCGTAATATTCGTGCGTTTTATTATGTCCGTGTCATTGAGATCCCAACACCGCGTTGGGTGCTGTTCGATGCCTTGCGCTATGGCGCAAAATTGCTGCCGGGGACGGAATTAAAGGCGCAGGAGCGGGCTTATTCTTCTCCTATTTGGTATAATCCCAACAAGAGCTAGCCGCTTGTTATTCAGCCTCAATCGCGGATAGCATGAGGTCAGGGTCAGCAATGCCCATCAGGCGGCGCATCGCAAGCCGCGCCAATCTCTGCGTCTCGGTTTTCCGGCGGGCGGGGGCCACGGGCGCTAATGCTGCTGGCCGCGCGATTTCGGCGTCGTAAGCGTCCGCGATGATTAATCCAGCACGTTCAGGCATGAATGCTTCGTTTTGCAACGGGCCAATGTCGAACCCTGCTGGCACTGCCCAGAAAAAGCGGTCGCAATATTCCAGATATTCCGGCCATTTCTGGTCACCCAACAGGTCGGCGCGCGAACATTTGATCTCGACAATAATGATTTCGCCCTTGATGCTGAGACCCATCAGGTCAGCACGGCGATTGTTGCGTAGACTGACTTCGGGCTGCACCATGATCTGGTTGCGCAAGAATAGGCGGGACACACCGCGGGCTACCGCGGGCGCGCCCGAAATCAATAAAGATGCAGAGGCCGAATCCATCTTTTTGCATTTAGAACGAAAGAAGAACATAATAAAGGCCCATCTAGGGCCCTTATCGTTTAATTCTCAAAGCTGCGGTCAGCGGTAGAAGATATGATTGTCTACGCTACCAATGCGCGTCAGGCGCCAGCCGGGCGATACGTGACGGGCATGGAAGAATAACGCGCCTTCAACCGGGCTTTCCCAACTATCGTTCAGCGCAATCTTGCTGATTGCGACTGCGTTCCGCCAATGCTTGCTGCCCGTGGGGATAGGCGGCATATCTGCGCCGCGCACGAAGGAGAACTGGCTTTTCTGGAATACAACACCACATAATGTCTTAGGGAACCGGCCCGAATTGGAGCGGGCAAGAACGACGCGCGCCACGGCCAGCTGGCCAGCAAGCGATTCGCCCTTGGATTCAAAATATACCGCGCCGGCAAGGCAACGCTCTTCGCTGCTTAAGCTGTCATCGACATCTTGCGCGCGTACAAGCTCAGTTAGTGAGGATGCGGAGATCTCGTTCTCATTACCATCGGCTGCGATTGGGTTTGTTGGGTCCATCTTCGGCATACCGCCGTTACCTGGAACAAAAATAATTTCGCCATTGTCAGCGAGAGTTGCCGTCACCTTGCCGCTTTTCGCCAAATCCAACTGCGCCTGCTCGGCGGCGATTTGCGTAGCGTCTATTGTGATGGTGTCGGCGGTTAACGTTGTGCTTTGGTCATTTCCAAAAGCAAAACCGGCATCAGCAGTAATGACCGCTGCAACCAAGGTACACGATACGGCCACCAAAGAGGCAGCCCGGAAAAATTTCAACATGAAACATACATTAAAGCGGCGGCACCAGCAGACGAAACTGTATTGCTTTGTTATTGTTCGTCTTTTGTTGCATCCGACTCGCGTGTTTGTCCGGTCACCCCATTCGTGTCCCGTACGACAACCTTCGCTACTCGTTCATCGCGCATTTATGATGCGCCGCAACAAAGTCAATTAAACGCAGTCAAGAGTCCGTCCAACCGTGCACCGGATACGACATCCAGTTCTAAAACCCATAAATCAGGGTCGCGCGCGCATCTTTTTTTCCAATAATCTTGCACGGCAGCGTCACCAGATTCTTTCAAATCAACGATTTGCCATGCAGTTTGGCCGTCCAATGACGGGTAACGTTCATATGATTTGGGCTCTGCGCCGCGAATCTGGCCAATAAGCAATATTGCACCTGACACAGCGTCGCCCTTTTTAAGGACAGTTGCAAAATCACCTTCGGCTTCAACTAGTCGTTTGATTGCGGAGATAAGGACGCCGCTTGCAAGCCGAGGTTCAATCAAGCCGCGTCACGCTCTTCAGATAAGGTCAGCACTGCAAACATTGCGGACGAGTCCGCGGCACCACGCATCTGCGCGCGGAATTTTTCATCACGGAACAGGCGTGAGACTTCTGCCAGCGCCCGCAAATGTGATGCACCGTCCTGCGCAGGGGAAATCAACGCACAGACCAGATCGACTGGCTCGTCGTCAACGGCATCATAAGGCACGGGCTTCGAAAGCCGCACAAAGACGGCCACTGGCATGTCGATACCTGACACCTTGCAATGCGGAATGGCCGTACCACCGCCAAACCCAGTTGGTCCAAGCCGCTCGCGCTCAACCATGCCGTCAAGGACAGCATGTGCATCCACAAAATAATTTTCAGCGGCGATAACCGATAACCGCGCAAGCAGGTCGGATTTGCCCGAACACATCATGTCAGCAGCAACGGCTCCCTCAACGAGCCTGGTAGATAGTCGAATCATATTTTGTTCAAAAGCGCCCGGTGCGACCGAAGCACAATCCCTAAATATTTAAATTGGTTCAGAAAATCAAGCGACGCTGGCCGAGGTCTAAGGTGCAGATTTTGGTTCAACCCACCCGATCGTGCCATCTTCGCGGCGGTAGACCATATTATGTCGCCCAGTTCCAGTGTTTTTGAATAACAGCGCAGGCGTATTGCGCAAATCCATCAACATGACAGCGTCAGACACCGTGGATTCAGGAATATCCACGCTCATTTCAGCGACAATTACCGGCGCATCGGGCAATGGCGTTTCTTCATCACCATCACCTGCATCGAACACGGTGTATGCCGCTTCTTCTTGAGCCAACGCATAAGCGGTCTGCACATGCCGATCTTGCAGCCGTCGCATGTAACGACGCAGTTGCTTCTCAATCCGTTCAGCGGCGCGGTCAAAGGCGACATGCGCATCCTGCGCTTCGCCCCGGCCTTTGAGGACGAGGCCCTGCATCACGTGCATGACGATATCGCTCGTAAAACCATCATGCGGAGCCCGGCCAAAAGTTGCATGCGAAGAAAGAGCTTTTGAAAAATACTTCTCGGCAACGGATCCAAGTCGTGTTTCCACATGGGTCTGGAGCGCTTCACCGGTGTCGACCTGATGTCCTGAAACCCTGATGTCCAATGCCTGTCTCCTTTTGTTAAAGCACTGACCCCGACTGGAGCCAAAGCGCATCCTTGATCTTAGCTATAAACTCTGCGTGCCGCGCCAATTCTTCGGTAGATGCCGAGTGCGGGCGGGCGGGCCGAAATATTTTCGTTATCTGAACGCTTCTGACGTCTGTTTGGCCCATCGCTTTATCAGAAAAATCATTGTCGGCGAGACCAAGGCCGATTTGCCGGCCGCCCGTCAGTTCAATATATAGTTGCGCGAGCAGTTCTGCATCGAGCAATGCACCGTGCTTTACGCGGTGGCTGCGGTCGATGCCATAGCGGGTGCACAAAGCATCAAGGGAGAGTTTTGCACCGGGATTTTTGACACGTGCGAGCGCTACGGTGTCGACCATACGGTCCATCGACACTGCCGGGCGATCGCAATGCTGCAGTTCGTGGTTCAAAAAGCCAAAATCAAAACTGGCATTATGTGCAACCAGCGGACTGTCGCCCAAAAACTCCAGTAACTCATCAGCCTTCTCGCCAAAGGCTGGCTTATCGGACAGAAAACGGTCGGACAGACCATGGACCTGCTCTGCAGATGACGGCATGGGGCGCTGCGGGTTAAAATATGCGTGGTAATACTTGCCCGTCATGACCCGGCCGACCATTTCGATGCAGCCAATTTCGACCATACGATCCCCGGTTGCGGGGTCAAAGCCAGTCGTTTCCGTATCAAATATAATTTCGCGCATTCTACCAATAGATGTGAGCCTGTTTGCAGCCTTATGCAAGACCTCCCCGAAGCTTTTTGACAAGTGCGCGCACATCATCGCGGGTCGCGGACATGTCTTTGCCCGTTTCGATGACATAGTCCGCACGTGCGCGCTTGTCGGCATCGTTCATCTGAAGTGCCAATATATGGTGAAATTTATCGGGCGTCATATTTGGCCGCGCAAGCACGCGCTCGCGTTGAACCGGTGCAGGTGCAGAGACCACGACCACGACGTCTACACCGCTGTTTCCGCCTTTTTCAAAAAGCAACGGGATATCAAACAGCAAAATGTCTGAATCCTGATGCGCGGTGAGAAACGCTTTGCGGCATTCGGCAACGGCGGGGTGGACGATCGATTCCAGCAAGGCCAAACGGTCGCGGTCGCCAAACACGGCTGCCCCCAATGCCTTGCGATCAACGCCGTTCGGTCCTGTGGTTCCAGGGAAGGCCGATTCAATTGCGGGTATCAGCGCGCCACCCGCCTTTTGCAGATCGTGGACTGCGGCATCGGCATCAAAAACCGGGACACCTTCATCAGCGAACATGGCCGCGACTGCAGATTTGCCCATTCCGATGGAACCGGTGAGGCCGATGATCAGCGGCTTTTTCATCGAAGCAACAAGGCCCGCAGTTCATCCTCTTCATCGTCGGGCGGAGCAACGCCGAAAAACAATTCAAACGCAATTGCGGCCTGCCCCACCAGCATTTCAAGGCCATCGACCGCCTCCAAGTCGCGGGCGCGCGCCGCCTTAAGCAACGGCGTCTCAATCGGCGCGTATACCAGGTCATAGACCACGGCATGTTCAGGCAAGGGCGAAAGGTCGATCTCAAGCGGCTCTTGTCCTACCATACCCAGTGGACTTGCGTTCACGAGCAATGCTGCCTCAGGCAAGCGGGCATCAAAACCGATGACTTTCCCCTTTAGCCCGAAATGCGCAAGCAAACCTGCAGCTTTCAAAGCATTACGCGCTACCAAGACAACTTCATCAACATCCGCTTGCGCCAATGCAAACAGCACCGCCCGCGCGGCACCCCCAGCACCAATCACAACCGCAGTCTCTCCTGCAATCGGGATATCAGCAATGGGGCCATAAAAGCCGCCTGCATCAGTATTGGTCGCCACAAGTGCGCCAGCCTCATTACGAAACACTGTGTTGATGGCACCAATTGAACTGCGCACATCGCCAGGATCGCTCACGAAATCGAGCGCAGCGATTTTGTGCGGAATAGTAATATTGCAGCCGCGCCAATCGGTGTCGGCAGCACGCTCTGCAAAATAGCGCTCCAGCTCTTGCGGGGCCACATCATGCGCTCGGTAATCGCCGACCAGGCCCAATTGCCGAAGCCAGAAATTATGAATCAACGGCGATTTGGAATGTGCAATCGGATGCCCGATTACCTCGGCGTAATATGTCATTTTGGTAAAAGACCCCTCAACCGCAAATAATCAAGCACCGCAAGCAGCGGCATCCCAATGATAGTGAACTGGCTACCGCTAACGCCTGTGAACAACTGTGCGCCTTCGGCCTCGATTCGGTAACAGCCAACGCAGTGGCGGATCTCGTTCCAATAGGTTTCGACATAATCGTTGATGAACTGCAGGCTTAACGCACGCATCGTCATCTGCGCGGTGTCGACCACCCGCCATACAGGATTCCCTTGCTCGCACATAACCGCTGCGCTGATCAGCCGGTGCGTGGAGCCTGCTAACCGCGCTAGTTGTGCACGGGCGTCGTCCTGCGTCTTGGGCTTGTCGAAAATATGGCCATCGACGCCAACGCAAATCTGGTCACAACCCAACACAAGCGCGGTTGGCATTTTGCGCGATATTTTGCGCGCCTTTGCTTCTGCCAAGGCATCGGCAATATCGCGTGGCTTTGCGCCTG
>Ga0136636_10001155_pt1 | contig 15084 bp, 8 predicted proteins | sample AntDrymUQ8522106_2_FD_104653 | JGI IMG/M metagenome (GOLD analysis project Ga0136636, IMG submission 104653) | Polar desert sand microbial communities from Dry Valleys, Antarctica - metaG UQ852 (21.06) | ecosystem: Environmental > Terrestrial > Soil > Desert | place: Antarctica: Dry Valley... | reverse complement strand
TTACCAGGTAAACAGAGATTCGCTTACTGCCAAAATTGGCGAATTAGTGAGCGAAAAAATTGTAGATGGTATAAGCGATGTAAACAACGAAAGTAACAGCAAGGAAGGAACGAGGATTGTTGTTGAACTTAAAAAAGATGCGGTAGCGCAGGTGGTAATAAACCATTTGTTTAAACACTCTGAGCTGCAAACATCATACGGTGTAAACAACGTAGCGCTTGTAAATGGCAGACCTAAAATATTAAATGTAAAAGATCTTATTTCAGAGTTTATTGCATTTAGACACCAGGTTGTAACAAGAAGAACAGAATTTGAATTGCGCAAAGCAAAAGAGCGTGCACATATTTTAGAAGGTTTTATTATTGCGCTGGATAACCTGGATGCAGTTATAAAATTGATTAGAGAAAGTGCTACACCAAACATTGCGCAGGAAGGTTTGATGAGCAATTTTGGAATGAGTGAGATACAGGCAAAAGCTGTATTGGAATTGCGTTTGCAGCGTCTTACCGGGATGGAGATTGATAAAATAAGAGAAGAGTATGCAGAAATTATGGCGTTGATAGGCAGATTGGAAGAAATATTGGCAAGCAGAGAATTGCGTTTTGATATTATTAAAACGGAATTGCTTGATGTTAAAGCAAGGTTTGGCGATGAAAGAAAAAGTGAAATTGAATATGCAGATGATGAAGTAAATATGTTGGATTTTATTGTAGAAGAAGATGTGGTGGTTACCATTTCGCACATGGGTTATATTAAGCGTACATCTGTAACAGAATACCGCCAGCAACGCCGTGGTGGCCGTGGCGCAAAAGGCAGCAGCACAAGGCAGGAGGATTATATTGAAAAATTATTTGTGGCAAGTACGCACCATACATTAATGTTTTTCACTGAAAAGGGCAGATGTTTTTGGTTGAAGGTTTACCAGATACCGGAAGGAGAAAAAACAAATAAAGGACGTGCATTGCAGAATATGATACAAATACCTGCAGATGATAAAGTGCGTGCCATTATTGATGTAAAGAATTTTGATGATGAAGAATATGTAAAAAATCATTACATCGTTTTGTGTACAAAGCATGGCATTATTAAAAAAACTGATCTTAAAGATTTTAGCAGGCCAAGACAAGGTGGTATAAATGCCATCAACATTAGAGAAGGAGATGAATTGATACAGGCTAGCATGACGGATGGCAATTGCGAAATAATGATGGCGGTAAAAAGTGGTAGAGCAATACGTTTTCCGGAGACAAAAGTAAGAAGTACCGGGCGTGGCGGTATTGGCGTAAGCGGTATTGAAGTAGATGAAACAACGGATGAAGTAATAGGGATGGTTTGCGTAAACAAGGAAGATAAAACAAGAACCATATTGGTAGTTAGTGAAAAAGGTTATGGTAAACGTACTTTTATGGATGACCCAGAAACCGGTGAAGCAAATTATAGAATTACAAACCGTGGTGGTAAAGGAGTACGTACCATAAAAATTACTGAAAAAACCGGTGGGCTTGCAGGTTTGTTGGATGTAGCCGAAACACAGGATTTGATGATAACCTGCGAAAGTGGAATTACCATTCGTATGGCTGTAAATAAAGTGAGTGAGCAAAGCCGTGCTACGCAAGGTGTAAAGCTGATTCGTATTGATGAGAACGATAAAATAGCTGCAATAACACAAATAGATGAGCAGGAAGAAACGGAGGAGATAGCTTTGGATGAAACGGTGATGGATGAAAATACCATTGTATCTGAAAAGGATATAACTGTTGATGATGATGTTATTGATTCAGAAGAAAATGATAAAGATATTGATGAAGAAGAAACGGATGATGCGGATGATAAAGAAGATGCTTAAAAATTAATTGTTTTTTCGAAAATAATGACTGCTCAAAAGGGTGGTCATTTTTTTTTCACCTTTACCAATTATATTTTATAGTAATCTACCCCGCCCGTTGGGCCAGAAGAGGAGAAATTAGCTCTCCCATTACTTGCCCTCTATTTTATCTAACGATAGATACTGTGCAGAAGATTCCTATAGCGTAAATTTTTAATTTTTTCTTACAAAGATTATTGAATTATCGCAACACCATCTTCCATTACAACTATAATTAGTTGTAATAGTAATGCCATTATATTTGCACAGGTATTCAATATGTTATGAAAGATGATATTTTAATAAACTTAAAAATGATATATGAAAACTACAAAGTTGATATTTATAACTTTAGCATTAATTTTCACACAAAATACACATGCGCAGATAAGTGAATTAAGAACGTATAATGTAAGTATTGGAGCAGATTTTAACATTTCTGAACGTCTTTTAAGGCAAACACACCAAAGAGGTATTGGAGGTACTGCAAAAGTTGAATATGTTTTTGCAAAGCATACGAGCGCAACAGCCTCAGTGGGTTATACCAGTTTCTTTGAAAGTAAATTTATAAATGTACCTGTTGAAAAACTTTCAGGTATACCTTTCAAAGCTGGTTTGCGCTACTACCTGGGAAATTTTTATGCTGCATCGGAAGCAGGCGTAGTTATAAAAACGGGATATCTAACCGGAAATGCATTTGTTTATTCCTTTGCAGTAGGCGATGAAATTGTGACTAGTAAGCGCAATCAAAACAGCTTAGACATTAGTTTGCGGCATGAGGGATGGGTAAGGAACCAGCAATATAATTTTATTGGGATAAGATTGGCATATGAATTTAGACTGAAGTAGTGTGATAAAAAGTATTATTTCGGCTATTAAGATCTAACGCTATATAAAAACAGCGGTGATAATTTGAATAATGAATACATGCTGTTTATACTACTATAACTATAACCGATCGTTGATGTGAAAAACAAAAAAGTAGTGACAGTGTTAATTTTATCTGTAGGAATAAAGCAATGAGAAAAGCAGTAATAGAAGTGATTATAAATAAATTACGGCACCAATTGATTACTCAATCTTTTTAATTCAATTTCACTTGCCTTTGCTGCAAAACTTAAATTGACCAATCTAAAACCTGATTGCTCAAAACTCTGCTGGGCATTTTTTACTTCTACAATGGTGGCCTGCCGAAGTTGGAAACGCTGCAATACCAACTCTAATAACTGGCCGGATAATTTATAAGTTTCTTTTTCTGTTTTTAGTTGATCAATATTGGAAACATATGACTCGTACTGCCTCACAGCGGCAGCATTAAAGTCTCTAAGCAAAATATCTTTTTGTAATTCAGCATTTCTCACATCAATATTTGCTACCTGCACTTGCTTGCGAAAAATGCCGCCGTTAAATATTGGAATAGCTACCGCCACGCCAACAGTTGGCCCGTAATTTTGATTAAGCAACAATTGCCCTGCCGCTGATTGGTTTCTAAAAAAATTGTAACCTGCATTTGCACGTACAGAAGGATAGCGCAAAGCAGCGGTTTCTTTTACAATTAATCTGTTAATGTTAATCTGATCATCTGCCGCTGCTATATCTGCATTTTTTGGAAGATTATCCAGTACATTTTGTAGCACAATATTGTTTTCAACAATAATGGTATCATTTATTTTAATGGAAGAATCTGCTTTTGATGTAAGCAATCTAAGTAATTCTGTTTTTGCCTGCGCAACTATTAATTCCTGTGCTTGCTTTGTTTGTTGCAAGGCATTTAAATCTATCTGCGCCTGAAAAAAATCAGCGTTGTTTGCCAATCCTACACTCTGCCTGGCTTTTACGATTGTTAATTGCTGGTTGGATGCTTCAATAGATTTATCAATCGTTTTTATATAATTCTGCTGGCGCACCACATCGTAGTAAGCAGTGCTTACAACAGCAATTACATTTTGTATTTGACTATTTAATAGTTGACTGCTTTGTGCCTGTAATGCTGCAAGTCTTTGCTTGGTTGCTACTACCCGGCCGCCGTTAAACAATAAAATACTACTTGTAACATTTCCATTTAAAGCATTGGCTGCTGCATTGTTTCGTTGTATAATGATGCCGGTATTTAGTTTTTGATTTACGCTGGTTACAGATTCATTGTCAGTAACATTAGCCGTAACTATGGGCAGGCCACCTGCAAAGCCTTTGCTGTTTAAAATGTCAGCTGCTTCAATATTATTTTTTGCAATGGTAATATCTAAACTCTTCGTTAGTGCTAGATTTATTGCCACGGGTAAGGTTAAACTATCCTGCGCAAAAGTTTTAACACCGCTGATTAGTGATGCTAATAATAAAATAAAAAGAGTTGTTTTTTTATACATTTTAATATGATGATAGTTGTAGTTCAATTGTAGTGTTTGTATTATTGTTGATAAAAGATCTAATGACGAAAGGCTGCCGGATAGTAGCGGAAATCCTTTTGTGTGATCCCGCATTAAGCGGGAGAAACATAAAAGATTATAGCGGATAGCCGGAACAACTGTTGCAATAATGGTATGAAGATAACTGCCCCAAAATTTTAATCTGTTATATCTAATTTCTTTGCCTGGTGCTTATTCTTTCCACTTAAAAAAGTATATACTGCCGGTATTACAAAAAGTGTAAGAATAAGCGAAAATATAATACCGCCTACCACCACAATGCCAAGCGGCACACGGCTTGCCGCTGCTGCCCCTAAACTTAACGCAATGGGTAATGCACCAAATGAAGTTGCAAGACTCGTCATTAAAATAGGCCTTAATCTTTGTCTGGATGCTTCCACAACCGCTTCAGCTTTAGATAAGCCTTGCTCTCGTTTCTGGTTAGCAAATTCTACAATTAAAATGCCGTTTTTTGTAACGAGCCCAATGAGCATAATCATACCAATTTGCGAAAATATATTTAAGGTTTGCCCAAATACGTATAAACTGAGCAGTGCACCTGCAAGTGCCAGCGGCACCGTAAGCATAATAATAAATGGATCAACAAAACTCTCAAACTGGGCAGCCAATACAAGATAAATAAGTATGAGTGCAAGCCCAAACGCAAAGGCAATATTGCTGCTACTTTCTTCATAATCTCTCGAAGGGCCGCTAAGTGCGGTCTGGTAGGTTTCATCCAGCAATTTTTTTGAGATGGCCTGCATAGATTTTATACCATCGCCAATTGTTTTTCCTTCTGAAAGGGAGGCAGAAATGGTAGCTGCTTTATAACGGTTAAAATGAAACAAACTCGGTGGACTACTGCTTTCTTCCAGTTTTACCACTGCACTTAAAGGAATATTTTCGCCTTTATTATTGCGCACATACAATTTAGAAATGTCGTCAGGTTTATTTCTATCCGTTCTTTCTACCTGCGCTATAACGGAGTATTGATAGCCGTTTTTTAGAAAATATGCCAGCCTGCCACCACTAAACGCTGCCTGAATAGCACCAACCACATCTTGAGAGGAAAGGCCAAGATCCTTCACTTTCATTCGATCAACAGTTAAAGAAATTTCAGGCTTGTTAAATTTTAAGTTCACATCAACATTTGAAAATGTTTTATCTTTTCTTGCCTCTTCTAAAAACATTGGAAGAATGTCTTTCATTTTTTCCAGGTCCTGATTTTGCAGGATGAACTGTACAGGCAAACTGCCTCGCTGGCCCACACCAATTGTTTGCTCCTGTATGGCAAAAACTTTTGCTTCGTTAAACCTGCTCATTTTTCTGTTAAGATCGTTTGTAATTTGATCTTGAGATCGTTCTCTTTCTGACGGCTCTACCAGTGCAAGCCTAGGCTGAGCAGTATTGATTGCCCCTGCGGGAGTACGGGCAAATACAAAATCTCTTTCGGGTATAGAATCGTACAAATAATTTGCAATCTCATCTGTTATACGCTGCATTTTACTGTAACTGGTTCCCTCTTGCGCAGATACACTGAAACGTATGCTGCTCCTGTCTTCCAGCGGAGCAATTTCACTTTGTAATGATGTACCAATAAAGAAGCCCATAACCAAACAAACCAATAGCACCACCCATGCCAACCATCTTACTTTTAAAAACCCCGTAAGCCATCTTTTATAACCATTTTCCATGCCCGCAAAAAAAGGTTCTGTCTTCATGTAAAATTTTCCATGTCCGGGCTTTTTTCTGCGCAGCACCACATTTAATACAGGTGTAATAGTAAGTGATACAAATGCAGAAATAAGTACAGCAGAAGCTAGGGTGATCCCAAACTCTCTAAACAACCTTCCAATAAAACCTTCTAAAAATATTACCGGTAAAAAAACAATGGCAAGAGTGATAGAAGTAGATATTACCGCAAAGAATATTTCTTTACTTCCTTCCAATGCTGCCTGTTTTATGGGTAGGCCTTCTTCCAGTTTTCTAAAAATATTTTCGGTAACAACAATACCATCATCCACCACTAAACCGGTTGCCAGAACTATCCCCAACAACGTAAGAATATTAATTGAAAACCCCGAAATATACATCACGAAAAAAGTGGCTACTAAGGAAATAGGTATATCAATTAACGGGCGAATAGCAGTTAACCAATCACGGAAAAAGAAGAAAATAACCAACACGACAAAGCCGAAAGAGATTAAGAGTGTTTCTTCTACCTCGCTGATAGATTTGCGAATGTTTTCTGTGTTATCCAGCAATACATTCATTTCAATATCTGACTTATTCAGTTTTTTTATAGATTCTAATTTTTTATTAAAATCATCTGCAATCTGAATATTATTAGCTCCGGGTTGCGGAATAATTACGATACCAACAGCATTTACACCATTGTATTTCCAACCCTGTTCTAAAACTTCCGGTCCAATTTCTACACGGGCCACATCTCTTAGTCTTACAATGCCTGACGAATCTTGTCTTATTAAGAGATCTTGAAATTCTTTTTCGGAAGTTAAACGGCCAACCGTTTTTATGGTAAGCTCGGTATTATTGCCATAAATTTTCCCCGGAGGAAGATCAATATTTTCGGTGTTTAAAGAAGTTCGTATATCACTGAAATTTACGCCAAAGGCAGACATCTTATCTGGATTTAGCCATATACGCATGGCGTATCTTTTTTGCCCAAAAATATTTACAGAACTTACCTGGTTGATGGTTTGAAACTGTTGTTGCAATACATTCTCTGCATAATCACTTAGTTCCAACAAACCTTTTGTACGGCTTTGTACAGCAAGTATTAAAATAAAATCGCTGTTGGCATCTGCTTTTGTTACAACTGGCGGTGCATCAATATCCTGCGGCAGCGAACGAGATGCTTGTCCTACTTTATCTCTTACATCACTAGCTGCAGCTTCCAAATCTATCCCCAATTCAAACTCTACAGAAATATTGCTACTTCCAAGAGAGCTGGAGGAAGTGATGGTTTTAATACCGGGTATACCGTTTATTTGTTTTTCGAGGGGTTCGGTAATTTGGCTCTCTATTATATCTGGATTGGCACCTGTGTAGGAAGTACTTACGCTCACCACCGCAGGGTCAATAGCAGGATAATCTCTTACGGCAAGAAAACTAAATCCTACGATACCAAAAAGGATTATCAGTAAGTTTAATACCGTGGCAAGTACAGGTCGTTTAAGAGATAATTCAGATATATTCATGAAAAGAAAAACTTAAAATTATTAATTAGCTGTAGAATCAGCCGCTGCCAATTCAGATAATTTTTTTACTGATCTTACATTTAATTTGCTTTTTGGCTTTGCAAATAAAACACCGGTAACTACTACAGAATCTCCCACATTTATGCCGCTTACAATTTCAACCGTATTTGCCTGCCTAATACCTGTTTGTACATTTACAAAATTTGCCATTCCGTTTTTTACCAGCACCACTTGGTTATCCTTATCGTTTGGTATAATACAATTTGTGGGAACCACTATAGAGGTTTTACCTTCACCCGCATTTAGAAAAACTTTTACAAATGCGCCGGGGTTAATATTTGCTTCCGCTAAAACGGCTCTTACTTTTAAATTTCTGGTATCGGTATTTGCGCCCGGTTCAGTAGCTATAATCCTTGCCCTGCCCATGTTGTGGTTTCCTGCATTTAATTCTACATCTAAAACGGCGCCTTTTTTTATGATGTTGCTGTAATTTTGAGGGACAGTAAAATCTATTTTTACTTTAGATATCTGTTGTAAAGTAGCCAATACAGTAGCGGGAGAAACGTATGCACCCGGGCTTACCTGCCTAAGCCCAATAACACCACTAAAAGGCGCACGTATAATTGTTCTGTTAATAAGGGCTTGTGTATAAACCATGTCTGCCTTAAAACTATTTACCTGGTTCACAGCTATGTCATAATCACTTTCATTTATACCGCTTATGTCTAATAATTTTTTAAAGCGCTGAACAGTTTTTTGGGCAAGTTCTAACTGTACCCTTGCTTTTGCTAATTGTGCCTGAAGATCTGCATCATAAATTTTAGCTAGGACTGTTCCCGCCGCTACTGAATTCCCTTCTGATATATTTAAATAAGTTAACCTTCCGCTGATTTCAGGGCGTAGCTCTTGAAATTCGTTTGCAACTACTGTTCCATTTGCTTCTATTACATCAGTGATGGCTTGCCTTTCAGCAATAATAACATCTACAATTACAGGAGGGGTTGTTTTAGGTTTCTTAGCATCGGCCGATTTATTTTTGCAGGCAACAAAACAACCCATAATAAATAAAATTGCTAAACTATATTTCAGCATTTTGAACACATACCGCATAAATCGATTTTAATAAATGTAACGGTTACAAAGATAAAAGGTTTTGCCAGCCGTATATAGTGTAATGTTTACAAGCGGCAAAGTAAAGACTTAGACGACTTGAGAAACAAAAAGCATGCGCTTAATAAAATTAAAATATGATGCTGTTTATTGCATGGTAACATATTTCTTTACCTTAGCCATTATTTAAAAAAATAATTTAATAATGAAGCCAAGTGTAGCAATAATTATGGGTAGCCAGAGCGATTTAAAAATAATGCAGGAGGCTGCCGATGTTCTTACGGGTTTTGAGGTGGTTTTTGAGATGACTGTTGTATCTGCACACCGCACGCCAGATCGTATGCGTACTTATGCAATGGAAGCAAAATCAAAAGGAATAAAAGTGATTATAGCGGGCGCAGGCGGAGCGGCTCATTTACCTGGTATGGTGGCAGCATATACAATACTGCCCGTAATTGGTGTTCCTGTAAAATCTTCAAATTCTATAGATGGATGGGATTCAATATTATCGATTTTGCAAATGCCCGGTGGCGTGCCGGTAGCTACCGTTGCATTAAATGGCGCAAAAAATGCAGGTATTTTAGCTGCGCAGATATTGGCAACCCATGATGATGCTTTGGCAGAAAAATTGGAAAAATTTAAAAAGAAAATGGAAGAAGATGTTATAAGTGCGGCTGACGCCATGAAGAATTAATTTTATAGATTTTCTACATTTAACTGTTCATTTATAAAACTGGTTTAGTTGATATCTAAGCTATAAATTCTACATTTGCACATATTTAAACAATCAAATTTATGAGCGTAGTTGATGTTATAATGCCAAAGCTTGGAGAAAGTATCATGGAAGCAACGATACTTAAATGGCATAAAAAAGTAGGTGATAAGGTAGCACAGGATGAAACTATTTTAGATATAGCTACAGATAAAGTAGATAGCGAAGTGCCATCCACCGCTGAAGGAGTTATTGAAGAAATATTATTTGCAGAAAATGATGTAGTTCCAATTGGCACAGTGATCGTAAAAATAAGAACAGGTGCTGTTGAAAATACAAATGCACCACAAAATACTGATGCACCTATAGAGGAATATGAAGATGCCAAAGTAGTGGAAGAAATTCCATATCAACCAACAAAAACTATCATAAATGTGGAGAACAACGGGGTACGTTTTTACTCACCGTTGGTTTTAAATATAGCGCAAAGTGAAGGCATTAGCATGACGGATCTTGAAAAAATTCCAGGTACGGGCCAGGATGGAAGAGTAAGTAAAAAAGATATCATTGCCTTTGTGGCAGCACGAGGAAATGCTACAACAAACCAAGTTGCACCTGCAACACAACCACAAAGCCAGCAGGCAATAGTTATTACAAACGCTCCCGCAGTTGTAGTACCACCTGCAAACAACACACCTGCCGTTTATGCGGGAAATGTAGAAGTGATAGAAATGGATCGTATGCGCAAGCTAATTTCCAAACACATGACGGATAGTGTAGCCACCAGTGCACATGTGACCAGTTTTGCTGAATGCGATGTAACCAACCTTGTACAGTGGAGAGAAAAAATTAAAAAAGATTTTGAGAAAAGAGAAGGAGAGAAAATAACATTTACACCACTATTTGTAGAAGCAGTAGTAAAATCTTTAAAGAAATATCCGATGCTGAGCAGTTCGATAGATGGAGATAAAATTGTTGTAAAAAAGGATCTCAACATTGGGATGGCGACAGCTTTACCATCGGGTAATTTAATTGTGCCTGTTATTAAAAATGCCGATCAGTTAAACCTTACGGGGCTTTGCAAGCAGGTAAATGGCTTGGCAAATGCAGCCCGAAGCGGAAAATTAAAGCCTGATGATACTACTGGTGGTACATTTACGCTTACCAATGTTGGTACTTTTGGCAGCATAATGGGTACACCAATTATAAACCAGCCTCAGGTAGCCATCATGGCTGTGGGTGCAATTAAAAAAAGACCAATGGTGTTGGAAACCCCGCAGGGAGACGTAATTGCTATTCGCCACATGATGTACATTTCTTTAAGCTACGATCATAGAATTATTGATGGAGCACTTGGATCCACATTCTTAAACGCTGTGAGCAAAGAGTTGGAAAATTTTGATGTGAATAGAGCGATTTAGATGTCAAATATTTAGTGTTCGATATAAAAATTCCTAAGTAGTGCTGACAGTTTTTTTAAATCCATTATTAAAAAAAACTGTAATCACTTTTCTGTTTATTTTTTTGGGTTCTGCCATCTTGATAAAATTCTGCACGGACGGACAATTATTCTTTGTCTGTCCGTTTTTTATCTTTAGCCTTTTATCCAGCTTCAAGCCTTTCGCTACAAACTTACCGATACCGAGTTATCCCCTCCATTTCTCCTCACACTTCCACCTAAAAGCCCACCGCCACCTATTCTTATGCCCGTAGAAACATTGTTATTTGTGTCATATCCAATTACCGCATCTACTCTAAAAATTTTAAATATATTTTCAAGTCCTCCAAATACCTCAATGTAGTTATTATTTTTATTTACGTAAAATGTGTTGCTGCCTGCAACAAGGTTCCAGTTTAATTTTCTAAAAAGCGGGATTTTATTGGTAAACAATCCATTAAAATGATGCTCAACATGACCGAAGGAATAAAACTTTTCTGTAGTACTGTTACCATAGTAAGAGGCCAACTGAAAGCTGTTTACATATTCGCTTGCAGATATTATGCGGTTACCATTAAAGTGTTGAAAATCCTGTATAAAAACCTTGTTGTTATTTAAAAAACCACCCAAGCCTAATTTATATTTAAGGGTTCCAAACAGTTTTAAATTTTTATCGTCTTGAACTGTAAAACGCCATTTATCAAAATCAACATCGCTGCCAATAACATTATTTATGCCTTTGGTATAGTTTAATGTAAACGTTGGATATTTTGATCCGATAGCCATTTTATAATTTGGAAATTGAATGTATCGCTGTCCGGGTTTAAATGAGATGGAACCGCTAAAAATAACTGCCTGGTGTGGGGTAAACTGAGCCGCAATTCTTTCGTTAGGATAGTTAGGTGTTATTTTAGCGCTGTCTTTTTTACGGAAAGTAAAATTGGTCGTGTTGTCTAACGGAATTCGATCTTCATATAATGCTGATACGGTTAATTGAAGACCATTTTCATACCTTTTGCTATAACGTATATTGCCAAAATAATTTTCATAAGTCTTCAAAAAATTATTCCCGTAAAATAAAGTGCTGATGGTATTTTGCATTGGTGGAAAGGCCCCTTCTCTGTTAAATTCAGTTACCCTTTTGCCACCTGCAAATGCAATTGAAAACCGTCTCAATTTCATTGAAGTGCTGTCAGTACTTCTATTGCTGTAAATAACTGTGGCAGACGGGTTAAAATGTCTGTTATTAAAACCGTATCTAAATACGGGTTGCAATGAAATGCTTGATCCCTTTTTACGGTTACTCTTAGTTATATATCCTTTTAAATATATTGCCACACCTTCCGCAGGGTTATACTCGCTCGTAAAAAGTAAGGGCTCTGTGCCATAATAATAATTAGCAGTTTTGGTAAGATGATAACGGCGAATACCCGTAGTGATAATGCCCAATGGCTTTATTTTTGGCTGTCTTTTATTCACAGAATCTATGGATCTTCTGCTCATTAAAGAATCTTTGTTCATTTTAAAAACGCTGTCCTTCTTTTTATAATCCTGTTCTTCTTCTGCCTCCAACGGTACTGCTCTTGTACTGTCCCAATATGCAATAGATTTTTTGTTTACATTGGTATCATATTTAATTACGATGTTGTCAAAATATTTTTTTGAAAAGTTAGGCGCTACATCATAATCAGAATAAACCGTTAAAAAATTACCACCTGCTTCCAGGCCAAATTGTTTAAAATTAAAATGCAGTAATTGGTTTTTTACCCTACGTATATTATTATCTACCGGCACATGCAATTGGGTTATCTGCAGGGTGTCCATTATCTCTAACTGTGCTGTTTTAGTCAGTATTAAATCAAAACTGTAAATACTCCATTCATCATCTGCAATGTTTATTATACCCGAAAACAACGGTTCATATTTTCTTCTTGGTGTAACACGTATGCTGCTGATGCTTTTTCCATTTTCAAAAAAGGTACCTAAGAATTTAAATTTATAAAAACCGATAGCGCCATCTGCTATAGGAGAAACAAACCCCCGTGGATTAAATTTTTCGGTAAAAACTTTTACATTGCTGTTATATAAACTAATAAATGGCGGAAAATTAAATCCAAAGCCATCACTGCCACTTACCCTGCTGCTGATAACTTCCAGTTTAAATTTATCGGGTTGCTGAACACTTACTTTAGACACAGATTCAGATAAATAAACTATACCTTTTCCGGTAGAGTCCACGCCCATTTCTTTCTTATCTTCTGTTTTAATTTTTTGCCCAAAGAATTTTTTTGGCAGAGCTTTAAAACGTATAATATCCTTACCATAAATGTTACAGGTGAATTGTTCTACTTGCTTAGAATAATAATTTCTTTTTTTTATGGCGTTACGGATTATTTCATATGCAGGGTCTTCACCGCCATTTGTAACAACTACAGTTTCCATACTAAGTTTTTGTTCCGTCAAAATAAAACTTAGTTCCGTATCATTTTTTACTGTTACTGTTTTTTCAGAGGTAGTAAACCCTAAGTTCTGGCATACAATTGTGTAAGTACCGGGAGAAACATTGAGTGAAAATTTTGCTTTATCATTGGCACTTGCACCTTTAGTGGTGCCTTTAATACTGACAGATGCGTAAGGCAACAAATCTCCCTGAGAATTAAAGACAGTTCCGTAAATTTTTTGTGCTGATAATTGGTAGGTTGAAAATAAAAGAATGAGTAAAGTAAATATTCGCATTTGTTATTTTTTGGTAAAACGAATTTAAGTGCCAAACTGTTACAGAATTTGTAAAAGATTATTTTGAACCGACAATCTTTCTTAAAAATCTTCCGCTTAAACTCCCAAAACCAGCCACCAATCCACCAATAACTCCTGTGAGTAGGAACAGTAAAATTGGGTTATCTGCTTTTAAAAATAGTATTGACATTTTATGTACAAGCAAATCATCATTGGCACTACTTATATAAAAACTCATTGCTATCCATAAAATAAACAGCGCAATAAAGCCTGAGAGGAATGCTAAAAAGGCTTTTTGGGGTATAGCAAATGATACAACAAATGCAGCAACAGCAATTATCCACCATGGCATAAAAAGTGAGGCTGCAAAACTTACAATAGCAGTTAATAAAATAGATACAAAAAATTTCATTTACAAAAATTAAACAATTAAATAATATTTCGAAACTTTAAAAAGCCTCCAACTTTGAACCTTGAACTTTCAAGCTTTAACCTTCAACCTTATCCTTTCCCAAAATTCATCACCCACTTTACTCTACTGTCTTTTATTTCGTCCCTAGTCATTAACCAAAGCTGATAATACTTTCCTGCAGCCCACTGGTCTACAAAAGCATCGTAATATTTACTGCCTGGGTTTCCATTTTGCCCGCCGGGGTACACGCCGTATGCTTCTGTTTTATCAGTAAGACTTACAATCATTCTCCAGCTTGGGCCATGTTCTTCTCTGGTGGCATTTATCATGTTTCTTCCACCACCAATAGGCAAATGCAGTCTACTAAATGCTTCTTGCCTCAACGAATGATTTATGTGTGTGTCTTTATTTTTTGCCCATTCCAGTTTGCCTGCAGCATCTAATTTTGTGAGAGAAATAACTGCTTTTTTGAATGACAGTGTTGCAATATCTGCCAACGTTTCTTTTTGTGCCGTGCCAATATCATCAAAAAATTTGTAAGCGCTGTCTCTTAAAGTAGCTTCTATCAAAGTACTTTCGAAGGGCACCTGTATTGGTTTTGGAGTTTTGGCAAATTCATCGTCATATACGTTTGCTTTAAAGTTTTTATATAATTCTTCAAATACGGTTGCACCTTTTGAGTCAGCGTCATTTCTAAAATTCCAAGTACGCATCAAAGAATAATATTTCATATCATTTGTATTTAACGACCCCACATTTATTTGTTTTAAAAATACTGGTATTAACTCTTCCGCATAAATATTATAATTGTCTGTTTGCAAAGCCATCATATCCTGCGGCGTAATTTGCTGCATGGCTGCAAGTCTTTTATTTATCAATAAACCACGGGCCACAGGATATTCTTTACCCAAATAATAGGGATAAGTTGTATCGGCAGGTCGCTGGTTTGCGCTGCTCACAAAGCCTCGCTCTGGGTTATATTGAAAAGGTATTTCATTCTGCGGAATCATTCCCTGCCACATGTACGAACTATCAATGCCGGGCATAATATAGTCGCCCTGACCTTTCCATTTTGCCGGCCATTCTCCCTGCGTGCGCATAGCGATGTCGCCATTTTTACAAGCAAATGCACAGTTCTGTCCGGGTACTTTTAAATTTTGTACTGCTTCTAAATAATCATTGTAAT
>Ga0136636_10001154_pt1 | contig 15087 bp, 13 predicted proteins | sample AntDrymUQ8522106_2_FD_104653 | JGI IMG/M metagenome (GOLD analysis project Ga0136636, IMG submission 104653) | Polar desert sand microbial communities from Dry Valleys, Antarctica - metaG UQ852 (21.06) | ecosystem: Environmental > Terrestrial > Soil > Desert | place: Antarctica: Dry Valley... | reverse complement strand
TATAAAAGCGGGGTTTACCGAGCAACCAGCTACCTTGGTTAAAACACCAATGGTTAAAGAAAGTAAAATTAAATTAGAAAGTAAAGTGAAAGAAGTAAAGCCTCTTGGCACAGACGGTGGAGCTGGAAACTTAGTTATATGTGAAGTGCTAACGATGCACATTGATGAAAGTATTTTAGATGAAAATAAAAAAATAGATCAATCGAAATTTAATGCCGTTGCTAGATTAGGGGGCGATTGGTATTGCAAAGTAGATAACAGTAATTTATTTAAAGTTGCCAAGCCTAATGTTAAAATCGGCATTGGGGTAGATGCATTGCCTATGGCTGTAAGAAACAGTAACGTGCTTACAGGAAACCACCTAGGGCAATTGGCCAATGTAAATGAACTCCCTAATATTAACCCTTTGTTTGAAAACGATCACTTAAAACAAATTGTACAGTATTATAATCTTGACCCAAAAGAAATGGAAACAGAAACCCATAAACTGGCTGCATTATTATTAAATAATGGAAATGTTGATGATGCCTGGCAGGTTTTGCTAGGCAACGATGTGATTTAACTTTTTAAACACAGTCGTATGTTTTTACATCAATAGTTTTACAACTATGAAAATGCTACTGTTGTTTTTATTTCCTGTAATTGGCTTTTGCCAGCCTCCAAAATACAAAAATCTTGCATTAGAAGGTGGTGGACTTAGAGGCATAGCGTATGCAGGTGCATTTAAAGCCTTGGAAGATAATGGTACAATGCAACAAATTGAAAATGTTGCAGGCTCATCCGCAGGTGCTATTGCAGGTTTAATGATTTCAATAGGTTACCATGCAGATGAAATTGACAGTATATTAATGTCATTAAAGTTTCAAAAATTTAATGATGGCAAAGGAGGTTTAATTGGAAAATACAAAAGAATAAAAAGAAATTTTGGTGTATATAAAGGCGATAAGTACGAAGACTGGTTAAGGGAAATGTTGATGAAGAAAACGGGGAATGCTAATCTTACTTTTATGCAACTTCATCAGTTAAAATTGAATGATAAAAATTATAAAGATCTTTTTTGTACAGGCACAAACATAAGTAAACAACGGTTGGAAGTTTTCTCCTATAAAAATACGCCGTCCTTCTCTGTGGCCACAGCAGTAAGAATTAGCGGCGGCGTTCCATTGTATTTTACACCAATTGCATTAAACGATTCTTTGCAAAAAATAGAAACCGCAGATACGTCTTCTTACATTAATTATTATGTTGATGGTGGCATGCTCTGCAATTATCCCATAAGTATGTTCGATAGTTGCAAACACGGCTCTATGCCATTATTATGTAACGATCTTATTTTTAATACTGAAACAATAGGCATAAAACTGGAACGCAAAGAGCAGATAGATCTTTTTCTTACAAACTCTATCGAAATACCTCCTTATCATCCCCAAAAAATAAATGACTATTTTGCTGCATTTGCAAACTTATTAACGGAGACAATGGCGAGAAAATATCCCGGACTTTTAAATGAAAAAGGAAGAAGTATTTATGTAGATTATGGAAAAGTAAACCCGAAAGTAAAAAAAATTAGTACAAAAAATAAAAGGATGTTGTACGAAAATGGACGAGCAGGCGTAGTTCAGTTTTTTGAACTTAAAAAAACGCCCACGCAATAAAAATGCTGCAGATTTTTAAAGTCTGCAGCATTTTTAATGTTTAATTTCTTTTTACCTGTAAGCGCCACCAAAAACCTTTCTTAAAATATCAGTCGTTCTTGCAGCAAAATTTGTTCTGATATTTATTTCTTCTTTTGCAATTAAATTAAACAACGCATCTGTTGCTCTCTGAGTAACATAACTTGTAAGATCTGGGTTCAGCTTTCTAAACGTTGTAGGAAAATTATTGTATTTGGTAACCATATCACCATAATATTTTGTGGCATCTACCTTATCAAGAGATTGAGCGATAACGGGTCTAAATGCAGCTAATAATTTAGCGGTCGTTTTTTCTCTAAAAAAATGTGTTGCACTTGTATCGCCATTTCTAATCAAACCGATGGCGTCACTTAGTGTCATACTTCTAATAGCATCTACAAAAATTGGTTTTGCATATCCGGCGGCATCTTCTGCTCCTCGGTTTATTTGCAGAATGGCTTTGTCTACAAGGCTGTTAAGACCTAAGTCTCGCAGCGTATTTTCAATCTTTCTAGCCTCCGGCGGTAATAAAACCTTGTACAATTCATTTCTAAAAAAGCCATCTGTTGTGTTTAATTGAAGTACAGATTTTGTAATTCCCTGTCCTAGCGCCTCTTTTATTCCTGCGGCAGCTTCAGTGTTTGAAATACCAATACCTGTACCAGCCCCGGCAGCGGCGGTTGCCACCTGTTGAAGCGTTTCGCAGGAGCCAAGTGTAATAGCAATAATAGATAATGTAAAGAATGTTTTCATAATGTTAGATTTTATTTCATTGTTAAAAGCAACTATGCTGCCAGTAAAAAAATACCGGTGTTAAAAGAGTCAAAATCATCTGAATAAAATGTTGTAAAATTAATCTACACAACCGATGCAACCCATTGGCACAAAAAACCAATAATCAATCCTGAGTAAATATCTTTTTCTGTATGATCTGTTATAAGTAACCTTGCTGTACAAATGATACCTGTGCATAAAAGCACCAATGCTAAAGGCCATGTCATAAGCATGGTATTGCTTTGCGCCACTACCCAAAATAAACCGAGCCAGCCGCCCATACCTATTGCATGCATACTTATTTTGTAATAAATATTTGCTATGAGTCCTGCACTTGCCGCCAAAAAAATACCTAGGATAAAAGAAGCCATAATGGGCGGATACATTTCCTGCTTTTTAAAAACAGTGTAAGCCCAAAAGAAAAATATGCCGCAAGCCATATAAGGTATAATACGGTCTCGTTTTGTACGCAAAAAAACAGAATCTATAAAACCTACTGCTTTTAATAACACAATACTAAGCAAAGGATAAAATATAAGATTGTAAGCGCTAATTAAAACGGTATACATTTTTGCTTTGGCAGAAAACCCTGTAAAGTAAGATGGGTGTATGTAAACTAAAAATGCAATGACGTACAGCGGCACAAAAATAGGATGGAAAATATAGGACAAAAAAGATGCAGGCCATTTTATAGCCGGATGAACGTATTTTTTTTCGCTTACAATTTCTTCCTTAAAAATAGAATCCATTTTATAATATTTTTCTTAACCTTGCTACAGGAATATTTAATTGCTCCCTGTATTTTGCTACCGTTCTTCTGGCAATGTTATATCCTTTTTCCTGCAGCATTTCAGTCAATTTTTCGTCGCTGTAAGGATGTTTCTTTGTCTCTTCTCCAATTAAATCCATCAATATTTTTTTCACCTCTCTGGTACTTACTTCTTCGCCGCTATCTGTTTGCAGGCTTTCACTAAAAAAGAATTTTAAGCGGTATGTACCAAATTCTGTTTGTACAAATTTGCTGTTGGCTACACGGCTTACGGTAGATATATCGAGGTTTGTTCGCTCGGCAATATCTTTTAATATCATAGGTCTCAATTCCGTTTCATCTCCTGTAACAAAAAAATCGTGCTGGTAATTCATAATAGCTTCCATGGTATTCAGCAATGTATTTTGCCTTTGCTTTATAGCATCTATAAACCATTTTGCACTATCTATTTTTTGTTTTATAAATAGCACTGCTTCTTTTTGCTGTTTATCTTTTTTCGTTCCTTTATCATAATCCTTCAGCATATCTCTGTAGCCTTCGCTGATGCGTAAATCAGGCGCATTTTTACTATTTAAACTCAGCTCCAGTTTACCTACGTTGTTAGCAATAAAAAAATCTGGTATTACATAGTTGGTATTTTTACCGGTATCGCCGGCAGTACCACCCGGCTTGGGGTTTAGCTTAACTATTTGTGTTATTATTTCTCTTAACTGTTCATCTGAAAGGCTAAGTGCACGCTGTATTTTTTCGTAATGCTTTTTTGTAAATTCATCAAAGTATTTTTCCAATACTTTAATGGCAGTATCTATGGTTTTTCCTTGATCTACCTTGCGCTGTAATTGCAGTAACAAACATTCCTGCAGGTTTCTTGCACCTACTCCCGGTGGGTCAAAATGTTGTATCTGTAACAATAACTGTTCAATCTCTACTTCATCTGTATCTATATTTTGCCTAAAAGCTAGATCATCAATTATGGCACTAATTTCTCTTCTTAAATAACCATCATCATCTAAACTCCCCACCAGCTGTTCTGCAATTTTCATTTGCTTTTCGCTCAATTTTAAAAGCCCTAATTGCTGCAGCATTATTTCCATAAAGCTCGTTTCTACTTTATGAGGTATAACCCTGTTATCATCTTTTTCAGGATAATTTTCATCCCTCATTTTATAATCTCCTACATCATCATCGCCTTCATGAACATAGTCGCTGATATCAATATTGTCGTATTCTTCTTCGGTACCCTCGGTTTTATATTCTTCTTCCCCCGGTTCAGTAAACTCATCTTTTTCAAATTCATCATCATGGCTATCTTCGTCTGCCTGCTCCAAAGCTGGATTTTCTTCCATTTCTTCCTTTATACGCTCATCTAATATTGCCGTAGGCACCTGCAATAACTTCATAAGCTGTATCTGCTGTGGAGAAAGTTTCTGTAATAGTTTCTGTTGTAAACTCTGATGTAATGCCATGCGAAAAAATCTAAAGAATAAAATTGTTTAATACGTCATTTAATAATGAAAGATGTAAAACGAAAGTATTGATAAGTTCGTAAATTTACACTCATTCTATTTTATAAAATGAAAAGCAAATTTATAACTTTATTGAGTTGCACGTTTTTTGTGCCGTCTGCTGTTTTCAGTCAGGCTAAAATTCCTTTTGCTTCAGAAAAATCTTTTTTTAAAATAACTACAGCAGATACAGTAACAGCTAACAAAATCAGTATTTCGCCCTACATGTTGGTATCGCCATCTTTTTACAGTAACAACCTTGCTTTTTTCTGCAGGCAGGAACTTAAATTTGAAAAAGTTACAAAAATTCCTTTTAAGTTTAGGTTAGGATCTGTGCAACAGGTAGATTATTTGGAAGGTAAAAAAGGTACAATTCTCTTTTATTAATACAACCACTAATTTGATAATGCATTTTTTATTAATTTACAATAAATTATAATGCATGTTTAAATACATTAAATATTTAAATCCTTTAATACTATATGCCTTAGCAATTATTAGCTTTACTAACACCGGTTTGCTGTGCTGGCTTGTATTAATTTACTCATGGGTATTTGTACCTGTGCTGGAATTATTTATAAATCCTGATACAAAAAATTTAACCGCAGCAGAAGAGGAGCTATCTAAAAATGATAAATTGTTTGACTACATGCTGTACCTGATTGTTTTTTTACAAATACCCACTTTAGTTTTTTTCTTTTACTCTTTTACAAATAATACTTTAACCACCATCGATATTATCGGTCGAATTACTGCCATGGGTATGTTATGTGGCACATTTGGGATAAACGTTGCTCATGAACTTGGGCATAGAAAAAACAAATTTGAACAGGTACTTGCAAAAATATCTCTGCTTAGCAGTTTATACATGCATTTTTTTATAGAACACAATAAAGGTCATCATAAAAATGTAGCTACGCCAAATGATCCCAGCAGTGCACGCTACAACGAATGGGTGTACGTTTTTTATTTTAGAACAATCATATTTTCTTATTTGTCTGCCTGGCATATTGCAAACGATGAAATGAAAAAGAAAAACCTTTCTGTTTTAAATTTAAAAAATGAAATGTTACAAGTGCAAATAATACAGGTAGCATTTGTAACAGCTGTGTATATTTTTTTTGGTGGATGGGTTACCGTTTATTTTTTAGCAGCAGCGCTTATGGGAGTTTTATTATTAGAGACTGTGAACTATATTGAACATTATGGCTTGCAAAGAAAACAAACAACAGAAAATAAATTTGAAAGAACAATGCCTGAACATAGCTGGAACAGTAACCACCTTATTGGTAGGCTTTTACTTTTTGAACTAAGCAGGCATAGCGACCATCATTATCTTGCAAGTAGAAAATACCAGATATTAAAACACCACGATAATGCACCCCAATTGCCCACAGGCTACCCAGGTTCTATGCTCCTTGCACTTGTGCCACCATTATGGTGTAGCATCATGAACAAAAAAATAGGTGCAATAACTACAAATTAACAGAAGAAGAAATGTGGAATTACTTCTACATGAACATTTAGTACGTAAAAGAAAAATCCCCTCCTGAAGAGTCAGGACGGGATATTGTTCAAGCATGAGAAAAAATTAGACAATTCGTAATATATTTTTACTCTTTTCGAAAATTCTACACAAATATGCGCCAAATTTTTATGATATACAACAGTTTGAAGGTTTATTTTATATTGAAAATGTAGTTATTTTTCTTTTAAAATTGGTTTAAAATAAGGTGATTTTAGCACTGGTCCATTATTCATATTACGTATTCTTTTTGTGGAATAATTTCTACACCTTACTATTTTTTTTTCTATGGCTTAATAGATACTGTATTTATACATTAAATTTTAAGGATATCTATACCAAAATAAAAATTATACAAATCATATTTATTTAAAAAATTAGTATTTCATTCATGTTATTTGGCACAATCTTTCCAAATAGGGCTGTAAACTTTTCATGCTAAAAACTTCTCTTTCAATTCTATTCTGTTTATTTTTTTTCTTTTATAGCTGCACCACTAAAAAAACAGAAGCACCTATACTACTAATAAAAAAAGCTGATGTTGATAAAAAAGTAAATATTTCTTATCAGATAATACCTTCAAAAGACAGTGTAAAAAAATATTTAAAAACACTTGTAGAGCCAGATTTGAGTCTTGTAGCTTTAATTAACAGGGCAGATAAAGGCTTTCTTAAAAACTTTGACAGTATTGTAATACCTATTGATAAAAAACAAAAACTGCAGCAGTACTTTCCTTTTCCTTTTTACGCAGACTTTTTAAAAGATGTTAAGAAAATAATTTTCTTTTCGTATCCCGCCCAAGCATTTGCAGCGTACGAAAATGGAATGTTAGTGTATACAGGTCCTACAAGCATGGGCAGAAAAGCTGACATGACACCCACCGGATTATTTTATACCAACTGGAAAGCGGAAGAAACTACCAGCACCTTTAACGATGAATGGCAACTTAAATGGAATTTTAATATCGAAAATAAACTGGGGGTCGGCTTTCACCAGTATGAAATGCCTGGTTATCCTGCATCTCACTCCTGCCTTAGACTTACAGAAAAAGATGCTAAATATCTATATGAATGGGCAGACCAGTGGAATATAGAAGGTACAGATAATATTGTAGCACATGGCACGCCGGTAGTGGTTTTTGGTATCTATCCATTCGGCAGCTCAAAACCGTGGCTTGCTTTAGCACAAAACCCAAATGCTTTAAACATTGCAGAAGCAGATTTGGAAAATATTGCCGCCAAACATATTGCTGACATATTGCAAAAACAGGCGGAAAGAGATAGTATAAAATAAAATGATAATTAAGTAAAATTATGTACGACTTAAAATAAATGCCACCAACCTTAATTAATATTTTTTTGCAATATGAATCGGTAAAATAGTAACAACGTTTTTATAAAAACAAGCTAATATTTTATTTGCTTACACTTTAAAACAAATCCATTTTTTAAGCCAGTTAAAAACCATTATTTTTATAATTAAATAAAGTAACCGGTAAACATGCTTCAAATTATTAATCAAATATTTGAAATAAAAAATAAAATAAACAGTTTAAACGAAACGGCTTCCTTCGAAAGGAATTTTAATCGGTTGTATGCAATTTTTGAAGAAGATGGCTACATTATTCAAGACCCAACCAACGAACATTATGAAGCATCCAGAACAGACTGCGAAGCAAGTATTGTGGGTAATGTTTCATCAAAAATGAAAATTACCAAAACACTTAAACCTATCATTTACCAAAAGCTGCAGGGCAATGTACAGTTGCAACAAAAAGCTGTTGTGATTGTAGAGAAAATTTAAAATTGAGTAATGAGATCTGTAAATATTGGTATTGATTTAGGTACAACAAATTCCCTTATTGCTAAGTTTGAAAACAATAAAGTGAGGGTGTTTAAAAACCCGGTTGGGCAAAAAGAAACCCTTGCCTCTTTTGTGGCGTACCGAAAAGACAGAATTTTGGTAGGCGACAAAGCCCGTGAATATCTTACCAAAGATGCAGTAAATGTGTTTGGTGGTTTTAAGCGAAAAATGGGTACAGATGAAAAATACTACGTAGTAAATTTAGATGAGAATGTAACACCAATAGAACTTTCCACACTTGTTTTAAAAGAATTAAAAAATTTTGTGCAAGATGATGAAATGCCGGAAGCATGCGTAATAACAATACCGGCATCTTTTGATAGTATGCAGAGTAACGCTACATTAAAGGCTGGTGAAGACGCAGGTTTTAAGCATGTGTATTTATTGCAGGAACCAATAGCGGCAAGCCTCGCTTTTTTTAATGCTCCTGAAATTCCTAAAAAAAATGAAGAAGGTTATTGGCTTATTTATGATTTTGGTGGTGGCACTTTTGATGTGGCGCTGGTAAAATCATCGGCTGATGAATTAAAGGTAGTGGATCATGAAGGCAATAATTTTTTGGGCGGTATGGACTTCGATTTTGCCATAATAGATAAAATTATTATTCCAGCTATTATTGCGGAGACCGGCATAGAAAATTTTGAAGATGAAGTAAGGCTTAAACATGGCAAATATGAAATGTTGTATTATCAAATTATGTATTATGCTGAAGAAGCTAAAAAGGAACTTGCCAGAAATGCCTCTACCGATATTGAATTTAGTGCTGAATTAGATGGGAAAAAATATGATTTTTATTTTGCCATTAGTAAAGAGCAGGTAGACGAAATATTTTTACCCATTATAAATGAAACAATTGTCTTACTAAAAAAAATATTGGAGAATAACAGACTGTCTGCCGAAGCAATTAACGAAATAATATTGGTAGGCGGCTCTACATTTTTGCCACAAGTAAGGCAGGAACTATTCGCACAAACCGGTATAAATATAAATCACATTATTGACCCCACAACTGCCATAGCAGTAGGTGCCGCTTTTTATGCAGCCAATAAATATTATGAACCAACAGTAGAGATCTTGCCTAATTCCAACAGTGTTATAGCTGATGCTTTGCTTGCCGGTATCGACTTTGAAGCAACAGATATAAGAATTGAATTACAATACAATCGCTCCAGCAGAGATAAAGAAGAAGTTTTATTAATGGCTTGTAGCGGCGATTATAATAATAAATATTACCGTATAACTAGGGCCGACGGCGGTTTTGATACAGGCATTATAAACCTTAGGGCAAAGAAGACAGAATTTTTGCCACTGATACCGGAAAACAATAATCATTTTATACTACATGTATATGATGAACATAAAAATGAATTAAAAAAACTATCGCAGCAAATAAATATTACCCAGGGTTTTTATAACATTGATGGGCAGCCTTTGCCACACGATATTTCTGTAGAGATAGATGACCTCGAAAATAACACCACCAAGCTGGAGGCCATTTTTGAACGGAATAGTTTATTACCGCAAAAGCGAACATTGTACAGAGAAATTTCTAAGACAATAAAGAAAGGCAGTAGCGATGAAATTATCATAAACATTTTAGAAGGAGATAAAAATGCAAGAGCATCGTCAAACCTTACTATTGGTTGTATTGTTATCTCAGGCAAAGATTTACAGAGCGATTTAATAAAAGGATCTGATATAGAAATACAAATTCACCTTACAGATTCAAGGGTTTTAAATACCACCGTGTTTCTTGCAATGACACAGCAGGAGTTTAAAAATGTATTTTCTATTGCTGAAAAGCAGGTAAATATTGATAGGTTAAAAGAACAGTTTTTTTCATTGGAAACTGCATTGATGGACACTCTAAGGCAGTTTCAATATAATGAAGATAAAATATGGGAAATTAAAGCGACTTCTTTTTTGGAAGAACTACAGTCTTTAAAACCACGGTTACAAAAAATAAAAAGCAATGATAAGTCAGATGAAAAATATGTGATAGCAGAAAAACTTTCCCGTATTTCGCAGGAGGTGGATAAACTTGGCGGCAACGAAAGAATTTCTTTAATGCTGGATGATTATCTTCAACACAAAGAAACTGTATTAGAAATAATAGCAATGGCAGATTTTAATAAGGATGAACTGAAAAAATCATTACAAAAAATTGAAGCATCCGAGCCTTCGTTTATGAGATCTAAAAACGTTTCGGTAATTGAAAATATAATAAACCAGTTAAACGATTTATATTGGCGAGCACTCAGCAATACTACCAGTTTTTTAATACAAAAATTTATAGAGTTTAAAAGTTATGAGCCGTTAGAATTTAAAGATTATAATGCAGCAAAATCTATATTTAAAATGGGTGATGCAGCATTGGAGCAGGAGAAATATCCTGAATTTAGGCAACACGTTTTTAATATCTCCTCCTTATTAAAAAAAGTGAAACTGAACAATAATATTGACTTTAAAGGCACAGGCATTGGCTAGTAAACAATACACGTCTATCATACGGCTTTTTTTACACAGCGATGTAGCTACAAATGGTGAAGCTATAAACATGCCTCGTATAAAAAAGCAGCTTGCTGCAGAATTTGATTTTGCAAAAGAAGGTTTTATAACTGTAGATGGATATAACTACAGTAAAAACGATGTGCTGGAAGAACTATCCAGAGAAGATTTTTTGGAGCGCCTGCATTATCATAAAAAAATATGGGAAAACAAAGCGGTCCTTTCTATTTTAGAAGATAATGAACTGCGGTTGTACGAACTGCGGGACCAGATAAAAACCTTTACAAACGATACAGCGTTTGATGCATTTTTCTCACCTTATTTTGCAGTTCCGTTTAATTATATTTCGAGAAATTATTTAAATGAAAAGCGGTTGAGCGATATGGGTGCCTGGTTATTGTTTGAAGATTTTTTGCAGGGAGAAGACAGAGAAGAGGCATTTAGAGCCATCAGAATATTTTTAGATGAAAATATCAGATTGATAAAAAATATCAATAGCGATAATTATAAAAGTATAAGACCTCAAATAGACCACTGGTTAAAACCGGGCGGTAGCGATTTGCTCAATCACTTACCACACGAATTTTATAGCACTAAGAATGATTTAGTGCTGTACCTTATCAACCTTACGGTACGAATTCAAAAAATAAATAAACAGGATTGTAAGAATGTAAGTACTGAACTTACCTGCGTTACAGATATAACAAAGGAGTATGAGGACCTTATAATGAACAACCATAAAGTTTACACTCAAACTAATTATGCTACTTCGTCAGGTAATAACTATTGGTGGATACTGTGGGTAGTTATATTGTTGTTTAGGTTACTAGCAGGTGGTTGTTAATTGTTATTTACCCTTCGCCTTGGGCCATCATATAAACTAAAATGCCCTTAAAGCAAGGGCATTTTAAATACGGATCAATCTAGGAGTACATAGGATATTTTCTTAGGTTTCCGCTAGGATAATGGATATGCAAATATGCCCCATTAAATTACCATACGTTGTAGCCCCTTATCTTTAAACCTTGTAGAGTATCTGCAAATAAATATCATCTTTTATCTATCCAACATTTTACCCCACTCAGTTGAAGCGTATAAGCCTTTAATCATCATCATCATTAACTATATTTGTCCTCCACAACAATTTCGTATTAATGGCCATTTTCGATATTAAGCTTCCTGCATATATAGCAAAGGCATTAAACTTACCTGTGAGCGATGCCAGAAGCCAGCAGATAAAAGTGCTTAAAAAATTACTTCGAAAAGCAAGGTTTACACAGTTTGGTCAGTTATACAAGTTTGATGAAATTTTATTGAGCAGACACCCCGGTAAGAAATTTCAGCAGAACGTGCCCACATATAATTACACCAAACTTTACAATGACTGGTGGTATAAAACCCTTGAAGGAATACCAGATGTTTGCTGGCCAGGGGTAATAAAATATTTTGCATTAAGCAGCGGCACAAGCGATGCTTCGAGCAAATACATTCCTATTACAAAAGAATTAATAAGAAGTAATACTATTACAAGTATTAAACATTTATTTAGTCTCGCAAAATATGACCACATCCCTAAAAGCTCCATTGGTAAAGGATGGCTAATGATAGGTGGCAGTACACAATTACAAAAAGGAGCTACCTATTTTGCAGGTGACTTAAGTGGAATACAGCAAAAAAATCTTCCCTTATGGTTTAGAGGCATGGGTCTTTATAAACCCGGCAAAAAAATAGCAAGAGAAAAAGACTGGTCAAAAAAACTGGAAGAAGTGGTGGAAAATGCACCTAACTGGGATATTGGTTTTCTGGTAGGTGTACCTGCATGGTTACAAATTTGCTTAGAAAAGATTATTGAGCGATATAACCTAAACAACATTCACGAAATGTGGCCCAACCTTGCCTTTTACGTACATGGTGGTGTAGCCATGGAGCCCTACAAAAAAGGTTTTGAAAAATTATTGGGCAAGCCCATTACTTATATAGAAACTTACCTTGCAAGTGAAGGGTTTTTAGCTTACCAAAACCGGCAAGATACCCGAGGCATGCAATTGGTGTTAAGCAATAATATTTTTTTTGAATTTGTACCTTTTGATGATAAAAATTTTGATGCAGAAGGCAATATGGTAGCGGCGCCTGAAGTGTATATGATACACGAAATTGATGAGGACAGAGATTATGCTATTTTAATAAGTACCAATGCAGGCACATGGCGCTATGCCATCGGTGATACTGTAAAACTGATAGACAAAGAAAGAAATGAAATTATTATAACCGGTCGCACTAAACATTTTCTTAGCCTTGTAGGAGAGCATTTGAGTGTAGATAATATGAACAATGGAATAGAACTTGCGGCAGAAGAAATGAACCTTATCATACCTGAGTTTACCGTGGCCGGCGTACCACATGGTAGTTTCTTTGCGCACGAGTGGTACATTGGCACAGATGATAAAGTGGATGCAGCAAAATTTGCCGCCGTGCTTGATGAGAAAATAAAAAGTTTGAATGATGATTACGAAGTAGAGCGTATGCATGCTTTAAAAGCAGTAACAGTAAATGTTTTGCCCGAAAATGTATTTATGGATTTTTTAAAATCCAAAGGTAAAATGGGTGGGCAACATAAGTTTCCCCGAGTTTTAAAAGGTGAAATGCTGGCGGAGTGGAAAGCTTTTCTTACAAAAACAAATGCCATTAAGTAATAATATTTTTTTAGAAAAAATTATAGATGACAGAAGCTATTATTGCAGGTTTACTGTTAGGGTTGGCACTGGTATTTTCGGTAGGACCGGTGATTTTTACGATTATTAAGCTTCGTATAAATTATGGCATAAGCAGTGCGTTTTATTTTATAGCAGGTGTTTGGTTAAGCGATTTGTTTTGGGTAGTTACAGCAAATCTATTTAGCGCCTTATTAGAAAGTTTGCAAATTTATAAGGTACAAATTGGCACTGTTGGGGGCATTTTTCTTATTTCGCTAGGGTTATACTATTTGTTTTTTAAAAAATATCATTCAAAAAAGGAACTTGACGAGGGTGTAAAAATTGGCAATGCTACCCATGCCCGTTTGTTTATTACAGGTTTTTTAATTAATACGCTTAATCCTGGTGTTATTGCGCTTTGGCTTGCTGCCGCTACAAAATCTATCGACAGCACTCTGCAAGAAAAAATTGTAACATTTTCTATTTGTCTCTCCATGAATATAGCAGCAGATTTTTTTAAAATAAACCTTGCAGGCAAATTGCGCAATAAGTTAAATGATAAAAATATCACAATTGTAAACAAAATATCTGGCTCTATGTTTTTGTTATTCGGTGTAGCACTTATTTTTGGTGTGTGGTACGCCAAACTTAAACTAGTCTTTTAACCATGCGCATTATTTATATTCTAAGCTTCCTGTTTTTAATACCGCATTATGTTATTGCACAATCCTCAGACTTTATTATTTTAAAAAAGAAGAACAAAACGGTAAAGATGTTTTACACCGGTACTAATATCGAATTTGTAACCAACACTGGTGCATACAGAAATGCGGTTATCACCAAAATAAAAAACGACAGTATTTTTTTAAAGGAATACCTTATCAACAGAATACCAACCACCCTCGGTTTTTTTGTTATTGATACCATGGGCAGTTATCATTATGAATATAATTATAAACAAATAGCTCACTTTGGCAAGGTTAATAAAAAATTTAATGTGGCTGGAAGTGGCGCTGCTTTAATGGGTGGTGGCACTTTGCTCACATTGGCAAGCGGAGTGGTTTATGTGGTAGACAGGAAAAATTTTAGTTCTGCTTTAATGCTTTCTGCTATAGGTTTGGCCGGCGTTGGATATTTAATGAACAAGGCTTCCGGTAAAGGAATTACCATAGGCAAAAAAAATTATCGTCTTCAATATATGAACACCAACGTTTCTCAAAAATGAAAAATAAAGAGAAAAAAAACTGGTGGCAAAAAATAAAGCGCATCTTTTTATGGATGTTCGTTTTACAATTTGCTTACATCATTATTTTGCGTTGGGTAAATCCGCCAATTACCATTACACAAATAGTAAGTTTGGTAAAAGGTTATGGGCTTAAAAGAGATTATGTTTCTTACAGTGAAATGAGCAGTAATGCAAAATTGGCTGTAATGGCAGGTGAAGACCAGCTTTTTCCAGATCACAATGGCTTTGATGTGAAGGCAATAAAAAAAGCAGTAAAGTACAACGAAAAACATCCTACAAAAACAAGAGGCGCAAGTACCATCAGCCAACAGGTAGCAAAAAATGTTTTTCTATGGCAAGGAGGCGGCTTTTTTAGAAAAGGGCTGGAAGTGTATTTCACTTTTATGATAGAAACATTGTGGAGCAAAAAAAGAATTTTGCAGATGTATTTAAATGTAGCAGAAATGGGCAAAGGTATTTTTGGGATACAAGCCGCAGCCACCAATTTATTTAATAAAAATGCCATTGCACTCAGCAGAAACGAAGCAGCAC
>Ga0136636_10001152_pt1 | contig 15093 bp, 8 predicted proteins | sample AntDrymUQ8522106_2_FD_104653 | JGI IMG/M metagenome (GOLD analysis project Ga0136636, IMG submission 104653) | Polar desert sand microbial communities from Dry Valleys, Antarctica - metaG UQ852 (21.06) | ecosystem: Environmental > Terrestrial > Soil > Desert | place: Antarctica: Dry Valley... | reverse complement strand
TACTCCACGCTGTCGATCTCCTGGGCCACGCGGCCCACTGTCTTGAGCAGCGAGCGCAGCACCTCGGGCTGGGCCTGGCCGGTGTGCTCGCCGCCGAAGGCGAAGGCGTTGCGCTTGATGAAAAGATCCTCCAGCTCCTGGCGCTCCTGCCAGGCGCTGCCCTCGATCGCCTCATCTACATCGGTGCCATACGTACCCTCGGCCTGGGTGAAGAGCCGGGCTGTGGCGGCTGTGCGGCTCTTGCCCTCGGCCAGCATGGCGAGCACGTGCTTGCGCACAAAGTTCTGATCCTCGGGCTCGTCGGCGTTGGCGGCCTCGCGCACCAGCCGGTCAAGCAGGTCGATCGTGCCGGCGAAGGTGTCGCGAAAGATGCCGGAGGCTGTCATCAGGACATCCACGCGCGGGCGACCAAGCTCGGCGAGCGGGATGAGCGCGTAGCGGCCAACCTTGCCCTGGCCGTCCTTCACGGGGCGGGCGCCGAGCAGACCGAGCACCGTGCCGATCGCCTCGCCCTTGGTCTTGATCGCGTCGAGCCCCCAGAGCACCTGGGCGATCGTCTCGGGGTAGGCGCCAGCATTTTCAGCCTGGTGGGCTGCCAGCAAGGCCTCGGCGATGCGGGCGCCGCGCTGGTAGGCCGTGTCGGATGGCACGCGGAAGGGGTCGAGGCCATGGATGTTGCGGCCCGTGGGCAGCACCGCCAGCCCGTCGCGGATCAGGTCGCCGCCGGGGGCAGCAGGGATGTAGCCGCCATCAAGGCCGTGCAGCAGGTAGTCGAGCTCCTGGGTATTGTCGCGCAGAGCGGCGAGCATGCCTTGGCCGTGGGTCGCCAGCGCTTGCAGATTGTCGCTTGCAGCTTGCAGCTTGAGCGCCGCCGCAACCTGCTCGACCGGCTCGGCCTGGAGCACGGCGCGCTGCACAAACTCGGCGCACGCGGCCTCCACCTGGTCGCGCAGCGCCAGGGCGGCTGGGTCGCCTGCGCGTGCAGCGGCGAGCAACGCCCCATAGCTTGTTGGGCTTTCAGGGTCGGCAGGCTGCACGCTGCACGCTGCGAGCATGAGGTCCCCCAGGCCAGCGTTGCCATCGCGCGGGATCTTCAGGGCCTCGGCCACCAGCGTGAGCTGCTGCTCGGGGGGCGGGGCGCTGCCCAGCACATGCAGGCTGTCGGTGATCAGCGTGGCCTCGAGCTCACGCATGTAGGCGTAGGCCCGCGAGGCGAAGCTGGCGAAGGGCTCGCCCGTGCGCCGCGCCAGCTCTGCGTCCAAGTTAAGCAAGGCCACCTTGGCAAGGATCGCCTCTTCGAGATCGCCGAGGCGCGAAGGTAGCTGGTCGCCTGTCTCCCTGTCTCCCTGTCTCCCTGTCTCCCTGTCTCCCTGTCTTCCCCGCTGCTCCTCCAGCAGATCCTTGAGCGCCAGCAGCTCCTTGTAGAGCCCGGCGCGGCCGTAGGGTGGGATGGCGTGGCCGATGATCGTGGAGTAGCCGCGGCGCTTGGCGATGTTGGCCTCGGCGGGGTTGTTGATCGGGTAGACATAAAAGTTTGGCACGCCGCCGAGCAAGATGTCAGACCAGCAGCGCTCGGTGACGCCAAGCTGCACGCCGGGCATCCACTCAGCGGTGCCGTGCATGCCAAGGTGGACAATCGCGTCGGCGCGCAGCTCGCGCTGGATCCACTGGTAAAAAAGGGCGTACTGGTGGTGCGGCGTGTTCTCTTTGTCGAACAGCAGGCGCATCGGGTCGCCCGGCATACCGATCATTGGCTGCACGCCGACGTACACGTTGCCAAGCTGCATGCCGCCGAGGCGCACCTTGTCGCGGCCAACCGGGGCGATGTCGCCAGGGAAGCTGCCCCAGCGCTCGTTGATCCGCTCCTGGTCCTGCGGGCGCAGCCAGCCGTTAAAGCGCTCGCGGCTTGCCATCACCGGCTGCGGGATGGGCGGGTGGCCGTGGGGAAGGGTGGACATAAAGCCTGCCCCGACAGTGTTACCGTCCACCGTCCACCGTCCACCGTCAATCGAGCCCGCGATACAGCGCGCCATGGTGGCTGGGTCGCGGGGATACTCGCCCACGCTGTAGCCAGCGGCCCTAAGCTTGTCGAGCAGGGCGATCAGGCTGGCGGGCACATCGAGCAGGGCGGCGGTGGCGGTGTTGCCCTGGCCGGGCGGGTAGTTATAGACAACAATCGCCAGCTTCTTGTCGCGGTTGGCGGTGCGGCGCAGCTGCACAAAGCTGCGCGCGAGCGTGCCGAGGCGGGCGAGGCGGTCGGGCACGGTGCCGATCTCGCTGCCGCGCATACCGCCGAGCACCACCGGGGCCACGGCGCCGTCCATCTCGGGCAGCGCAAACATCATGGTGGCCTGAAGCGGGCCAACCCCGTGCTCGCGCCAGTGCTCCTCATCCTGCACAAACAGCGGCGACGCCACCATGTAGGGCACATCGAGCTTGCTCAGCAGCTCGCGGGCCACGCTGGTGGTGAGGCCGGCCTTGGTGGAGCCGGCGGGGCCGCCCACCAGCGGGAAGCCCATCGTGTTGACAATCGCATCCACATTCAGGCGCGTCAGCCACTCGCGCACCACCACGTGGCCCTCGATGCCCTGCACAAAGATCGGCAGCACGCGCAGGCCCGCCGCCTCCAGGGCGCGCACCACGTCGTTGTGGTAGGTGGTGCCGCCGATGATATGGCTGCGAAACGAGAGCACTGCCACCGTGCCGAGTGCTGAGTGCTGAGTGCTGAGTGCTGAGTGCTGAGTGCCGAGGGCCGAGGGCCGAGTGCGCTTCGCGTTCGCGCCCTTTGCGGCTTCGCGTTCGCGCCCTTCGCGGTCCAAACGGTTCGCACCCTTCGCGGTCCAAACGGCCCTTGTTCGCTCCCACGCCAGATACTCCTCGGGCTTGCTGAAATATTTAGGCGCGTCGGGGTGAGCGAAGCCCATGCCGGGCAGCTCCACGGCGGGCGGCACGGCGAGCTTGGCGTAGCCGCAGTACTCGCGCAGGATCAGCTTGAACATACTCGCCGTGTTCGCCACGTCGCGGTTGTTCCAGTAGGTAGTGACATTCGTCCAGTTGCGGAAGTCGGTGAGGCGCTTGCCGGGGAGGAAGTTCACGAGCTTGCTCGTAATCTTCTGAAGCTTTACATAACCATAAAGCGTATCTTCCTCGCGGTTGCCGACCAGCAGGCGAGCCACATTCTGCACAGGCTTGGGCATGCCGCCGCCAGCCTTGCCGCCCATGCTGTAGCCGCCCACCTTGGTGAGGCGCATCACCTCGGGCAGGCCCTCGAACGCGAAGACCACCGGCGGGTCGTGGCGCTGCACGGCGGGCACGAGCCACTCGGCCGTCTCGGCGAGCGTGATCAGCGAGCTCATCAGGCAGGCGCAGCGGGCGATGGCGGCCTCGACCTCGGCGGGGCGCCGCTGCACGTCGCGGTCCTCGAAGACGTGCAGCCGAAACTCGGGCACGAGTTTGCGGACCTCGGCCTCGGCCTGGGCGAAGAGGCCCTGGCTGTAGCGCTGGAGGCCAAGCACCATCACGAACTCAACTGGCTTCGCCATAGCTCCCTCGCTCAATGCAAAATGCAAAATGCAAAATGCAAAAACGGATCATTGTGGGGTATGCAACCGCGTGTCATGCTGAGCGCAGCGAGGCATCTAACCCAGCCGATGGAGAGACTCTTCGCTCCGCGTTCATCTGGAATTGGTATTATCCGTCGAAGTACAAAAAAGCACAAACTTTGCGCTTTATGTACAAGCGCTGTGCAGTGTGTGCCGACGACCGAGCCGTTTGGACCACGAACGGCGCGAACAGCTGCGAACCACCGCGAACCCGGCCACGGCCGTGCAGTTTCGTGTTCGCGCCGTTCGAGCTCCTTCGCGCCGTTCGTGGTCCAGATGGCCTGAGGTACGCCGCGCACGCGCATGGACGTTAGACGGTAGGGTCTGGCACCGTCCACCGTCCACCGTCCACCGTCCACCGTTCACACAGCGTTCGACAGCGCCAAAGGCGTATGCTACAATCCCTGACTGGGGCGCCGCAGAAGCTCCAACGGAGGGTCGCAGCATGCGGATCGAGCGGAACCTGGGTATGGATCTTGTGCGGGCCACCGAGGCGGCGGCGCTGCGCAGCGGCCGCTGGATGGGCCGCGGCGACAAGCCCGGCGCCGATCAGGCCGCCGTAGACGCGATGCGCTACGCGCTGGACAGCGTGCCCATGAACGGCGTGGTGGTGATCGGCGAGGGCGAGAAGGACGAGGCCCCGATGCTCTACGTTGGCGAGCATGTCGGCACCGGCGACGGCCCCGAGATGGACATCGCCGTGGACCCGGTGGAGGGTACGACGCTGCTCGCCGAGGGCATGCCCGGCGCCATCGCCGTGATCGCCATCGCCGAGCACGGCGCGCTCTACAACTGGCAGGGCATCGCCTACATGGACAAGCTGGCCGTGGGCGAGCGCGCCAAGGGCGTGATCGACATCAACGCCCCGGTGGCCTACAATGTCCGCGCCGTGGCCCGCACGCTCAACAAGCAGATCGAGGATGTGACGGTTGTGGTGCTGGATCGGCCGCGCCACCAGGATCTGATCAAGCAGATCCGCGAGACGGGCGCCCGCATCAAGCTGATCCTGCACGGCGACGTGAGCGCCGGAATTATGACGGCGATCGAGAACCCGCCCGCCGACATCCTGATGGGCATCGGCGGCGCCCCAGAGGCCGTGATCACGGCGTGCGCCCTGAAGTGCATGGGCGGCGAGATCCAGTGCAAGATCTGGCCGCGCAATGATCAGGAGCGGGCACTGGTTGCCGAGCTTGGCCTGGATGCCGCCAAGGTGTTTACCACCAAGGATCTCGTGCAGGGCGAGAATGTCTACCTCGCCGCCACCGGCATCACCCCCGGCGAGTTTCTGCGCGGCACCGAGTATTTCGGCGGCGGCGCCCGCACCCACAGCGTAGTGATGCGCTCGCGCTCCGGCACGATCCGCTATATCGACGCCACTCACCGCTGGGATAAGCTGATGCGGATCAGCAATATGCCGTATGGATGAGTCTTTCTGACGACCGACGACCGACGACCGACGACCGACGACCGCGAACACGGGTAGCTGTCGTCGGTCGTCGGTTTTCCATAGACCCTATGCAACAAGCTCAGCTTCGCGACGCCCTGGTTCGCTCGCCACCCCTGATCGCCGCGCTCACGCTCGCGCTCGGCGGGCTGGTTGGCGCCGCCGCAGCCCTCGGGCCGATCTACGCGCTCGCCGGCCTCGTGGCCCTGCTCGCCGGCCTTGCCATGCTCGTGAGCACCGAGGTGGGCCTGCTCGTCGTGTTCGCCGTCATCACGCTGATGCCCTTTGCCACCTTGCCGTTCAAGGCGATCATCACCCCCAACTTCCTCACGCTCGCCCTCGTAGCCCTGCTCGGCGTCTGGTGCCTGCGCCTGCTCGCCCGCCCCGACTCCTACGATCTGCGCGTTGGCTACATCGGCCTGCCCCTGCTCGGCTTCGTGGGGCTCACCTTTTTCTCGCTCTACCTCGGCGCGCGCGGCCTGCCCGATACGGCCACGTTGCACAACTATGCTAAGTTTGTGCTGGGCGTGCTGCTCTATTTCTCGCTGGTAAATTGTGTCCGCGCCCGCTGGCAGGCCCGGCTCGTGCTACGCGGTCTGATCCTCAGCGGCGGCCTGGCGGCCCTGGTGGCCTTGCTGCTCTGGGCCATGAACGACCAGCTGGCCCTACGGCTGCTCGTGAGCCTCGGGCGGCTCGGCTACCCCACCAGCGGGCGGGTGCTGCGCTACGTGGAGGACGACACGGGCGGTCTGGAGCGCGTGATCGGGCTCTCGGTGGACCCGAACAGCTTCGGTGGTATGCTTGCCCTGGTGCTCGCGCTCGCGGCTGCCCAACTTGTTGCTCGCCAGCCCCTCTTACGCCGCTGGGTACTAGGGTGTATCGTAGGAGCGATGGCGCTGGCCTTGCTGCTCACCTTCTCACGCGCGGCCCTGTTCGGCACCGTGATCGCGGCGGCCTACCTGGCCACGGTGCGCTACCGGCGCCTCTGGTGGGTGATGCTGGGGGCAGGCGTGGTTGGCGCGGCGCTGCTACTCGGGCTTGGCTACGCCGAGCAGTTCTCCAGCCGCGTGCTCAGCGGTGTGCAGTTCCAGGATCAAGCCCAGCAGATGCGGCTCGCCGAGTTCAATAACGCCTTTGCGATCATTCAGCGCTACCCGGCCTTTGGGATCGGTTTTGGCGCCGCGCCCGACCTAGATCTTACCGCAGGGGTGAGCAATATCTATCTGGCGATCGCGCAGCGCATGGGTCTGGTTGGGCTTGCGGCCTTCCTCGCGATCGTGGCGGCCTGGTTCATCTACTCCCTGCGCACACTGCCTGGCCTAGACGAAGAGCGCGCCAGCTGGGTGCTGGGCTGCCAGGCGGGGCTGGTGGCGGCGCTGGCGGTGGGCCTGGCGGACCACTACTTCTTTAATATCGAGTTCAGCCACATGGGCGCCCTGTTCTGGGGCGTCGCCGGCCTGGGAGTGGCGATCAGCGCGCTGCCTGAGGTAGAGCCGATAGCCGCGTAGTGGCGCGCTATAGCGCGCCCGTACAAGGTAGCGATAGACGGTAGACGGTACACATGTGAGCAAACAGGCGACGAGTAACGAGCAGCCCCCGACGATTGACCCGCGCTGGGTCGGCTTTGGCTTCGCCGTCTTTGCGCTTGCGCTGCTGGTCTACGCGCTCGCCTCTGCCACGCCGTCGCTCGCCCTTGCCGCCCTGATCGCGTTTGCCGCCCTTACCCCGGCCCTCGGCCTGCTCACGGCGCCGCGCAGCACGGTGCGTCGGCTGCTCGCGCTGGCCCTGCTGGTAGGCTGTGTGGCGCTGGCCTTCGCCGTTGTGGCCGCTAGTGGCGGGGCCGCCTCGCCGCTCTGGCCCGCCCTGCTTCCGCCGATCTTCGCCGCCCTACTGCTGCTGCCCGGTCGTCCCGGTGTCGGCATCACGGCCGCGATCTGGCTTGGCTACGGCGCCTTCACGCTGGTGGCGCCGCCTGATGAGCGCCTCCCCGCAGCCGCCGCCTGGCTGCTGCGCGGCGCCGAGGTGGGCCTGGTAACGCTGCTCGTGGCGCGCACCGTCAGCGCCCAGCGCGCCCTCAGCGCCCGCGCCCGCGCCCGTGAGCTGGCCCTGCACAGCTTCCTGGCTTCGTCTAACCGCCTGCGCATCTCCACCAGCGTGCAGGGCGTGCTCGAAGAGGTGGCCGGCGCCGTGCAGGCCGCAGGCGACTTCGACTGTGTGACGCTCAGCCTGCTGGACGAAGGCCAGGCCAGCGTGGCCGTGGCGATCGGGGCGAGCGGCCGCCGCCTGGGCGCTGTGGAACGCCTGCGCTTCCCCTACGCGGAGCTGGCGGCGCGCATGGAGCGCGGTCGCCCCGTGGGCGCTCACGCCGTGGAGGTCGCCACGCTGCCCTTTCGCAACCTGCCCGATGAGCAGCACCTGGTGCTGCCCCTGCGCGCCCAGCACGACACGCTGCGCGGCCTGCTCACCGTCTCCACCCCGCGCCAGAGCCGCGCCATCTTGGACGAGGCGCTGCCGCTGCTGGAGCTGCTGGCCAACCAGGCCGCCGTGGCGATCGACAACGCCGACCTGTACACGACCATGGCGCAGCGCGTGCGCCACGCCACCGCCGACCTGGAGCTGGGCGCCGAGGAGCTGCGCCGGGCCCGTGATCGGGCGGAGGTGCTCTACCAGATCGCCCGCGCGCTCTCGCTCACGCTAGACGAGCGCCAGGTGCTTGATCAGACGCTCAGCCTGATCGTTTCCCACATGGGCTGCGAGCGCGGCGGGATTATGCTGCTGGAGCCCAACACGGGCCGTCTGGTCTATCGCACTACGCTGGAGCGCCAGCGGGTTGACCCGCAGGGCGTGCTGGAGCGCGGCCAGGGCCTGGCCGGCTGGGTGCTGGCGAACCGCGTGCATGCGATTGTGCCCGACACCACCCAGGACGCGCGCTGGCAGGTGCGCAGCCGCTTCGACGCCGTGCCCCGCGCGGTGCTGGCGGTGCCGGTGATGCTTGAGCACGAGGCGCTGGGCGTGCTGCTGCTGATCCACAGCGAGGTGGGGCACTTTACCGTCGAGCATGCGCAGATCGCCACCGCCGCCGCTGCCCAGGCCGCCGCCGCGCTCTCTAAGGCCCAGCTGCACCGCCACGTAAGCCAGCAGAGCGAGCAGCTGGGCGTGGTGGCGCGCCAGCGCGAGGAGGAGGCCAGCAAGCTGATCTCGGTGCTGCGCAGCATCGGCGACGGCGTAGTGGTGAGCGACCGGCACGGCCTGGTGCGGATCGTGAACCCCGCCGCCGAGGCGATCCTGGGCATCCGCGCGGAGGCCTTCCTGGGGCGCCCGATCAGCGAGCTGCCCGGCGTCCCCGCCGACATCGAGGCCGTAGATGATGCGGAGCGCATGCAAAAATTTGCCGTGGGCGAGCGCACCGTGCGCGCCCACTGCGCCACCGTCCAATCCTCTAAGCACGAGCCGCTTGGCAGCGTGGTGGTGTACCACGACCTGACGCTTGAGGAGATCGCCGACCGCCTGAAGACCGAGCTGGTGGCCACGGCCTCGCACGAGCTGCGCACCCCGATGACGAGTATCCGTGGCTACGTAGATATGCTGCTGCTCGGCACGTTTGGCGAGGTGCCCGAGGGGCAGCGCGAGCCGCTGCGCGTGATCAAGGCGAATGTGGTGCGCCTGGTGCTGCTGATCGAGGATCTGCTGGATATGTCGCGGGTGGAGGCGGGCGAGGTGCAGCTGCGGGCCGAGCGGGTGGACGTGGGCACGGTGCTGAGCGAGGTGGCGCAGGTGCTGGCGGGCCAGTTCCGCGAGCGTCGGGTGGGCCTGTCGCTGGATCTGCCGCCTGGACTGCCGCCAGCCTCGGCGGATCGGCAGCGTCTGGAGCAGATCGTGGTCAACCTGATCGGGAACGCCTGCAAGTACACGCCAGGCGGCGGCGAGGTGCGCGTGGCGCTGCGCAATGGTGGCAGCGAGCTGCGCGTGGAGGTGCGCGACACTGGCGTCGGCATCCCCGAGGAGGCGCGGCCGCATATCTTCACGCCGTTTTACCGCGCCGACAACCCGCTGCGCGACGAGGTGGGCGGCACCGGGCTGGGCCTGAGCATCACGCGCAAGCTGGTGGAGCTGCACGGCGGCCGGATCTGGTTCGAGAGCAAGGTGAACGAGGGCAGCACGTTTTCGTTTACGCTGCCGCTGGGGTAGCGCGTGGCCCAGGGTGGAAGTACGCCCGCCTGCCGAGCAGTTTTATCCGCAGATGACGCAGATTTCCGGCCCATTTCTGGCCCCGCGACCCGCTGTGCTACAATCGCGCCAGCGTTCCGCATCCGACGAGGAAGGTGCCCCAATGGCGAAGCCCCCGGTAAAGCAGGTCCGGCTCGGCCGCAACGCCCCGTGCCACTGCGGCAGCGGCAAGAAGTACAAAGATTGCCACCTGCTGATCGAGGAGGCCGCTCGCTCGGAGCAGCTGCGCCTGCGCCAGGCCCAGGACACGCTGCTGCCCAAGATCATCGAGGCCGCCCAGAGCATGCCCGAGCAGTTCCCAGCCGCCTTCGAGCGTTTCTGGCAGGGCAAGTACAACCTTGAGCAGATGCAGTCGCTCGATAGCCTGGAGGATCGCGGCGCCGAGCGCTTCCTGATCTGGCTCGCCTTCGATGTGCGCGGCCCCTCCGGCCACACGCTCGTGGAGGAGCTGGAGGCCAGCGAGAGCTTCGACGCCGACCCCGTGGAGCGGCGCCTGCTCGCCACCTGGCGCCCGGTGCGCCTGCGCCCCTACGTGGTAGACGCAGTGCGCAAGGGCCAGGGCATTACGCTGCGCGACATGCTGGAGGAGCGCGTCTACCAGGTGGCCGACTACGGCGCCTCCAAGCGGCTCGACGTGGGCGAGGTGGTGGTGGGCCACCTGGTGCCCGCCGACACCGCCCCCGGCGCCGCCGCGCCCACCTACTACCTGGCAGGCGCAGCCGCCCAGCTTACCGACGACACCGCCCCGAAGCTGCTGGAGTTCGCCGAGCTGCATCTGGCCGCGATGCGCCGCGATAACTCAGACACGGAGTGGTCGGATCTGATCGACGAGCGCAGCGAGATCCTGAACCATTTTGTGGCCGCCCTGCCGGTGGAGCAGCGCGACCCCACGGTGATGGAGCGCCTGATCGTCGATGGCCGCGCTACGCTCCAGCTGACTGCCGAGAGCGTCGCCGCCCTGCTGGGGCGCCCGATCCCGCCACCCCGTGACGACGAATAGGGGCGCGAACCGTTTGGACCGCGAATAGCGCGAAGGGCGGCGAAGGACGCGAACGCGAAAGGTGGAAATCGACTTCGCGGCGGTTCGCGCCGTTTCGTGTCGTTCGCGGTCCAAACGGTTCGTGGTTCAGGTCGTCTGGTCTTTCCCCTCACGGTCGATACTCGCCCCAAACATCGCGCAGCACCCCGCAGACCTCGCCGACGGTGGCGTAGTGGCGCAGGGCCTCTCGCATGGGCGGCAGCACGTTGGCCGTGCCCTCGGCGGCGGCGCGCAGCTGCGCCAGGGCGGCGGCCACGGCGGCGCTGTCGCGCTCGGCGCGCAGGGCGGCCAGGCCCTCAGCCTGATCGCGGGCCACGGCCTCGTTCGGCTTGAAGACCGGCGCGCTCGCCGAGCCCGCCTCGGTGAACTTGTTGACGCCCACCACCACGCGCTCGCCCGCCTCCACCGCCTGATGGTAGGCGTAGGCGGCGTCGGCGATCTGATCCTGCATCCAGCCGCGCTCTACGGCGGCAACGGCGCCGCCCATCGCATCGATCTCCGCGATTAGGGCGGTGGCGCGGCGCTCAAGCTCGTCGGTGAGCGCCTCCACCACATACGACCCGGCCAGGGGGTCGGCCGTATCGACCACGCCGCTCTCGAAGGCGATCACCTGCTGCGTGCGCAGGGCGAGCGTGGCCGACTGCTGGGTGGGCAGGCCGAGCGCCTCGTCGTAGGCGTTGGTGTGCAGGCTCTGGGTGCCGCCGAACACCGCCGCCAGGGCCTCGAGCGTGGTGCGCACCACATTGTTGAGCGGCTGCTGGGCCGTAAGCGAGGCGCCTGAGGTCTGGGTGTGGAAGCGCAGCATGAGGCTGGCGGGCTTGGTGGCGCCAAAGCGCTCCCGCATGATCGTCGCCCAGAGGCGGCGGGCGGCGCGGAACTTGGCCACCTCCTCCAGGAAGTTCGGGTTGCTCACGAAGAAGAACGAGAGGCGTGGGGCGAAGCTGTCCACCGCAAGGCCAGCCCTGATCGCGGCGTCCACGTAGGCGATGCCATCGGCGAGCGTGAAGGCGATCTCCTGCACAGCTGTGGCGCCCGCCTCGCGAATATGGTAGCCGCTAATGCTGATCGTGTTCCAGTTGGGGATACGCTCCTGGCAGTAGGCGAAGGTATCGGTGATCAGGCGCATGGAGGGGCGCGGCGGGAAGATGTAGGTGCCGCGCGCGGTGTACTCCTTGAGGATGTCGTTCTGGATCGTGCCGCCGATCTTGTCGGGGGTTACGCCCTGGCGCTCGGCCACCAGCTCGTAGAGCAGCAGCAGCACGCTGGCGGGGGCGTTGATCGTCATCGAGGTCGTCACCTGGTCGAGCGGGATGGCGTCGAGCAGGGTCTGCATATCGCGCAGGCTGTCGATGGCGACGCCCACCCGGCCCACCTCGCCCTCGGCGCGGGGGTCGTCGCTGTCGAGGCCGAGCTGCGTGGGCAGATCGAAGGCCACCGAGAGGCCCGTCTGGCCGGCCTGAAGCAGGTAGCGGTAGCGCTGGTTGCTCTCGCGGGCGCTGGCGAAACCGGCATACTGGCGCATGGTCCAGAGGCGGCCGCGGTACATGGTGGGGTAGATGCCACGTGTAAAGGGGTATGCGCCAGGGTCGGGCTGAGGGGCGCCTACGTCGGCGGCCCTGTAGGCCGGCTCCAGCGGCAGGCCCGAGTCGGTGCTACGCTCCGCGCTGCTCGTCATCGCACTTCTCCTTAGAAGGGTACAGGGTACAGGGTACAGGGTACAGGGCCGCCGCATGCGCACGGCCTAAACTGGCAGAACCTGTAAAGCGCCTTTGCGTCTTCTCGTAGGGCTGCTTGGGCGAGGGGGTCGTGGCTCATTATACCGCCGCGCGGGCGTGCAGGCGCTGCTGCCCATAGGATCAGTCACCAGTGCCAGGGGCTGTTCAGCCTCCTGCCTCGCGCCGCCTGCCTCCTCCAAGACGCGTGTACAATGCACGGGTGAGACTGTGACAAACAGGAGCCCCCATACCAATGTACAAGCGCAGCAATCGCCCCGCTAAGGTGGCGCCATGAGCGGCACGCCTGCGCTGCACACGGGCCAGCCGCTGCTGCGGCGCGGCGCGGCCCCGGCGCAGGCCCGCGCCGCCGTGATCATGGTTCACGGGCGCGGCGCCTCGGCCGACGACATCCTTGGGCTGGCCGACGAGCTCGGCGTGCCGGAGGTGGCCTACCTGGCGCCGCAGGCTGCCGGCGGTGCCTGGTACCCCAACCGGTTTGTTGCGCCTGTGGCCAGCAACGAGCCCTGGCTCGGCTCGGCGCTGGCCGTGCTGGGCGAGCTGCTCGGCCAGCTTGCCACGGCGGGCCTGCCGCCCGAGCGCACGCTGCTACTGGGCTTCTCGCAGGGCGCCTGCCTCGCTTTGGAGTACGGCGCGCGCAACCCGCTGCGCTACGGCGGGCTGGTCGGCCTTAGCGGCGCCCTGATCGAGAGCGGCGATCAGCCGCGCGCCTACCCCGGCGACCTCGCGGGCACGCCGGTGTTCCTGGGCTGTAGCGACGTGGACGCGCACATCCCACGCGGGCGAGTCGAGCGGAGCGCCACACTGCTGCAGGGGCTCGGCGCCACCGTGGACACCCGCATCTACCCAGGCATGGGCCATGCGGTGAACCAGGACGAGCTTGCGGCGGTGCGAGCCCTGCTGCTCCAGGTCGTTCAGGCGTAAAGCACTTGTGAGAAGGGGAGCCATGGCCTACGCGGGCGCAGCCGAGGTCTGGATTGTAGGCGCGGTGCGGACGCCGATCGGCAGGCATGGCGGGGCGCTGAGCGGTGTGCGCCCGGACGATCTTGCCGCCCTCACCCTGCGCGCGCTTGTGGAGCGCACCGGCGTGGACCCTGCGGCGATCGACGATGTGGCGATGGGCTGCGTCAACCAGGCTGGCGAAGATAACCGCAACGTGGCGCGTATGGCGCTGCTGCTGGCCGGCTTCCCCGAGCATGTCGGCGGCACCACGCTCAACCGGCTCTGCGGCTCGGGTCTCGACGCCGTGGCCAGCGCCGCCCGCATGATCATGCTCGGCGAGGCCCATGCCGCCATCGGCGCCGGGGTCGAGTCGATGAGCCGTGCCCCCTGGGCCATGCCCAAGGCCGAGCGCGCCTTCCCCACGGGCAACAGCACGCTCTACGACACCACGCTCGGCTGGCGCTTCGTCAACCCGCGCATGGAGCAACTGGGCCACACCGACCCGCTAGGCATCACCGCCGAGCAGCTGGCGCAGGCCCGCTACGCCATCACCCCGGACGAGGAAGACCCCGAGGGCCTCGCCGCCGCCTACAGCGTTTCACGCGAGGCGCAGGATCGCTTCGCCCTGGCGAGCCACCAGCGTGCTATCAGCGCCGCCGACGCGGGGCGCTTCCAGGCGGAGATCGTGCCCGTGCCGGTGGGCTCCGGCAAGAGCGAGCGCTTGGTGGAGCTCGATGAGGGGCCACGGCGCGACACGAGCCTGGAGCGGCTGGCGAGCCTGAGGCCGGCGTTCACGGCGGGCGGCAGCGTGACTGCCGGCAACTCCAGCTCGCTCAACGACGGCGCTGCGGCGGTGCTACTCGTCTCGGCGGCGTTCGGCAGGGCCCACGGGCTGCCACCGCTTGCGAAGATCCGGGGCATGGCGACGGCTGGGGTGCCGCCGCGCGTGATGGGCATCGGCCCGGTGCCCGCCACGCGCAAAGCTCTGGAGCGAACCGGGCTAGCGCTGAGCCAGATCGGGCTGATCGAGCTGAACGAGGCCTTCGCCGCCCAGGCCCTTGCCGTGCTCGATGCCTGGCGCCTCGACGCCAGCGACCCGCGCGTCAACCCGAACGGCGGCGCCATCGCCCTCGGGCACCCGCTCGGGGCTTCTGGGGCGCGTATGCTCACCACGCTCGTGCACGAGCTGGGGCGCCGACCCGAGGCCCAGTACGGCCTCGCCACCATGTGCATCGGCGTGGGCCAGGGCATCGCGATGATCATCGAGCGATAGAGGCCAGGCGATAAGCAGGCCTAGAAGAAGCCAAGCTCATCGCGGGCATCCTCGCTCATCAGGCTGGGGTTCCAGAATGGCGTCCAGACGAGGTTGATCTTTACTTCTTCGAGCTGCTTATAGACCTCGGCGAGGGCGAACACCTCGCGCTTGGCCTGGTCGAGGATCTGGGGGCCGGCGGGGCAGGCGGGCGTGGTCAGGGTCATATCGATGTCGACCTTGCGGCCCTCATCGAGCACATCTACGCGGTAGATCAGGCCAAGGTTCACGATGTCGAGGCCAATCTCGGGGTCGATCACATTGCTAAGGGCGGCGCGCACCATATCTTCGGTCACCATGGCTCACCTCGTTGGTCGGCTGTGGGATCACGACTGTATCATACCACGTAGGGCTGCGGCGACAGCTGCGTGCAGGACATATTCTCCACAGATGACACAGATTGCCACCCCATGATGGAGCGCGTATGAGCAAACGACGTTTGAAGCTGCAGGTGGGGCTCGGCGAGCTGCCACCGGACGATAAGTGGCCGTCGCGCAGCGCCACTGCGGAGGATCGACAGGCCCTGGCGGAGCTGCTGATCGCCGCCTACAGCGGCACGATCGATGACGAGGGCGAGACGCCCGCCGAGGCGCTCGCCGAGATCGACCACACGCTGGCCGGCGCGTACGGGCCCTATCTGGAACGCTGCTCGTTTGTGGTGGAGGCCGACGGAGCGCTCGCTGCGGCCTGCTTGATCACGCTCTGGAACGCGGTGCCGCTGGTTGCGTTCGTGATGGTTGCGCCGCGCCAGCAGCAGCGGGGGTTAGGGCGCTTTGTGCTGCGCCAGAGCATGC
>Ga0136636_10001151_pt1 | contig 15095 bp, 14 predicted proteins | sample AntDrymUQ8522106_2_FD_104653 | JGI IMG/M metagenome (GOLD analysis project Ga0136636, IMG submission 104653) | Polar desert sand microbial communities from Dry Valleys, Antarctica - metaG UQ852 (21.06) | ecosystem: Environmental > Terrestrial > Soil > Desert | place: Antarctica: Dry Valley... | reverse complement strand
GGCTCCACTGGCGGCGGGAAGGCGCGGGCGAACTTGTCCGCGTTGGCAGGCGCCTTGATCCGCACCACATCGCTCAGGCAGGGGTCGATGTAGAGCAGCTCCGGGCCACTGCCCTTCACGGCCAGGCCCATCTGGCCAAGCCCCCAGAGGGCCAGGGCGCCGGGGGGGACGGCCAGGCGATCCATCTGGGCGATCAGGTCGGGGCCGCTGTAGAGCGCCATAGTTCTACTCCTGTAGCTTCGATGCGGCGACACGCAAACGCTTGATCGTGAAGCATAGACGCGCTATACTCGGCGCATACCCAGAGCGTGTAGGAGTAACATGATGAGTCTGCTTTGGACCCGTCCCGCTGCGGATGAGTGCAGCCCATACTACCTCAAGTATATCCAGCTCGTGCCAGATGGTGACATCGTTCAGACCCTGCAAGCGCAACACACCCACATCCACGCCCTGTTGACGCATACAGACGATGCGCAGGCCTCTGCTCTGCCTGCGCCGAGCGAGTGGAGCATCAAGCAGGTGGTCGCACATGTAAGCGATACTGAGCGTCTGTTGGCGTTTCGCGCGCTGTGGTTCGCCCGCGGCGAGCAAAGCGACCTGCCTGGGATGGAGCCGAACCCCTGGGTGGCGCTCTCGGATGCCAACGCGCGTCCTCTAAGCGACCTGTTGGCGGAATTCGACCATCTGCGCGCAGCGAGTATCGCCTTGCTTGCGAATCTCGACGCGGCCGCCTGGCAGCGGCGCGGCATTGCGAGCGGCAACGTGATGAGCGTGCGCGCGCTGGCGTGGCTCATTGCCGGGCACGAACTGCATCATAACCGCTCCTTGCGCGAAGTGTACCTGTAACGCGCAGAGCGCTTACCTTCGACAAGCAGAAGACCTTCTGCATCGATGCTGCGCCCTCGCCGGAGCCGATTCGCAAGGTGGCACAGCGCTATACTTGGCGCAGACACGCCGCGACAAGCGCAGGAGCGAGACGCATATGGCACCCTTTCCGCGTGGGCAAGCTCTGGTGGTGGGCGTGGGCAGCTACGGCGACCCGCGCTGGGACGCGCCCACCGCCACGCGTGACGCCCAGGGCGCCTACGACACGCTGGTGGACCCCGCGCTCGGCGGCTACGGGCGCGGCCAGGCCGAGTTGCTGCTGAACGCGGCCGCCACCCGCGAGGGCGTGCTCCTGGCGCTGCGCCGCCTCGCCGACCGCTGCGCCACCGACAGTGTCGCCCTTGTGAGCCTCACTTGCCACGGGGCCCAGGGCGAGGACGGGCTCTACTACCTGGCCACGCACGGCACGCGCTTCACGCCCCCGCCCCAGGAACAGATCGTCAAGGGCACGGGGCTGCACATCGGCGAGCTGGCCCGCGCCCTGCGCGACATCCCCGCGCGCCAGCTGCTGCTGCTGGTGAACGCATGCTTCGCCGGCCATGTGGGCGCCGCCCTCAGTTCCGGCGCCATCGCCCCCGATGAGGCCGAGCGCGCTAGTGGCCTGATGCTCCCCGACGACTCTGGCAACGAGCTGCTCGCCAGCGGCGAGGGCCGCGCCATCATCACCGCCAGCCGCGCCGACCAGCGCTCCTATTTTCAGGCCGACGAGCAGCACAGCTACTTCGGCCAGGCCCTCCTGGACGCGCTCAAAGGTAGCGCGGCGGGCGCCACGAGTGGCTACGTTGGCCTCTACGAGCTGTACGAGGGCCTGTACCGCCAGGTGCGCGACGCCACGCTGCGCCGCCTGGGCGCCCCGCAGGAGCCCGTGCTCACGCTGCTCCAGAATGTCGGGCCGTTCCCCGTGGCGAGCTACCCGCGCGCAAGCGCCGGCGACGGGCGCATCGCCCAGCAGCCCCCCGCCAACACGCTCGTGCGCGTGGTCGAGCGCGATCTGATCGCGGCGATCGGCCAGGACGCCACCGCGATCAAGGCCGAGCAGGGCAGCACGGTGACGGTGGACAACAGCAAGCTGATCGACTTCGGCGGCGCCACCGTGATGGGCGGCGTGCGCATCGGCGATGTGGCGCGCGGCGACATCATCAAAATCAACAGCCCCACGGGCGCACCAGACGAGCAGGCCCCCGACCCGCTGCGCGACCTGCCGATCCTGCGCGAGCGTGTGGCTACGGCCCGCAATGTGGACGAAGACGAGCGCGACGAGGCCGCTGGCAAGCTTGACCTTGCCCACAAAGCCCTCCTGCGGGGCGATGTCGCCAAGGCGCGCGAGCGCGTCGATGAGGCTCTGGGCCTGCTGCACGCCATGGACAACGGCTACGTGCGCAGCGTGGTTCGCAAGCTTGATGCACTGAGGGAGCAATTATGACAGCGAGCGCAACAGACACGCCGGCCCTGCGCATTGTCACCTTCAACACGCTCCCGCAGGCCTTCGAGCTTGTGGCGGGCTGGATCGCCCAGGCCGGGCACAAGCACGTGCTCGCCGTAACCACCCCCGGCCCCGCCGCGCGCCGCTCCGACGACTACAAGGCCGTGGCCGCCATGCTGCCCCCCGAGGTCGATCTGCTGATCACCACCCGGCTGCGCCGCGTCGCCACGCCGCTGATCCGCGAGCTGCGCCCCGACCTGATCATCTCGTTTACGTTCCCGTACCGCCTGCCGCCCGAGCTGCGGGCCTGCGCGCGGCTCGGCGCCGTGAACCTGCACCCCGGCCCGCTCCCGGCCTATCGCGGCCCCAACCCGCTGCGCGCCATCTACGACGGCCACCACGAGCTTGGCGCCGCGCTTCACTGGACCGAGGACGAGTTCGATGCCGGCAACATCCTCAGCCGCCACGTCGCGCCGATCCCCGCCAGCCCAACCCCCGAGCAGCTCTTCGCAGCCTGGATTCCCACCATCAGCGCTGTCCTCGCCGAGGGGCTGCCCAGAGCCATCGCGGGCGACCCCGGCGAGCCGCAGGACGAGCGCCTCGCCAGCTACGCGGCCGCCTTCAGCGAGGCTGAGCACTGGCTCAACTGGCAGGAGCCGGCCCACGTGGTGCAGCGCAAGGCGACCGCCCTGAGCATCTTTGGGACAGGCGCGCGCGCGCAGATCGCTGGCCGCCCGTATCTCGTTGAGCGTGTGACAACAGCAGAGCTTGGCGCCAGCGCCGCCCCCGGTAGCGTGGTGAGCCAGGAGGGCGCGGCGCTGCTGATCGCCGCCGCCGACGGTCTGCTGCTCGTGACGGCCCGCCCGCTGGAGGCGTAGCGCCCGCGCATCGGCTATAATGGGCACCGTCCACTGTCCTCCGTCCTCCGTCAAAAAAAGCGGGGTTTATGCGACTGATCTTTGTGCGCCACGGCGAGACGCCCTGGAACGTGACGCTCCAGTACCAGGGCCAGGGCAACGTGCCGCTGAACGAGCGCGGCCAGGAGCAGGCCCGCCGCGCCGCCGAGCGCCTGCGCCGCTTCGAGGTGGCCGCCCTCTACAGCAGCGACATTGTGCGCGCCTGGCAAACAGCCGAGATCGTTGGCGCCGCCCTCGGCCGCACGCCCGTGGCCATGCCCGAGCTACGCGAGATCGACGTGGGCCAGTGGGAGGGCCACACCCCCGAGGAGCTGTATCGCCGCTTCCCCGACCATATGGCCGAGTACAAGCGCGACCCCGCGCGCACCGTGCGCATCGGCGGCGAGAGCTACGCCCAACTCCAGGCCCGCGCCCTCGTGGCCCTCACCTACCTCCAGGAGACCCACCAGCAAGGCGAGACGATCGTGGCCGTCTCGCACGGCGGCACGATCCGCGCCCTGCTCTGCCATGTGATCGGGCTCGACCTCGGCCTCTTCGGCCGCATGTGGCTCGATAACGGCTCGCTCACCGAGTTTCGCCTTGGCCGCAACGGCTGGCGCCTGATGCGCCTCAACGACGCCGCCCACGTCGAGGGCATCATCGCCGAGGGTGGCGAGTAGGGGCGCAACCCAGGACGGTAGACGAAGGACGGTAGCCAGCACCGTCCACCGTCCACCGTCCACCGTCCACCGTCCGCCGTCCAACCCCGTCCACCGTCTATTGGCGTGCGGCTTTATGCGCTTCGGCATAGATACGAAGTGCTGCATTCAACCGCTGTTCGTAATCATCGCCCTGTGCTTTGAACCAATTCAATACGTCCGCATCGATCTGGAGCGTCGCCGTCACAAAGTGCTGCGGCACGCGCACCTTCGCTCGCTTAAAAAAGGCGTCAGTCAATGGGGGGATATCTGATGTATCGATATCCTCATCTGCCATCGCATCAACCCGCTCCCAGTCAGTTCCGGATGTATTTTTCATAGGCTTGTCGCTCATGTGTTAGCGCCTTTCGAAGTGAGATAACGCGGATGGTCGTATCATCTGGCTCGCTGTAAACGGCAACAACAGTCCGATCCCGAATCCGACCGATACCAATCCAGCGCTCCTCGCCATAGCCCTTACGATCATCCAACTCGACAAGCATCGGTGCTTGAAACATTTCCCAAGCATCAGCAAAACTCAAGCCGTGCTTTTGCACGTTACTCTGGTTCTTCTGCTCGTCCCATTCAAAGTTCATAGCAGCAGTATAGTCGGACGCTGTGCGCTACGCAAGCAGGCTAAAGCAGTGCGTGCGAGTGTAAAAGGTCAGAGGGTTGACAGACCGGGCGCCATGTGGCACCCTTCCGCCTATGCACGAAGAGCCACTCGGACGGTGGACGAAGGACGGTAGACGGTAACCAGCACCGTCCACCGTCCACTGTAAAACGCAGGGAGCCAAGGGCGCCCCTTGTGGGCGCCCCCCCGTACAGCGTCGTACGATCCTTCCCACAGCGAGGATCTTATGACTAACACACAACCATTCAGCGAGCGCGACCCGCTCTCATCCAACATCAAGGCGCTTGGCAACGCCCTGGGGAGTGTGCTCTCCGACCAGAGCGGCGCCGCCGCCTTCTCGCTGGAGGAGCGCGTGCGCCTGATGGCCAAGGATCTGCGCGCCGACGGCGACGAGCAGCTGGCCCGCACGCTCCAGCAGCTGATCGCCGATCTCTCGGTGGGCGAGATCCACGGCCTCACCAAGGCCTTCACGCTCTACTTCGGCCTCGTGAACCTCGCCGAGGGTGTGGAGCGCCTGCGCGTGCTGCGCGAGCGCGATCTGCGCAGCGCCCCCGCCCCGCGCGCAGAGAGCATCGGCGCCGCTGTGGCCACGCTGCGCGCCCAGGCTGTGCCCGCCGAGGCCCTGCGCGCCTGGCTCGACAGCGCCCTTATCATGCCGGTGCTCACCGCCCACCCCACCGAGTCGCGCCGCCGCACCACGCTGATCAAGCAGCGCCGTATCTTCGACGGCCTGCTGGAGCTGAGCCTCGGCGAGCGCCTGCTGCTCCCCCACGAGCGCGGCGCCACCCTCGACCGCATCGAGCGCGAGCTTGTCGGCATCTGGCAGAGCGACGATGTGCGCGTCCAGAAGCCTTCCGTCGCCGACGAGGTGGAGAACGGCCTGTTCTACTTCCAGACCGTGCTCTACGATCTGCTGCCCCAGATCTACCGCACGCTCCAGCAAGCCCTGGAGGAGCACTATCCAGAGCACAGCTGGGAGCTGCCCCCCCTGCTGCGCTTCGGCAGCTGGATGGGCGGCGACCGCGACGGCAATCCTTTCGTGACCCCCGAGGTTACCACGCGCACCGTGCGCCTGATGCGCGCCTCCGCCCTGCGCCACCTACTCGGCTGCGTCGAGGGCCTCTTCACCGACCTCAGCCAGTCGCTGTACCAGGTAGACGTAAGCCCCGAGCTGCTGGAGCGGATCGAGCAGTACGCCGCCCGCTTCCCCGCCGCCGTCGCCGACATCAGCCCCCACCACACCCGCGAGCCCTACCGCCGCCTGCTCGCGCTGATCCGGGCACGCCTGGAGCAGACGCTGCGCCACACGCTTCAGCACGAGCCGCGCTGGGGCGTGGACCCGCCGCCCGTCCCGCTCCCGACGATCTACTTCCACTCCGACGAGCTGCTCGCCGACCTGCGCCTGATGCACGCGAGCCTGCTAGCGAATGGCGGTGCCCGCCAGGCCAATGGCCTGCTGCGCGATGTGATCGCCAAAGTGGCGATCTTCCGGCTGCACACGGCCACGCTCGATATTCGCCAGCACAGCGGGCGCCACCTGAGCGCGCTCGACGAGATCTTTCGGGCTGCGGGCGTCTGCGCCGATTACGCCGGGCTGCACGAGGATGCCAAGATCGCGCTGCTCGCTACGGAGATCGAGGGCTCGCGCCCGCTCACCGCCGCCCGCCTCGCAGGCTACAGCGAGGAGACCGCCGAGACCATCCAAACCTTTCGCACCGTCGCCGCCCTGCTAGAGCAGCTCGACCCCGAGGTGATCGAGACGTATGTGATCTCGACCACCGCCAGCGTCAGCGACATGCTGGCCGTGCTGCTGCTCTGCCGCGAGGTGGGGCTCTACAAGGCTGGCGCCCATAGCCGCCTGAATGTCGTACCGCTCTTCGAGACCGGCGACGACCTGATCAACGCCCCCGCCCTGATGGAGACCTTGCTGAAGCTAGACGCCTACCGCGAGCAGCTGCGCCTGCGCGACAACACGCAGGAGGTGATGCTCGGCTACTCCGACAGCAACAAGGAGGGCGGCTTTGTGGCGGCGAACTGGGCGCTCTACAAGGCCCAGATGGCCATAAGCGCCCTGGCCGACGCGAAGGGCGTGCGGCTGCGCTTCTTCCACGGGCGCGGCGGGGCGGTGGGGCGCGGCGGCGGGCCGGCGGGCCAGGCCATCCTCTCGCAGCCGCCTGGCACGCTGCGCGGCCAGATCAAGATGACCGACCAGGGCGAGATGATCTCGGACCGCTACCTCGACCCGCTCACGGCGGCACGCCACTTGGAGCAGGTGGTGAATGCGGTGCTGCGGGCTGGCTCCCCCGAGCTGCTGCGCCAGCCCCGGCCAGAATGGCTCGCGGCAATGGAGCAGATCGCGGCGGCGGGCCGCGCGGCCTACCGCGGCCTGATCTACGAGGACGAAGAGTTTCTGAGCTACTTCCGCGAGGCCACGCCGATCGCCGAGATCTCGCGGCTGCGCATCGGCTCGCGCCCCGCCTCACGCCGCCAGAGCGACCGGATCGAAGATCTGCGCGCCATCCCCTGGGTCTTCAGCTGGATGCAGAGCCGCCACACGCTGCCAGGCTGGTTTGGGCTTGGCAGCGGGCTGGCCGCCTTCGCCGACTCGGGCGAGGCAAACCTCATCCTGCTGCGCCAGATGTACCGCGAGTGGCCCTTCCTTAAAACCCTGCTCGACAATGCGCAGCTAATCATCGCCAAGGCCGACATGGCGATCGCCCGGCGTTACGCCGAGCTGGTCGGCGATCAGGCGCTGGCCGGTCGCATCTTTGGGGCGATCTGCGCAGAGTACGAGCGCACCCGCACCCTGATCTGCCAGGTGGCCGAGATCGCCGACATCCTCGACGCCCAGCCCGTGCTCCAGCGCGCCATCCGCCAGCGCAACCCCTACGTCGATCCGCTCAGCTACATCCAGATCGACCTGCTGCGCCGCCTGCGCGCCCCCCACGACCCCGCCGACCAGGAGGCTCTGGAGACTGTTGTCCTTATGTCAATCAATGGCATCGCGGCGGGGCTTAAAAACACCGGGTAGACGGTGGACGGTGGACGGTGGACGGTGTGCCCCAAGCCGTCTGGAACACGAACAGCACGGAGGGGCACGAACGACGCGAACACGAAACCTCGGGGGCATGGCCGGGTTCGCGGTGGTTCGCAGCTGTTCGCGCCGTTCGTGCTCCAAACTGCCCTACCGTCTCCCGTCTCCCGTCAAACTCGCCGCCCGCTCCAGCGCACGCAGCAGCAGGTTCGCCAGCAGCGCCAGCAGCGCCAGGGCGATTGTGCCGGCCACGATCTTCGCGCGCTGGCCTGAGTTCACGCCTTGGAACAGCAGCGTCCCAAGGCCGCCCGCGTTGATCAGGGCCGCCACCGCGCCGATGCCGATGATCGACAGCGTGGCGATGCGCACGCCCGCCAGGATCAGCGGCAGCGCCAGGGGCAGCTCCACTCGCCATAGCCGCTGCCAGCTCGTCATGCCGATGCCGCGCGCCGCCTCGACCACCGCAGGCTCCACCGAGGTGAGCCCCAGCAGCGTGTTGCGCACCAGCACCACCTGCGCGTAGGCCACCAGCGCCACGATCGCCGTGCGTGGCCCTAGCCCTGTGATCGGCAGCAGCAGCACCAGCATGGCCAGGCTCGGGATGGTGTAGATCGCTGTGAGCAGGCCCAGCACCGGCGACCGCAGAGCGGGCACGCGCGCGACGAGCACGCCAAGCGGCAGCCCGATAGCGATGGCGATGCCCAGCGACACCAGTGTGATCCAGAGCTGCTGCCAGGTGAGCTGTAGCATCAAGCCGGGGTTATTAACAATGTAGCGCACGCCCGCGCTCAGCTGATCCATCTACGTTTTCGCCCCCGTGGCTCGCGTGAGCGACGGGGCCACAGCCTCGCGCAGCTCGTCGAAGCTCAGACGCGCCAGATCACCGCCCGCCTCATCCTGCACCGTCACCCCGCCCGTCGGGCTGCCCACCATCGCCGAGAGCACATCGCGCAGGCTGTCGGTGCCTGCGATGCGTGGCTCGTCGGGGCCACCACCACCGCGCACGCGCCCCGCCGCGAAAGCCCCGGCCTGCACTAGGCTCAGGCGGCGCAGCAGATCGTCGGCGCCAACCAGATCGGCCACAAAGGCATCGGCGGGCCGCGTGACAAGCTGGAGCGGCGTATCATATTGCAGCAGCGTGCCCGCGCGCATCACCGCCACCTTGTCGGCCAAGCGCAGCGCCTCCTCGATGTCGTGGGTCACAAAGAGCACGGTCTTGCGCAGACGCCGCTGGATGCGCAGCAGCTCGTCTTGCAGCCGTGTGCGCGTGATCGCATCGAGCGCCCCGAAAGGCTCGTCCATCAGCAGGATAGCGGGGTCGGCGGCGAGCGCGCGCGCCAGGCCCACGCGCTGCTGCTCGCCGCCCGAGAGCTGGCGCGGGTAGCGGCGGCGATACGTCTTCGGCAGGCCGATCAGCTCCAGCAGCTCGTCCACCCGCTGGTCGATCCGCGCCCGCTCCCAGCCCAGCAGCTCTGGCACAACAGCGATATTCTTCTCGACCCGCATATGCGGAAAGAGCCCGGTCTGCTGGATCACGTAGCCCATACGGCGGCGCAGCTCGGTGGCGGGGATAGCGGCTGCGTCGGCGCCATCAACCAGCACGCGGCCGCTGGAGGGCTCGTACAAGCGGTTGAGCATCTTCAGCAGCGTGGTCTTGCCGCAGCCCGAGGGGCCGATCAGTACCACGAAGCTGCCCGGCTCCACCGTAAGGCTCACCTCGACCACAGCTGGGCGCCCCTCGCCAGGAAATTGCTTGCTGACCCGCTCTACGCTGATTGCACTCATGGCGTAACTTTTAGATTTACTGTGGCTTGTTCTTGACGGTGGACGGTGGACGGTGGACGGTGGACGGTGGACGGTGGACGGTAGACGGTGGACGGCGGACGGTAGAGCATAGCATCGTCCATCGTCCACCGTCTAGTTGTTCGGCTATCGGCTATCGGCTATCGGCTATCCCCTACGGCAGCAGGCCGCTCGCCTGGAGAAACTCGCGCGCCACATCGGCGGGCTCGCGGGCGTCGGGGCCGTCCACCTGGTAGTTCAGCGTCTGCATGGCCTCGTCGGTAAGCAGCGGGCCAAGCTTATTCAGCAGCTCGCTCACCTGGGGCGTGCGGGCCAGCAGATCGTTGCGCACCACAGGCGCCACATTGTAGGTCGGGTAGGCGCTCTTGTCGTCGTCTAGCAGCACCAGCTCGTCGGCGCGAATGCGGCCATCGGTGCCGAAGGCCACGATCGCGTCCACATCGCCATTCTTCAGCGCGTCGTAGCGCAGCGAGCCCGTGCCGAGCTGGCTGTACTCCTGGAAATCTTCAATCGTCGCGCCGTAGATCGTCTCCAGGTTCGCGGTATCCTGACGATCGGGGAACTCGGGCGGCCCGCCCAGGCGAACCTCTGCTGCCTTGCCGAACAGGTCGGAGTAGGTCTTCAGCCCCAGCCGGTCGGCGGTGGCCTTTGTCACTGCGAAGGTGTTGGTATTGTTGAAGGCGGAGGGATCGAGCCAGGTGAGCTGAAACTGCTGCTCGTACTCACTGCGCAGCGTGCTCAGCAGCTCGGCTGGGTCGCTGATCGGCTCCTGCTTCAGCACCTCCAGCAGGCCGGTGGAGGTGTACTCAGGGTACAGATCAATGTCGCCCTGCACCACGGCGCTATGGGCGATCGGCGTGGCGCCCAGGTCGAAGGCGCGCTCCACCGTCAGGCCGTTGGCCTCCAGCAGCTGGGCGTACAGCTCGCCCATAATGTACATCTCGGTAAAGTTCTTCGAGCCGACGCGGATGGGCGCGTCACTCCCGGCCTCAGGCGCCGCAGTGGGCGCGGTGGCATCGGTCGCGACAGCAGGCGCGGTGGCATCTGTAGAGGCGGCGGGCGCGGTGGAGGCGGCGGGCGTACCTGAGCTGGCCTGGCCGCAGGCAGCCAGGAGCAGGGCCAGGGTGAGCAGCAGCGCCAGGCGGCGCATGGTGGTGATCGAGCTAAACAATGGACTTCTCCTTGCAGATTGCAGATTGCAGACTGCACGCATCCGGACGCGGTGGGCGACCCCTGTACCCTGTACCCTCCTCAGGCCAGGCCGGTCTCCCGATTGAGCAGCACGAGGACACGTTCAAACAGCAGCTCTGCCCCTAGGGCCAGGGCTGTTACCGGGATAGCGCCCACCAGCATCACGCTCACCTCGTTGAGCGCAAAGCCAATCTGGATGAACTCGCCGAGCCCGCCCCCGTTGATGAACGAGGCCAGGGTGGCGCTCGCGATCGTCTCCACCGTCGCGATCCGCACGCCCACGAGGATGGCGGGCAGCGCCAAGGGCAGCTCCACGCGCCAGAAGGCCTGGCGTGGCGTCATTCCCACGCCACGGGCGGCCTCCACCGTCTGCGGCTCCACGCCGCGCATGCCGGCGTAGGTGTTGATCAGGATGGGCGGCAGCGCAAGGAGCGTGAGCGCAAACAGCGCCGGGCGTATGCCCAGGCCCAGGTAGGGCAGCACCAGAAACAGCACTGCCAGGCTGGGGATAAGCCGCAGCGCGCCCACGGCGGTGATCACCGGCTGGGCCAGGCGCGCCCGGCGCGCGATCAGGATGCCGAGCGGTATGGCGATCAGCAGGGCGACACCCAGCGCGATTCCGGTGAGCAGCAGATGGCGCGTAAGCGCGCGGCCCAGGCGCTCGCTGTTCTCAAGGGCGTAGCGGTACGCCTCGGCAAAGGCCTCCATCGGGGCGAGACTCCAGGGATGTGCGGCGAATCTTGAGCAACCCGCTCGGTTATAACAAGATTTGTGCCAGGAGTCAAGCGTCAGGCGTCAGGAGTCAGAATTCAGGCGTCAGGTTGCAGGCGTCAGGCGTCAGGCGTCAGTCGTCAGTCTGTACCCAATGGCTTGGGAACTGTGAACTGACACTGCGAACTGAAACTGACTCCTGACTCCTGTACACTAGGGCCGTGTTTGCCCTCTTCGACGCGGTGGACGCCCTGTACGGCACCCCTGCCGGGGCGGCATGCGGCCTCGACGCGCTGCTGGAGCACCGTGTCCCTGCTGGGCTGCTGCGCCATACAGGCGGCGGGCCGGTGCTGGGCGTGCGGCCAGATTTCCAGCTCGTGCCGGAGGGCGGCGGCTACAGGCTCGTCGCCACCGAGCTTGAGATCTGCCCCTCGGCCCAGGGATTCGCCCACGCCATGCAGCTGGGCTACGGCCTTGCGCCCGAGCTTGCGCGCACCTACGCCGCTATGCTCGGGGGCCGCGAGCTGCCCGTGATCTGCGCGAGCGCCTGGAGCGAGTTTCTCTTCGATCAGCTCGCCTTCTGCCGCGCGCTCGCCGCCGCTGGCGCGCGGGCACGCGTGCTGTGCGATCTGCCCCTCGCCACGCTAGACGACACGATCCGACGCGGCCTGCGCTGGCAGCCGCCACTGTTCGGGGTGCGCCAGCTGCCGCCAGGCTGGGACCCCGACCTGCCGGGGCGGATTGCGCGCTACGGCCTCGCGCCGGAAACACCAACGTTGCCGAGTCGATAGATGCAGTGCAGGCGCCTGTGCTGAATGGAGCGTGAGCCTGGTTGCAGACCCGCAACAGGAGTGTTTTACTATGCACTGTGGTTTATTAAGCCTGGATTAAGAATGGTCATACATCCTGCAAAACTGGAGTGTCACAGACCCACCGCGCGTGCTGGTCGTCGAGGACGAGCCGGTTGCACGCATGATGCTCGAGGTACGTCTGCGCGCTATGGGCTGCACGGTGGTAGCGGCCGCAAGCGGCGAGGCGGCGCTGGCGCTGCTTTGTGCAGGGCGTTTCGCACTGCTGATCACAGAGCTTCATTTTGATCGTATGGATGGGGTGGCGCTGATGGCGCAGGCCCGCTCGCTCGACCCTGAGCTCGAGCTGATCGTTCTCACCGGCGGCCCCACCCTGGACTCAGCCATCGCCGCCGTCGAGTATGGGGTCCACACCTACATGCGCAAGCCTGTAGCGGTCGGCGAGCTAGAGCAGCGGGTTGCGGCGGCGCTAGAGCGCCATCGCACCCGTGCGGAGCGCGCCACCGCCTTGCTCCATCTGAGCGTCAACCTGCGGCGCATCGCCGAGCCCCAGGCGCCGACATACCGCGTAGCCGAGGCGCAGGCGCCAAGCCAGCAGATCGGCTTGCTCGGCCTGGACACGCGCCGACGGCAGGCGAGTGTTTCCGGCCGACCGGTGCCACTCTCGCGGGGCGAGTTCGATCTGCTGCTCTGCCTTGCGCAACACGCCGGACAAGTGGTGTCGCCCGAGCAGCTGATGCGCGAGGTTTTCCACTACAGCTGCACGCATGACGAAGCGCGCAGCCTGCTGAAGACGCACATCCACCGCCTGCGCCGGAAGATCGAGCCCGAGCCTCACACGCCCACCCTACTGCTCAGTGTGCGCGGCGCAGGCTATATGCTTGCCTCCGATAATTAATACTGTTGGAATTGCAGTCACCGCCTGTCACCCCGAGCGCAGCGAGGGGTCTTTCGGCTCTGTAGTGGCAGATTCCTCACTTCGCTCGGAATGACAACTAACGAAGGCTTGTCGTCAGGGTGAAAATCTTTTGCATTGACAGGCGTGTCAGTGCTGTGCTATAACATATATAACGCGCCGCGTTATAGGGACGCCTCACTAATTTCATATCCTGCACGCCACCACGAAGGAGACCAGTATGGCCCCCGTCACGCTGCCATTCGCAGGCCTTGCCCGGCTCTTTCAGCAGGTCAAACTTCCGGAGATGGTACGATCGCTTGGCGGCGTGAGCCCCCAGGAGGTTGGTCTGCTGCTCAAAGGCATCACCAGCCGCCGCCGCCCCAAGCTGCTGCCGCCCGTAAACGGCGACTTTTACGACATCAGCGACAGCCTGACCAACGACGACCGCGCCACCCAGCAGCTGATCCGCAGCTACATGGAGCAGAAAGTGCGCCCGGTGATCGGCGCCTACTGGGAGCGCGGCGAGTTCCCCCACGAGCTTGTGCCCTCTTTCGCCGCTATGACCCAGGACGCCTTTGGCGACCGTATGCTCAGCATCAACGGCCTAAGCCCTGTGCTCACCGGGATCGCAGCGATGGAGCTAGCCCGCGTAGACGCGTCGCTCTACACCTTTTTCGGGGTTCACTGGGGCCTCGCGATGGGATCGATCGACCTGTTTGGCTCGCCGGAGCAAAAGCAGCGCTGGCTACCCGGCCTGCGGCGCTTCGAGCTGATCGGCAGCTGGTCGCTCACCGAGCCCGAGGTTGGCTCGGCCGCCGCCGCCGGTCTCACCACTACCGCCCGCCGCGACGAGCAAGGCTGGGTGCTTAACGGCGCTAAAAAGTGGTGCGGCAACGCCCCCATCGCCCACCTGAATATCGTCTTCGCGCGCGACGTGGCCGACAACCATGTAAAAGCGTTTGTAGTAGAGCGCGACACGCCTGGCTACCATGTGGAGAAGATGGAGGGCAAGACGGCCCTGCGGGTGGTGCAGAACGCGAACGTCCGCCTTGAGAATGTGCGCGTGCCGGAGGCGAACCGCCTACCTGGCGTGAAGGGCTTCCGCGACGTGGCCCGGCAGCTCGGCATGGCGCGCGGCGCCGTGGCCTGGGCGATGACAGGCGTAGCGATGGGCGCCTACGAGCGCACCCTGGCCTACGCCAACCAGCGCATGCAGTTCGGACGCCCCATCACCGGCTTTCAGCTCGTGCAGAGCGGCCTCGTGCAGATGCTCGGCAACCTCACGGCGATGCAAAGCCTTTGCCTGCGCATGAGCCAGCTCTACGCCCGCGACGGCAAGCTCAGCCAAGAGCGCGCCTCGCTCGCCAAGGTCTACTGCGGCGAGCAGATGCGCGCCACGGTGGCGATTGGCCGCAACCTGCTCGGCGGCAACGGCATCCTGCTGGAGCACGAGGTGGCGCGCTACTTCGCCGACGCCGAGGCGCTCTACTCGTACGAGGGCACCCACGAGATGAACACGCTGATTGTGGGTCGCGCCATCACCGGCATGAGCGCCTTTATTTAGCGCGCGTCTTTGTAGGCCCGGCCGCGCTCTGCCACGCTGCGCTCACGCACTGGTTCAAGGATCGGTACGCCATAGCCGCAGCTGGTGGCCGTGCGCTCGATGGTCACGTCGATCACTTGGCGCAGCGGCAGCCGCAGCTCCGTAGCCTGCTGGGCAAGCAGCTGCGCCGCCAGTGGCGACTCCTCCAGCGGCACAACGTGCGCCCGCCCGTAGAGCCGGATGATCGCGGCGTCCTCGGCCTCGAAGCAGCAGACCATCAGCGTTACGGGGCTACCGGCCAGCACATGGCGCGCTGTCTCGTTGCCACTCCCCTTGTAGTCGAGGTAGGCCACGCGCGTCGGCGAGATGATGTGCAGCGGCACCCCGCCCTTGGGCGACAGGTTGAGCGGCCCAATCCCGTGGGGGCCAGGCGCGTGCTGCGGGTCGGCCGAGGCGATGAAGAACAGGGGTGCGCGGGCGATCAGGGCTGCCTGCTCAGGCGTGATCGCGTCGTAGTAGCTGGCCATTGGGAGCTCCTTGCTGGACGGTGGACGGTGGACGGTGGACGGT
>Ga0136636_10001150_pt1 | contig 15095 bp, 12 predicted proteins | sample AntDrymUQ8522106_2_FD_104653 | JGI IMG/M metagenome (GOLD analysis project Ga0136636, IMG submission 104653) | Polar desert sand microbial communities from Dry Valleys, Antarctica - metaG UQ852 (21.06) | ecosystem: Environmental > Terrestrial > Soil > Desert | place: Antarctica: Dry Valley... | reverse complement strand
AGTAAGCTGCCTTCGCAATTGGTGTTCTGTGTTATATCTAAGCATTTCACCGCTACACAACACATTCCGCCTACCTCATTTACACTCAAGACCTTCAGTTTCAATGGCAATTTTACGGTTGAGCCGCAAACTTTCACCACTGACTTAAAGGTCCGCCTACGCACCCTTTAAACCCAATAAATCCGGATAACGCTTGGATCCTCCGTATTACCGCGGCTGCTGGCACGGAGTTAGCCGATCCTTATTCATAAAGTACATACAATAGGGTACACGTACCCTTTTTTATTCCCTTATAAAAGAAGTTTACAATCCATAGAACCTTCTTCCTTCACGCGACTTGGCTGGTTCAGGCTCTCGCCCATTGACCAATATTCCTCACTGCTGCCTCCCGTAGGAGTCTGGTCCGTGTCTCAGTACCAGTGTGGGGGACCTTCCTCTCAGAACCCCTAAACATCGTTGACTTGGTGAGCCGTTACCTCACCAACTATCTAATGTTACGCATGCCCATCTGTAAGCCATAAATGTTTAACTTACAAGCCATGCAGCTTATAAGTATTATGCGGTATTAGTCCGAATTTCTCCGGGTTATTCCCCTCTTACAGGTAGGTTGCATACGTGTTACTCACCCGTGCGCCGGTCGCCACCAGAATATTGCTACCCTTGTGCTGCCCCTCGACTTGCATGTGTTAGGCCTGTCGCTAGCGTTCATCCTGAGCCAGGATCAAACTCTTCGTTGTATCTTTTTTTTATTTGCTCGGATGCTATCTCTTCCTAAATTTATTGTAGAAAATTGACGTGGTATAAAAAAAATTGATATTCTCATATCAAACTTTTATAAACTAATCATTCACATAATTAGCTTGCAAAAAATTTCCCTTCCTTATACTACATTATTTGTTGTTCATGTATTCTCAAAGATCGATGCTTTTTAATTCATAATTATTAATTCAGAATTAATAATTATGGCTTCACTTCACAGTGATGGTCTTAAAAAGGCTTCTTGTGTTATTACGATACAGCTCCCTGTTTAGTAATTGTGTATGTGCGCCTGTGGCGCTGATTGTTGTTTGCCGCCAATCGTAGGATTTAAACGGGCTGCAAAGGTAATTCAAATTTTTAAACTGGCAAACTTTTTTAAAAAAATAATGCTTTATTTTCAAACTTCTCTTTTTTCTAATCTATCGTTTCTTGCATTGAACTCGTTAAACTTGAATCGATATTTTTAGTAGTTGTCAGGCGTTAGCTTCTCTCTCAAAGCGGGTGCAAAAGTAGGGCTTTTTATTTTACCAACCAAATGTTTTTGAAAAAATATTTGATTGATTTTTTGAAGCTATTCTTGCGGTCCGTACATCGCTTCTCTCTTAAAGCGGGTGCAAAAGTAGTCGCTTTTATATTACAAACCAAACTTATTCGGCTGTTTTTTCTGCTATAAAACATAAAAATAGCCTAAATAGCTGACAAGAAAGCGCTTTGCTGCATAATTATTTTTCGAATTTTTGTTGAACATTGCGCTAGGTGTTTGAAAAAATGCATTCTGAAGGGGAGTTTTAAGGGTTTAATGGCAGTTTTGACGAATAAGTACAATGAAAAATGGACCGTTGATGGCACTATTTCCTGAAAATTAAGAGAACCAAAGCCCAAAAAAGATAGAGAAATATGCGCTATGGAGATTTTGAAAGACTAATTCTCTAAAATAAGTAGCAAATGTTAACTCATCGATGTGACAAAAATGAGAAAAATCAGAAAAAAAACATCGGAATGGATCGGTTTGAAGAATAAAAAATACTAAAGCGACTGCTTTATAAAGATGGACAAGATGAGAATTCTGCTATTATTGATTGTCGTAATCTCATTTTCAACTCTTCCATATCCACTTCTGCGTCCAATTCTTTTTGCATTGAGGTAACACCTTTATCTATGAAACCGCAAGGATTGATGTACTTGAAGTATTCTAATTGCGTATTTACATTTAGCGCAAACCCATGCATGGTTACAAAACGGGAACTCCGCACCCCGATGGCGCAAATCTTGCGGCAGGTGGGCTTGCCAATATCTAGCCACACACCGGTTGCGCCATCCAAACGTTCGGTAGCGATATTATAGTATGAAAGCGTTTTGATAATTGCTTCCTCTACATTATATATGTATTGTTTTAATCCAAGTTCAAAATTGGCTAGATCAAAAATGGGATAACCCACTAACTGCCCCGGTCCGTGATAAGTAATGTCTCCTCCTCTATTTGTTTTTACAAAAGTGGCATCTTTGCCCTGAAGTTGAATATAGTTAAGCAACATATTATGCTCATCACCACTTTTGCCCAAGGTATAGACATGCAGATGCTCACAAAAAACAAGAATATTGCTCGTTGGCTCGCTTTTCGTTTTACGATTGATAGCAGCATTAAAAAGTTCTTCTTGTTTAGTCCACGCCTGATTATATTCTATCAGTCCCCAATCGATGGTTTCTATTTCTCGATTCATCTTTTTCTATGTTTGCGGGTATGTTTTACCGGAGCGGATTTATTGTCAAAATCAACTTGCGGCAATTTACTCATCAAGTAAACGATTTGCGATTTTCGTCTAAGAATATATCCTGAAGGGTGGCCGGCATTAAACCGTATGGGGTTTGGCAAACAAGCAGCAATAGTGGCCGCCTGTGATTTTGTAAGTTCCGATGCATTTACCCCAAAATGTTCTAAGGACGCCGCCTGAATTCCATAAATACCATCACCCATTTCTATTACATTAAGGTATAACTCCATGATCCGCTCTTTCGACCAGAACAATTCAATCAGCACAGTGAAGTAAGCTTCGAGCCCCTTGCGCAGATACGATCGCTGCTGCCAAAGAAAAACATTCTTTGCTGTTTGCTGCGAAATAGTACTCCCTCCCCGTATCTTTTTGCCATTTTGATTGTGTTGAATGGCTTTTCCGATATCAGAGAAAGAGAAACCATGATGCGTCAAAAACAAATTGTCTTCGGATGCTACCACTGCCTGCACCATATTGGGCGAAATATCTTCGATAGGTACCCAGATTTTACTATTTTTTGGCATTTCGCCACTGAACATGGACTCTACAAAGCGAATGGCCATAAGTGGGGTTACATATATTGGTATAAACCGAGCCATAACTACCCAGACGATACTGAAAACAACAAAAATAAAGAAAAGGTTTCTGAGGATTCTCAGGATACGAACCCCCAACCCCCTGAAGGGGGCTTTAGAGATTTTATTTTTTGCAGTATTTTTTGTTGTCATAGAATATGTAAGTCCTCTTTAGGGGATTTAGGAGTCATCTTAAACCGAACTCTCCACCGACCATTTTCAAAATCGTGACTGATAATTTCGAAGCTGCCCAGCTCCGAAGTATTATCCACATGTTGGCCAATACAAGCACAAGCATCGTAATCACCAATGCGGATAACCCGCAGAGATTCGGAAGCATCCGAAGGGAGCTTAGACAAATCAGCGATTTTAACAGCTTCTTCTCGACTCATCAATTCTTCATAAACAGGCAAATGTGTATCAATAATTTCATTTACTTTGCGGACAATTTCGGCAATTTGAGTCTCGGTGGGTATTTCGTTGAGGAGGTAATCGCACTTTGATTTTCGGCGTTCAATGTGTGCATTCACCGACCGACCACATCCAAACATCCGAACCAAGGTTTGATTCAGAATGTGTTCGCATGTTTGCATCGGCTCGTTATACATTTTTTTGGCTTCGTTAAGTATGGGCTCCATTATTTTCTAATTAGGCTGCAAAGATAGCCATTCAAATTGAATTGAATAAAAAAAAAAGCGAATAACTCTGATTATTGAGTTACTCGCTTTGTGTTTTTAAAAAAAGAAATCGTTTAATGAAACAAATGTAGAAAATCGCGCGGTACAGGAGTTTCAAAACTAACAATTTCGAGTGTTATGGGGTGATAGAAAGCCAACACACGGGCATGTAACCCCAAACGTGCGATAGGACTCACGCTGGCTCCGTATTTTTTGTCGCCTACAATAGGGTGTCCAATACCTTCCATGTGAACACGAATCTGGTTTTTACGACCCGTTTCCAATTCAATTTCTAACAATGAGTATTTGTCGTTCGACTTCACACGGCGGTAATGCGTAACGGCTTGTTGTCCGCCATCGTCAGAAGAACTTGAGTGAATTTTCAATGATTTCTCGTTTTCTGACAGCCAAGTAACAATGGTATCCTGTTCTTTTTCTACAGTTCCTTCAACCAAAGCCACGTACACACGGCGGGTAACAACATTGTGCCAGTGTTCCTGAAGTGCCAACTGAATCTCGCGACTTTTGGCAAACATCAAAACACCAGAAGTCTCTCTGTCTAAACGGTGAACAGTATACACACGGTTATTAGGCGAGCTTTTTTTCACATGATTGCGCAGGATAGAGAAAGCCGTTGTTTCGTCATTATCTCCGGTACTTACAGTAAGTAGTCCTTCTTTTTTCTCTACAATAATTAAATAAGCATCTTCGAAAATGATGCGCAATTTTGGATGGGTAAGCTCGATATTTCCACGAGAGCTATTCACCACAATTTTATCATTTACCTTCAGCATGTGATTAAATTGAGTAATGATAACTTCGTTTACGGCCACTTGTCGGTGAGCCAAAAGCGATTTTACGGAGCTGCGACTCATACCACCCATCTTAGAAAGTAAAAAAGTCATCATCTCTACCGGTTCGGCTACTTTGAAATGGGTTGGCTTGGGAGCCGGAATAAATTTTGTTTTACGGTTGTTCATATATTTATGTCATCAGTCCAACAGACGGTAGTCGGCAGACTTTCATTATTTTTCTTACTTTTTAACAATACTTGCCATTACTTTTTCAGCTGCTATTTCACCATCCACGGCCGAAGAAGTGATTCCTCCAGAATAACCCGAACCTTCACCGGCAGGAAAAAGCCCTACTATTTCGGGATGTTGTCCTGTTTCAGCATCCCTAGGAATGCGTACTGCGGCCGAAGAACGTGACTCCACTCCTACTACCACAGCTTCATTGGTTAGATAACCACGCATTTTGTGATCGAACTTTTTAAATCCTTCGCGTAATCGTGACGAGATAATATCGGGCAACCAAAAATGCAAAGGCGAAGAAATCAATCCAGGCAAGTACGAACATTCGGGTAAATCTGCCGAAAGTTTCCCTTTCACAAAATCGCCCAATCGCTGAGCCGGTGCTACCTGCCCCAGTCCTCCATTATTTGCATACGCCAAATGCTCAACATATTGTTGAAACTTTAGGCCTGCCAAAACACCATATTCTTTAAAATCGACCGGAATATCTTCGGGTCGAATTTCAACCACAATGCCTGAATTGGCAAATGGCGAGTTACGTTTCGAAGCCGACATGCCATTGACCACAATTTCGTTAACACCACTTCCCGCCGGAACTATATGCCCACCCGGACACATACAAAACGAATAAACACCGCGTCCATTTACCTGATCCACCAAGTTATACGTAGCAGATGGCAAAAATAGTCCGCGTTTTTCGCAGTGATATTGTATGCTATCGATCAATTCCTGTGGATGCTCAACCCTGACGCCCATTGCAAAACCTTTGGCTTCGAGCGCAATGCCTTGACTATGCAGCATTTCGTACACATCGTGCGCCGAATGTCCTGTAGCAAGAATCAATGATTTGGCTTCAAAAACACTTCCATCGGAAGTTTTACAACCAATAAGTTGTTTTCCATCCAGTAGTATTTCAGTAAGTTTTTGTTCAAAATGTATTTCGCCACCGCACGAAATAATGGTTTTACTAATATTCTCAATTACTTGTGGTAATTTGTCGGAGCCAATGTGCGGATGCGCTTCGAACAAGATATTATCGTCGGCACCATGAAATTGGAATATCTCCAACACACGCTGCGAATTTCCCTTCTTTTTAGAGCGAGTATATAGTTTTCCATCCGAAAAAGTTCCTGCACCACCCTCACCAAAGCAATAATTCGAATCCGTTTCAAATCCTTTATTCCGATTCAATTGCGCAATATCCACCTTTCGATCGTGGGTGTTTTTACCACGTTCCAAAATAATCGGTTTCAATCCGTTTTCAATCAGTTTAAGCGCCGCAAAAAGTCCAGCAGGACCGGCACCAATGATAAGTACAGGTGTTTTCTCGCCCACGGGTTGGTAATCAAAAACAGGCTTTGGAACAACAGGAGCTTCCTCGTCCCAATATACTTCCACCGTAACATTCACCTTTGGAAGAAAGGCACGCGAATCAATTGATTTTTTCAGCGTCCTTAATCGGGTGATTCTTGCTGGTGAAATTTCCAGCTTGTCCGCTACTTTTTTGACAAATAAATCGGAGTTTTCAGCTTGCTCAGGAGTGAGTATAAGTTGTATTTCGTTATGCATTGTAGTTTAAAATTGTAATGGGTGCAAAGATACATAATAAATATGTATCCTTATAATGTATGAATCAGGGTCATTGTAAATAAAAAAACCGATAACATGTAAAATGTTATCGGTTTTTTCGTGATCCGGATGAGATTCGAACTCATGACCCACGCCTTAGAAGGGCGTTGCTCTATCCAGCTGAGCTACCAGACCAATCACTGTGCTTCATTTCTAAAGCGGTGCAAAAGTAGTTGTTTTTTCCTAAAGTTGCAACACTTCTATCGAAATATAAAGAAAAGAACTTATTATATGCCGAAAAAACGCTATTTTTGCAAGCTAAAACGCAAACAATAAAATTTAACATAAAGCAAACGATGAAGGTATTAAAATTCGGTGGAACATCCGTAGGTTCTGTCAATGGCATTCTGAGTGTGAAGAAAATAGTGGAGGCTGAGGTTGAGCCGGTAATTGTAGTTGTATCTGCATTTTCAGGCATTACCGACGAACTTTATAAAGTGGCTAATCTGGCTTGCGAAGGCAACAAAACCTATGTGGCACAATTCGACATGTTGGTGACACGCCACATGGAAGTAATTGATGGTGTGATTGCCGACAACAAAAAAACGGAGGTCATCAACCTGGTTCAAACACAATTTACCGACTTATCCAATATATTCCGCGGGGTATTCCTTATCAAAGATATTTCTACAAAAATCATCGATACTATTGTCAGCTACGGCGAGGTTATTTCGTCTATCATAGTGGCAAATGCGATCACCAATGCCGTTCATTTTGACTCGCGTACATTTACTAAAACCGAGAATCAATTTGACAAACACATTGTCGACTTCGAAAAAACAAATCATTTAATTGCCGAGAGTTTCTCTACACTTCCTCAAATAAGTGTGTGCGGTGGGTTTATTTCTACAGATAGAAATACTAACTTCACAACCAATTTGGGACGTGGAGGCTCCGATTATACTGCTGCTATTTTGGCGGCTGCTCTGCATGCGTCTATCCTGGAAATATGGACCGACGTGGATGGCTTTATGACTGCCGATCCGCGCATCATCAACAATGCTTACGTTATTGAAAAACTTAGCTTTATCGAAGCTATGGAACTTTGTAACTTTGGGGCAAAAGTAATCTACCCTCCTACCATCTTCCCTGTTTTTCATAAAAATATTCCTGTAAAAATAAAAAACACCTTCAATCCTGAGGCCGAAGGAACCTTTATTTCGCGCGAGAAAACGGGCGAAGCAGGCAAAGCCATTAAAGGCATTTCTTCTATCAACGACACTTCGCTTATCACCGTTCAAGGTTTAGGTATGGTGGGCGTTATTGGTGTAAATCACCGAATTTTCCGCATACTTGCCAAAAACGGCATCAGCGTATTCCTTGTTTCACAGGCCTCGTCCGAAAACACCACCTCTATCGGAGTTCGTAACGCCGATAGTGCGGTGGCTGTAGAAGCACTGCGCAAAGAGTTTGACTACGAAATAGCACAAGGTGAAATCAACGATATTTTTTCGGAAGATGATTTGGCTACCGTGGCGATTGTTGGCGACAACATGAAACGCACACCGGGTATTGCCGGCAAACTGTTTGGAACGTTGGGGCGCAATGGTATCAATGTTGTTGCCTGTGCGCAGGGAGCTTCGGAAACAAACATCTCATTTGTTACCGACCGTAAATCTTTACGCAAAGCACTAAATGTTATTCACGATTCGTTCTTTTTATCCGAATATCAGGTTCTCAACATATTTGTGGTGGGTGTAGGTACGGTGGGTGGCAGTTTGCTGAATCAAATCAAAAAGCAACAAACCAAACTAATGGAACAAAACAGCCTAAAACTGAATGTGGTGGGAATCACTTCCAGCAAAAAAATGCTGTTTTTGCGTGAAGGCATTGATTTAGAAACCTATGCTGAGGACTTGAAAACCAAAGGTGCCGACGCTTCACCCGAAAAGATTTGCAACGAGATTCTGAATATGAATATTTTCAATTCGGTGTTTGTGGATTGTACCGCTAACTTGCATATCTCCAACTTGTATCAAACATTCCTCGAAAATAATATTTCGGTAGTAGCTGTTAATAAAATTGCAGCCTCATCATCGTACGAGGAATATATCAATTTGAAAGAAACAGCCCGTCGTCGTGGCGTAAAGTTCCTTTTCGAAACTAATGTTGGTGCCGGATTACCGATTATCAACACGATGAATAACCTGATTTATAGCGGAGACCATATTCAAAAAATGGAAGCGGTACTATCGGGAACTCTCAATTTTATTTTCAATACCATTAGCAGCGAAATCCCGATCAGCAAAGCTATTTTAATGGCCAAAGAAGCCGGTTATGCCGAGCCAGATCCTCGTATTGACTTGAGCGGTAAGGATGTAATACGCAAATTGGTGATTTTGGCACGCGAAGCGGGCTATAAAGTGGAACAAGAAGATGTGATAAAAAATCTGTTTATTCCTGATAAATACTTTGCTGGCAGTCTCGACGATTTCTGGAAAACTGTTCCTGAACTGGATGCAGAGTTTGAAGAAAAACGAAAAGCACTAACAGCACAAGGTAAACGTTGGAGATTTGTGGCTACCATGGAAAATGGAAGTTGCAAGGTAGGGCTGCAAGAAGTGGATAGCACGCATCCGTTCTACGATTTGCAGGGCAGCAACAACATTATTCTGATCACCACCGAGCGCTACAATGAGTTTCCGATGATGATTAAAGGATATGGAGCCGGTGCAAGTGTTACTTCGGCCGGTGTATTTTCGGACATTATCAGCATTGCAAACATTCGCTAAAACACCATGCTAAAAGTCTTTAAGCTGTTTCTTGTTACTCTGATCATGGGATGTTTATTTGTATCTTGCACCAAAACTGCACCTCAACTACCGACCAACAAGGGTAATGTGGTTGACAAGAACATCTCTAACTTATTGGAAGTAAACCAAAAATTGGCTATTAAAGAGGATAGTGTTTTGATGATTTTTGCAAAAAAAACAGATCCGAAGTTCAAAAAAAGCGAAATCGGATTTTGGTACAAAGTGGATGTCCCAACGAATGCAGAGCTGATTAAAGATAAAGATGCTTGTAAACTTTCGTGTACTTCATTGTCGTTGGACATGAAAGTTATTCAAACAGAAAAAGTGCAGATTGTAATTGGCAAAAAACAATTGGTGCTTGGATTGGAAGAAGGATTGAAGTTGCTGCACAGAGGTGAAAGTGCAACATTTATCATTCCGTGGTACTTAGCTTATGGAAGAAACGGCAAAGGCTCACATGTTAAACCATACACTTCCATCATTTATCAAATCGTACTATTTTAATTTATTTATACTCCTACCAAATCAATTTATTAATTATTAATTACTAATCTTCTTTATTAACTTTTAATTTCCGTTTTTTTATCGGATATTTGTATTCAAATAGAAACTATCATATGACAAAGAATTATTATCTACTTGTTCTTACATTGTTGACTTCATTGGTCATCACTTCGTGTAGTAACAACACAACTTACGCTGATGAGTTGAAAACAGAACAAAGTTTAATTAAAAACTATATCAAACGCAAGCATATCAATGTTTTGTCTAAAATGCCAGTTACATGGGGACCAAACGACTATGTACTAACAGAGAGCGGTTTATATTTCCATCTGGACTCTGTGGGTGAAATAACTACAGGCGACATTCAAGCCGGGAACACTGTAATTCCACGTTACATACAATATACACTTGGTGAGCCTGCGGACACCATCAGAAAATGGACTACCGTTGATTACCCTTACCCTGAAATATTTGCATATGGCGACAATAGTAACTTAGATATTTCGTGTACAGCTTTTCAGGAAGCAGTTTCGTATATGAAGCGAAATGAATCTTATGCAAAACTTATTGTCCATTCAAAAATTGGATTTAGAACAAACTGGAGTCCAGCAACTCCAATGGCCTATGTATTAAAAATTCGTATTCGGAAATAGATATCCCGAATCGTTTATTACAAAATACCGTTAACTTAAGAACATTCAGTTGTTCTTAAGTTTCTTTTTATTATATCAAAAAAGAGACTTCTCAAAACACTAAAACTTTAAACTCGTTTACAGCATGACTTTAATTAAATCTATTTCGGGTATCCGCGGAACTATCGGTGGTCTAGTAGGTGATGGATTGAATCCTCTGGATATTGTTCGTTTCACAGCAGCTTACGCTACACAAATCAAAGCCACTAAACAGAGCAGTTCAAACAAAATTGTTGTTGGACGCGATGCCCGTATTTCGGGCGAAATGGTTAACCAACTTGTAATTGGCACATTGCTTGGCATGGGATTCGATGTGGTGAATATAGGATTGGCAACCACTCCAACAACTGAATTGGCTGTAACCATGGAAAAAGCTGCCGGTGGAATTATTCTTACCGCCAGTCATAACCCAAAACAATGGAATGCCTTGAAGCTGCTAAATGAAAAAGGCGAATTTCTGAATGCTGCTGAAGGTGAAAACGTACTCAAAATAGCTGCCGAAGAAAGTTTCATCTTTTCCGATGTAGATGAATTGGGTAAACTTACCGAAGATTTTTCATACACGCAAAAACATATTGATAGCGTTTTAGCACTTAGTCTGGTAGATGTTCAAGCTATCAAAGATGCCAACTTCAGTGTTGCTATCGACTGCGTAAATTCTGTTGGAGGTATTGCTATTCCGGCATTGCTGGATGCCTTAGGAGTAAAGAAAGTTGAAAAACTATTCTGCGAACCTAATGGTCATTTTCCACACAACCCAGAACCACTGCCCGAACATCTTACCGAGATTTCAGGCCTTTTGAAACAGGGACGTGCCGATGTGGGATTCGTTGTGGATCCTGATGTAGATCGTTTGGCTATTATTTGCGAGGATGGAACCATGTTTGGCGAAGAGTACACATTGGTTTCAATTGCCGACTACGTGCTTCAACACACACCTGGCAATACCGTATCTAACTTAAGTTCTACCCGTGCCTTGCGCGATGTTACGAACAAATACGGCTGTACTTACACAGCAGCAGCTGTTGGCGAAGTAAATGTAGTGACGGCCATGAAAGCAACAAATGCAGTCATTGGCGGCGAAGGTAATGGTGGTGTTATCTACCCAGCGAGCCACTATGGTCGCGATTCACTTGTTGGTATCGGATTGTTCCTTACACTTATGGCAAAATCAAAACTATCTGTATCAGCCCTTCGTAAAACATATCCCGAATATTACATTTCAAAAAATAAGATTCAGTTGACACCAAATATCGACGTAGATACTGTTTTAAAAGTGGTAAAAGCTTCCTATAAACAATATGAAGTAAACGATATTGACGGAGTAAAAATCGATTTCCCTACAGGATGGGTACATTTACGCAAATCGAACACCGAGCCCATCATTCGCATTTACTCCGAAGCCGGAACACCGGAACAAGCCGATGCATTTGCACAGGCAATGATTGAAGAAATAAAGCGAATAGCGAATATATAATATGCTTCGCATCAAAACAAAAGAGAGCAAATTCTAAATACTGAATTTGCTCTCTTTTGTTTTATCACGTTAAATTGTAAATCACTAATTTTGGCATACCACTACTTCTTTGTGTTGGCAACAGGTACTGGCGCAGGAATAGGTTGTCGGGCAGGAACAACAACTATAGTAGGAACTGTCGTCGAAGCAGGTATTGCAACCGTTGGTGTAGCGGCACCAGCACTTTTATCAACAGGAAAAATACCCTGTGGTTTGCGGATAGTATATCTAGTCATTGACTCGTCCGATTCAAAACCAAGTCCTGTTATGATATGACTTACCTGAGTTATTTTAATTACACTATCAGAATAGATGCGTCTTTCACGCTGACTCCAAAACAGTTGCTCTGTCTCAAACAATTCACCTTGCAAGTTAGTTGCTCTTACTTTTCCGCGCAGCTCCCAGCGTTTATCATTCACATCAAATCTGGCATATCTACTATGAATGTTAGCATCCACCTTTAAATTTATATCAAATTTCTCAAAATGAATTCCATCAGGAAAATTCCAGTAAGGTTTCTCGGCTCTATCAAATATATCCCAGCGGGAGGCCGAAATTCGATAACGTGTAACTCCCGAATCGGAAATGATAGTGGTTATTTCTGTAGCATGAAGTTGTGGCATAGCAGAGCGATTCTTTATCGCTCCAATTTGTTCAACTTTTGCCTTGCTACACGAAAACATAAAAAATAGCACAACTACTACTATTAAAGTAGTGGCAATGCTATTCTTTTTATTGGAATATAATTTTTCGTTCAAAATTTCAAAAAATTTAATCATGAAGATGCTCCTTTTTCAAACAAAAAATGAGTTCTAAACCTACGATTACTCTACAATACAATCGTTCTCTTATAATTTGCGTTTAAAGAACCAATGTTCATTAAACACCAGATTCATTGTAAATTTGAAATAATTCTCACGCAAGTTGGTTGATGAACCAATTCTCCCGTACTCAATTGAAGCATTCAATGTAGAAACGGTTTGAGTAAATTTGTTATACAATGGCAAGCCTATACCTAACGACAATCCATAATTCTTTGGCAGGGTAACTCCGGGAATAGTGTAATACGGATTACTAATGTTTGAACCTACACGATAATGTACTCTATCGCTAAATTTACGCGCTAAGTAATTTGGTGTATATTCAATACCAAGAGATAATTTCGAACGATTATTTAAAGTTTCAGCGTTTGTGGAGGTGGTAGGGTTCCAAAAGTATTTCGTATCAGCCCATTTTTGCAGACTATAGTCAAGACCGATAGAGAGTTTACTGGCGTAGGTATAATTTAAACCAATACCAAAAACTGTAGGCATCTCAAACTGATAATTATTAATAGTCGTATCGTTCAATACGCCAGCAGTTCTTTGAGAGAAATCACCACTTAACTTCGCTTTATGCTCGTAAACAAGGCCTAAAGTTACATCATGTTTTTTATCAAAAGTTGTAAAATACTGAATACCGTATCTTAAGCGGAAATTACTGGCTTTAATAGAATTAGTCTGCATCGTTGAATCAGGCAAACTTCCAATACGGAGACTGCGGGTATTATTCACACTACCGTACATGTAATAGATGTTAGCCCCTAGGGATATGTGCTTGCCTATCTTAGCAGACAGACCAGTATATACCTGACTGAAACCTCCGTTACCGGTAAAGCTCTTTGAAGTAGATATGGTATTGTCTTCGGAACCCTTTATCTGATCAATATTATAGATATTATAACCAGCAAATGAATAAGGAAGCAAGCCAGCACTAAATCCCATTCCTTTCGACAAAGGGAACTGCATGGTTAAGTATTCAAGATTAGCATTGAAAGTACGCACCGACTTATTCGTATCCGAAAAGCGGGACGACAAGGCCGAAGTACCAATATCAAACATAAATGTCATGCTATCAACAGCACTATACGAAGCCGGGTTTACGGTATTGATATACGAGTGGGATCTGGAGCCAATAGCAACTCCACCAAGTGCTCTTTGTTCTCCTGAATTTGATTCACTAATGTCGCCATAACCATATCGGGTATATGGTGAGTTAATATTGTTTTGAGCAACAACAAATTGAATACACACTAAAGACGAAAGTACGAGAACTAAAACTTTATTTTTGTACATTGTATTGAAGTATACGGTTTAGGCCGATTAACACTAAATTTCTTTCTGCAAAGATGGCATTTTTTAGCTTGGTATCAAAGTAAAAAATGCTACCTCCTGTTAAAAAAACTGAAAGTTTCGGATATTTAATTTTTAAAGCATTTATATATCCATCAATTTCGAAAACGATGCCATGCAAAGCGCCCGAAATTAATGCTGAATTTGTACTATTCCCTATCAACGGGCTATCTACTAAAGGCTCTACTAACGGTAGCTTTTGAGTAAACTCGTGCAGTGCACGTAACCTCATGCTAAGACCGGGAGAAATATTCCCACCCCAATACACACCATCAGCATCCACCAGATCGTAGGTTATGGCTGTACCTGCATCAATAATCAAAAGATCGTTATCAGGCTCCAAAAAAACAGCTCCAACTATGGCCGCCAACCTATCTTTACCTAAAGTCTGTGGTGTTTCATATTTATTCACAATTGGAACAGCTGTATTGTGATCCAATTGCACAAAAAAAATGTTTTTTTTAGTCAATATTTCTAAAACACCATCGTATTTCATCGTTACACTAGAAATAATGCAGGCAGCAATTTCAAATTTATCGAACAATTTTTCTATTTCAACTTCGCTCAATTCTTCAATCACAAAGTATTCAATCAACACATTATCATCAAACACACCTATTTTGGTACTCGAGTTACCTTGATCGATACAGAGGTTCATAAATAATGTACAGTTTACAGAAATAACACCGAAACTTATAAAATCATTTTTTCAATTGGAACAACTAAAATTCCTTCGGCACCCAACGCTTTAATTTTACCTATAATGTCCCAGAATTGTTTTTCATCAATAACGGCATGCAACGAATTCCACCCTTCTTTTGCCAAAGGCATAATAGTGGGGCTTTTCATTCCCGGCAGTACTTCAATTATTTTATCAATATTTTCGGTAGGAACATTCATTAACACGTATTTCTTATCTTCTGCCATCTGAACAGCCTCAATGCGGAAAAGCAATTCCTCTAAAATAGCTTGTTTCTCTGGACTTAGGTTTGGATGTGAAATTAACAAAGCCT
>Ga0136636_10001149_pt1 | contig 15097 bp, 11 predicted proteins | sample AntDrymUQ8522106_2_FD_104653 | JGI IMG/M metagenome (GOLD analysis project Ga0136636, IMG submission 104653) | Polar desert sand microbial communities from Dry Valleys, Antarctica - metaG UQ852 (21.06) | ecosystem: Environmental > Terrestrial > Soil > Desert | place: Antarctica: Dry Valley... | reverse complement strand
TTCTTCGTCCAAAAGCATTTTTGAAATTGCTCCATCATAAGCTGAAGTTAAATTGAATACTTTCCCAGCGAGTTTTTTTCTTGTTTCTAAAGTCGTATCGCCAGTTTCAGCAATTTCCTGCTGCACTTTTGAATAATCTTCCACGTCCGTGATCACCGTTACTGATTTATAATTTTTCGCCCCGGAACGCAACATAGAAGGTCCACCAATGTCGATGAATTCCACTTTCTCCTCTAAAGAAATATCGGAATTTGCATTTTCGAAAAAAGGATAGAGATTGACAATAACCATTTCGATGAGATCAATTCCATGATTCTGAACAGTTTTCATGTGTTCTTCATTTGTTCGAACAGCCAACAAACCACCGTGAACTTTCGGGTGCAACGTTTTTACACGGCCATCTAACATTTCTGGAAAATTGGTGACTTCATCAATTTGAATTGGATTTAATCCCGCCTCTTTCAAATGTTTAAAAGTTCCACCCGTGGAAACCAATTCGTAGTTGGTAGCTTCTAAAAACTTTGCAAAATCTAGAAGTCCTGATTTATCAGACACGCTTATAAGTGCTCTCTTTTTGCTCATACTTTCGTTACATTTTTTTTAAAGAATTGTTCAAATTATCAATTAAAAGTTCTTTAACCATTTTTAGGACTTTTCAATTATTATTAAAATCTCATCAGCAATTATAGTACGAATAATTAATTGTAAACAAAAGATGTACTATCAAAATAGGGATCATTTAAAACCAAATCAATTGCGCTAGGATACAAATCATGCTCTATCATCAGAACTTTTCTTGCTAATGATTCAGGCGTTTCGTCATCTTCAATATCAAATAAACCTTGCATAATTATTTCGCCTTCATCAATTTCTGATGTTACGAAATGAACTGTTGCGCCACTTTCTTTTTCGTTTGCTTTTAAAACCGCTTCGTGAACATGATGTCCCCACATTCCTTTTCCACCAAATTTTGGAAGTAAAGCAGGATGAATGTTGATTATTTTGCGCGAAAAAACTTCGCAGATTTCTTTGGATAAAATTGATAAAAATCCTGCAAGAACGATTAAATCTGTATTATCTGGAATGGTATTTATTAAAACATCAGAAAAAGTATTTCCTCTTGACAATAGTTTTGTTGGAATACTCTGATCTTTCGCTCTTTCTAATCCGAAACAATGGCGATCGGCTACAACAAGAGAAATTTTTGCATCGGCAATTTCTCCGCTGCTCACACAGTCGATAATTCTTTGTAAATTGGTTCCAACTCCCGAAACTAAAACAACAATATTTTTCATTTGTATTTAATGTAACAATTTATCAGGGTAACAGTTTACCAATTCATTGGTGTACCAATTTATCAGGGTAACAGTTTACCAATTCATTAATGTACGAATTTTCAGGGTTACAGTTTACCAATAATATGCTTCGTTACGATTGTTACATTGGTAAATTTTCAAATTGCTAGATTAAATTTATTTTCTCTGATCCTTCTGTAATTTCCCCGATTAAGTAAGCATCATCCAAAAGGTCGAGCACTTTTTCTGCATGCTTTTCATCTGCAATAATGACCATTCCAACTCCCATATTAAAGGTTCCGTACATTTCCAGGCGGTCAATATTTCCTCTTTTTTCTAATTCCAACATCACGGAAGGAATTTTAATCTTAGAAATATCAATCGTCGCACATAGATTTTCTGGGATCACGCGAGGAATATTTTCGATGATTCCGCCTCCCGTAATGTGTGCAATTCCACACACCTCCACTTCTTCTAAAATTTTGTGAATGGGTTGATAATATAATCGTGTTGGTTCCAAAAGGGTTTCATACAATGGTTTTCCTTCGAAATCTTCATTAAGATCTGTGAAAATTTTCCGTACTAAAGAAAATCCGTTGGAGTGAAAACCGGAACTTGGCAAGGCAATAATTTTGCAGCCTTTTTTGATATTTGACCCATCAATAATTTGGTCTTTTTCTACAATTCCTACACAAAATCCTGCGACATCATAATCTCCAGGTTTGTACATTCCGGGCATTTCTGCAGTTTCTCCACCGATCAATGCACAGTGATTGTCTTTACAGGCTTTTACCATTCCCATCACAATTTCTGCAGCGATTTCGGAATCCAATTTTCCACACGCCAAATAATCGAGGAAAAATAAGGGTTTTGCACCGTGACATAAAATATCATTTGCACACATGGCGAAACAATCTACCCCGATCGAATCATATTTTTTCGAATCCAGAGCGACTTTCAATTTAGTTCCTACTCCATCTGTTCCACTTACCAAAACTGGATTTTTGTAGCCTGCGATTTCATAAAAAGCACCGAAACTTCCGAGATTATTCAGAACATTTTCATTATGCGTTTCCGCAACCGCAGCTTTAATTTTATCTACGGTTTTGTAACCTTCTTCTTTATCTACTCCGGCGGATTTGTAGGTATTGTTCATCATTAAATTTTAAAAGGTTAGTGCATAAATTTAAAAACAAAAAGCCGACAATCATTCTGACCGTCGGCTTTTTTCTCTATTTTTCAGCGTCGATTACACTTCCAAATTCTTGGAATACCTCGGTTGGTGAATGTAATTGATGGCGCTTCAATTTTAAAAATTTTGTTCTGCGAAAATAAGATTTTTAAATGAATTCCGAAAATGCATCATCATAAAAAATGGTTAAAATCTGATTTGTATAAATTCTCCCTGAAATAAGTACTTTTGTATTCTCAAATAAAAAATAAATTATGGCTTCAGGCTTTTTTGCAATACTTGATGATATTGCGGCATTAATGGACGATGTAGCAGTTGCGTCGAAAATCGCAACCAAACAAACTGCGGGAATTTTGGGCGATGATCTTGCCGTAAATGCAGAAAAAGCGACAGGTTTTCTTTCAACAAGAGAAGTTCCGGTTCTTTTGAAAATTATGAAAGGATCATTTATCAATAAACTCATCATTCTACCCATTGCTTTTCTTTTGCAATTTCTTTTTCCACCTGCCATTAAAGTAATTTTGGTTTTAGGAGGATTATATCTTGCCTACGAAGGCGTGGAAAAAATTATAGAATTTCTTTTTCACCGGAAAAAAGAGGGTGTAGAAGTTGTGGAAGAAATACAAGATGGGGAAGAAATAGAGAAAGCAAAAATTAAATCTGCCGTGATGACGGACTTTATTTTATCTATAGAAATCGTCATCATTGCTTTAGGATCTGTTTTAGATAAAAGTTTACCGATACAAATTTTGACAGTTTCTGTAGTGGCGATCATCGCAACTGTAGGTGTTTACGGAATCGTGGCGCTTATTGTGAGAATGGATGATGCCGGATACAAATTAATTAGAAAATCGAATAATAAAGGAATTCTAAATGCACTCGGTAATCTCTTGGTGAAAGCTTTACCAATCGTCATCAAAGCGTTGAGTGTCATTGGCACCATTGCATTGTTACTGGTTTCGGGCGGAATTTTTGATCATAACATTGAGCAGATTCATCATTTATTGCCTTCTGTTCCGGAATTGGCTAAACAGTTTTTGTATGGAATAATTGCAGGTCTAATCATGGTTGCCGTAGTTACAATCGGTAAAAAACTCCTATCAATTGTAAAGAAATAAGACCTTAAAATTAAACTGAAAAGGGTTGCAACAATGGCAACCCTTTTTTTTATGAAATTTAAATTAAGGCTAAATTTTCGGTAAATCCAGGGGAACTTCCATCAATAATATTTCGGAATTTTCAGTTGCTTCCAAATTGAAAACTTCAGTTTCCGAAATTCCAAATCCATCTCTCGTTTCTAAAAACTGTTCACCTACTTTTGCAGAACCTTTCAAAACAAAGAGATAAACTCCGTTTTTGGAATCATGTAACCGGTATTCTTTTGCTGTTCCTGGTTCGAATTTGGCTAAATTAAACCAGGCATTTTGGTGAATCCAAACGCCTTCATCTTCTGGAGTCGGAGAAAGAATCTGCTGGAAATCATTTAATTTTTCGCCTTCTTCAATATTGATCTGGTCATAACGTGGTTCTACATTCATCTTGTTCGGAATAATCCAAATCTGCAAAAACTTCGCTAGTTCTTTTTTATTTTTATTGTATTCACTGTGCTGTACTCCCGTTCCAGCGCTCATTACCTGGATTTCTCCTTTTCTGATGACGGAAGTTGTTCCCATAGAATCTTTGTGTTCTAGATCACCTTCGAGAGGAATTGAAATAATTTCCATATCTCTGTGAGGATGCGTTCCGAAACCCATTCCAGACGCGACTTGATCGTCATTAAGAACACGAAGAACGCCAAAGTTCATTCTTTCTGGATTTTGATAATTGGCAAAGCTAAAAGTGTGATGAGATTTCAACCAACCGTGATCTGCAAAACCCCGGGAATCTGCTTTGTGAAAAACTGTTTTCATATCTGTTGTTTTTAATATTAATTTGACTAACCTTAATTATCAAACAAAAATACCACGTTAGCGTTTAAAAACCATTGATTTATGATAAGAAGCGTTTTTATCCCATTTTACTTTTTCATTTACTGCGTATCATTATCGCACCGGTTTCACAGATTATCACAGATTCAATAGTTTTTTTTTCAATTCATAACAAAGTTAAATGGGTTTAGACTGTAGTTTTCAAAAAATAAAAATCCGCCTGCAAGGACGGATTTGATTTACTATTTTCAAAAATTCTTTAGAAATGAACCTGTTTGATTTCCTGGCCCACTTCTTCTGGACTTTCATCTTTGTCATTTTTAATTAAAAACATGGTTACCGCGGCGGCGATCAACATACAAACTCCACCGACTACAACGTAATCAATGGCCATTTTTCCAAAAACGTTGGAAACAATAAGACCTCCAAAAATACCATTGATAATTTGCGGAATTACAATAAAGAAATTGAAAATCCCCATGTAAACTCCCATTTTTCTTTGCGGAATCACATCGATCAACATTGCATAAGGCATGGCTAGAATACTTGCCCAGGCAAATCCAAGACCGATCATAGAAATCCAAAGCATATTAATATCTTTAATAAAAAACATAGAGATCAATCCTAAACCTCCGCAAAATAAAGCTAATGCATGCGTTTGTTTCTTACCGATATAAGCTGCGATCGGCGTTAATAAAAATGCAAAGGGAATTGCCCAGAAATTATACATCCCGAACAATTTCCCAGTTAAATCTCCAGCTTTATTAAACGCTTCTGAGTGGGTATCCTCCGGAGAAAGTCCGAAATGATGCGTTGCTAAGGCACTTGTGGTAAAAACCCACATGGTAAATAAGGCAAACCAGGAGAAGAATTGTACCACGCCAAGCTTTTTCATTTTGGAAGGAATTTTAACAAAATCTTTAAAAATATCAGAAAATTTGGAGTGTTCTGTACTGGGTTCGTCATCAGAAAAATCTGCAAATTCCTGTGGGGAATATTCCCGAGTTGTAATAATGGTGTAAACAATGGATAAGAGTAAAATTCCGGCACCTACGTAAAATGAATAGATCACATTGTTTGCAACAAATCCTTCTGGTGCCACGTTTGAAATCCCAAAATTGGTGAGAAGACTTGGTAAATAAGATCCGATCACGGCTCCGATCCCAATTAAAATTGTTTGAATGGAAAAACCTAAAGTCCCCTGATGTTTTGGCAACATATCTCCCACCAAAGCACGGAACGGTTCCATGGCGACATTAACGGAACCATCCATCATTGCCATAAAAATTACCGCCAAAATAAGTGCATTTCCGGCAAGAAGATGAGACATTGAAGGTGCATTCGGCAGTAAAACCAAGCCGACTGCACACAAAACGGCACCGATTAAAAAGTAGGGTTTTCTTCGTCCGAGTGGACTCCAAGTATTATCACCAAGATGACCAATAATCGGTTGAATAATTAAACCCATGACGGGAGCAACCAGCCAAAAAAGGGAAAGACTTTCCACATTCGCGCCTAGATTTGCGAAAATTCTACTTGCGTTTCCATTTTGCAGGCCAAATGCCAATTGGATTCCGAGAAAGCCCATACTCATATTGATAATTTGAGGGATGGAAAGATTTGGTTTTATTTTTTTTGCCATTTTTTTTAAATGTTAGGTGTTGGATGATGGATGATGGATGTTTCGAAATTTTATTATTTTTTATGTAAATCAGTGATTATTGCATCTTCGATTGGGGATTTTATTTTGATGACCTCATTACTTACGTCATTGGGAATGGTCATGGACAGAACGTATTGTTTAATTTTCCACTCGTTACCAATTTTTTCCAGAACGCCACTTCCGCGACAGAGTTTCATTTGGGTATCGAGTAATTCATCAAACCAGGCGTATTTTCCGTCGGTGCTGAAAGAGATATTTCTTTTTAAGGAAGTGAAATTCCAGGCTTTTCCTTTGTCGAAATGCGTTTTGGAATAGGCCATGAATTCTTTTTTGTTCCAAACTTCGTTAGCATCAGTTCCGATAAAAGTGGATTCTTCCGCGTAAAGATCAAAGTAATTTTTAAAATCTGCAGTTGCCGCAAATTTGTTTAAATCATCTAAAACTTTGGCAATATTCTTTTTCTGTACATTTTCGTAGAAGCCTTTTTTTTGGGCGAAAAGGGAATTTGTAAAAAGAAGAATCAAGCTAAAAACACCAAATAATATTTGTTTTGTCATTTCTAAATTTTTCTAAATTAATTATAATCTAAATAAAAGATGCTTCGCCAAGTACTTCGACAAGCTCAGTATGACACTCAGCATGACATCGCGAAAATTAAAATTTTTATTTTAATTATTTAAGTTCTAAAATTAGGGAAGATTTTCCTGAAATCGTCATTTTATTTTGTGCAGAAACAGGAATTTCTTTTCCCGAAATAATGACTTTTCCTTTTGTGGTTGCTTCCAATGATTCAGCAAAACGGCTCAATTCAAAAGTTTGTTCTTTTTCATTATTATTGATGATGACCATTACTTTCTCTTTGTCATTATATCTGAAATAAACGTACACCTTTTCTTTCGGCATGTAGTGTTTGGTTTTTCCAGTGTGAATGACGTCTTTTCCTTTTCGCCAGTTCAATAATTTCTGCGTAAAATCGTGAAATTCTTTTTGTTCTAAAGTCTGGCTTTTTGGATTGAAAGCATTTTGTTTATCAGTTTCCCAACCACCGGGAAAATCTCGGCGAATATCTGCATCGCCACCTTTGTTCTTATCGCCTTTCATGCCAATTTCGGAACCATAATAAATTTGTGGAATTCCACGCACGGTTGCAATTAAAGTCATTGCCATTTTGTAATAACGGACATCGCCTTTAAAAATCTCGTTGAACCTTTCTGTATCGTGATTTTCAAAGAAAACGAGTACATTATTGATATCCGGATAAAGGAAATCATTTCCAAAAGAATTGTAGATTTTGATCATGCCTTTGTCCCAACTTTCCTCTTCTTTTAAAGCATTTGGTAAATCGGTGAACAAGGTAAAATCCATGACAGAAGGAAGATTAGAGTTATAATTGTCGATGGCTGCAATTTTGGAATCCTTTTGCCAGTAGGAAATATGAGCTGGATTGTACATCCAGGCTTCACCAACAATATTAAAATTTGGATATTCAGCGGTGATCGCTTTTGCCCATTTTGCCATAGCCATTTTATCATTGTAAGGATAAGTATCTACCCTTAAACCGCCTAATTCTGCATATTCGATCCACCAAATTGCATTTTGCGTGAGGTATTTTAAAACCAAAGGATTGCTTTGATTTAAATCTGGCATCGTGGTATCAAACCAACCATTCAAAGCTTCTTTTTTATCAATTTCGGAAACATTGGTATCGAATTGAGAAGTTGTTCGGTAATTCGATCTCTTAAAACCATATTTCCCTTCCCCATCTTTGAATTGATGAATCCAATCTTTGGTCGGTAAATCCTGAATCATCCAATGAGAAATTCCCCAATGATTGGTCACATAATCCTGAATGAGCATCATTCCTCGCTGTTGAAGGTCGCGAGAAAGTTCCAGATACTCTTCGTTGGTTCCGTAGCGACCATCGATTTTGTATAAGTCGGTTTGGGCGTAACCATGATAGGAGGTTTTCTTTTCGTTATCCTGATTTGCAGGCGTTAACCAAAGCGCAGTTACTCCTAAATTCTGCAAATAATCTAAATTATTAATGATTCCGCGTAAATCTCCACCGTGTCTTCCGCTGGGCAAACTGCGGTTTCCTTTTTCCGTGAGATTGGGTTGAGAATCGTTGGAAATATCACCGTTTGCAAATCGATCCGGCATCGCTAAATACATCACGTCTTTGGAAGAAAATGAATTTCTTTCCGCAGAACCTCTTTTTCTATTTTTGAGTTCGTAAGTGTAAGATTCGATGGTTCTTTTTCCACTTTTAAAATTAATTTTGAAAGTGGAATTCTTGACATCATCCGTATTAATGTTTATAAAAACGTAGTTGGGGTTTTCTGTCTTGATTACCTCTTTTATCTGAATTTTATCCGAAAGTTCAATTTGATAATTTGCAATATCAATTCCATATACCAAAATCTGGAGTTCGGGATTTTTCATTCCTTTCCACCAAAAGGCGGGTTCCACTTTTTGGATCTGGGAGGTAATGAAGGCGAAGCAAAAAATAAGGATTATAAGGTAAATTTTTTTCATAGCAAGTGAGAAAACCTTACAGGTTTATGTTTTAAATAAATTTTTGGTGAAATAAGATAAAATCTTCTTTGTTACTAAAATAACGCATCATAAAATGCCGATTGATCTTCGACGATTTTTGTTCATTGAGATAGGAATTATAGGACGAGTATTTCCAATCTTGAAAAGAACTTTTTAAAAGATTCTCTGTTGGGATCTGATGAATTTTTCTTAAAATATTTTTTAAAAGGTCAACCTCATCAATTTTTTCTCTTTTAATATAATCCACAAACAAAGCCCCTTTTCTCTTGTACATTTTATTATAGGCTTTCGAATAAGAATTGAGCAAATTACTAATGGGTTGCATTAAAAATTGATGAATTTTATCTGTAGAAATTTCAAAGTCGGTGCTTTTAAAATATTCCCTAATTTCTTTCTGCGACCGAAAACAAATTAACAAACTAAATCGTTGAGGAACTAAACAATAAGCATATATTTCCAAGTAAGGGAGTAAATATTTACTGATCTGCTTTAGGAAATACTCATAATTATTTTCGTTTCGGAAAATATTTTCGTTACCGCTTACTCTAGTAAATAGGTGATACATTTGTTCAAACTCAAACTCTTCGTAGGGTGGTTTATTTGCTTTCATAAGTGTTGTTTTTTAGGAAACCTTATAGGTTTTAAAAACCTATAAGGTTTACCTTGTTTTAATTAACCACTTTCACAGAAATCGCGTAACCACCGCTTCTTGCTAACTTCATTGGCAATTTCGACTTGTTGGTCACCATCTTTTTGTAAATTTTATAAGATTTCGGATTTTTGATGTAATCTGCATCGTCCCCATCTGCATAAACCGTAGCTTCGTATTTTTTACCTTTTGGAAGGAAAGAGAAATCTACGGTATAATTTCTGGCGTTTTCATCTGTGATTCCACCAACAAACCATTCGTCTTTTCCTTTGGTTTTCCGAGCGGTGTGAATATAATCTCCTGGTTCTGCGGACAAAATTTTGGTATCATCCCAATCTAAAGCTACATCTTTAATAAACTGAAAAGCATCCATGTGTTTCGCGTAATTTTCTGGTAAATCAGCCGCCATTTGGAGTGGAGAATACATCACAACGTATAATGCCAATTGTTTTGCTAAAGTAGTTTTAACAAATCGAGTATCACCAGGAAAGTAATAATCCAACTTCGTTTGAAAAATTCCGGGGGTATAATCCATCGGTCCACCCATAAATCTGGTGAAAGGTAAAATGGTTTGGTGATCTGGATTGTTTCCGCCAAAAGCTTCGAATTCCGTTCCTCGCGCAGCTTCTGCCGCAATCCAGTTCGGGTAAGTGCGGCCTAAACCGGAAGGACGAACCGATTCGTGGGAATTGACCATGATTTTGTACTCATTGGCTTTTTCCACAATTCTTTGGTAATGATTGATGGTCCATTGGGAATAATGATGTTCTCCGCGTGGAATAATATTTCCTACATAACCGGTTTTCACGGAGGGATAATCGTATTTATTCATGAGTTTAAAAGCTTCATCTGCCCATCTTTCATAGTTTGTGGCAGAACCAGAAGTTTCATGATGCATCATTAATTTTAGATTTTTCGAATGGGCATACTCATTCAGCATTTTAATATCGAAATCCGGATAAGGTGTAACGAAGTCAAACACAAATTCTTTACTGTGACCGAACCAATCTTCCCAACCGGTGTTCCAACCTTCGATGAGTAAAGCATCAAAACCGTTTGCTGACGCAAAATCAATGTATTCTTTTACTTTGATGTTGTTTGCGGCATGTTTTCCATTGGGTGTTAATTTAGAAAAATCTGTTTTTCCGATGTGAACATTATTCGCGGTGGAATACGCCCACTGCGATTTCCCGATGATCATTTCCCACCAAACACCCATGTATTTTGTGGGTTTAATGTAAGAAGTATCTTTATATTGAGTGGGTTCATTAAGATTAAAAATCATTTTTGAATCCAAAACTTCTTCGGCTTTTGGAGAAACAATAATTGTTCGCCAAGGAGAAACAGCGGGAGTTTGAATATAGCCTTTTGCTCCTTGAGCGTCTGGTGTTAAGTGGGTTTTAAATTTAAAATTTACAGCGTCCAATTCCAGATTTGAAGCCGGATAATTGAACACGGCCGCTTCAGCAATATTGATGTACAGCTGATCTTTCCCCTCTTTTTTTAACATTAAAGGAGTTTGAACGGCATTTTTAATTGGAGTTTGTGATGCATTTCCATCATAAGAAGTTGGCCATCTTGCAGGAATTTCGGATAAATTGGTGGTTTGCGTTTGATATTCTTCTGTATCGTAATCTCCAGCAAGCCACCAAGCTTTCATGTCTGAAGGTAAATCAATTTCTGAATCCTCTTCTTTAATGATAAAATAATTCAGGTTTTTCTGCTGCGGAAATTCATAGCGGAAACCAAGTCCATCATTAAATAAACGAAACTTTACAATAATATACCGATCATTTTGTGCTTGGTTTAAGGTAACTGCCAATTCATTATAATGATTGATATAGGATTTTTTCTCCCCCATGATCGGATCCCAAGTTTCATTTTTGGAATCGAATTTTTCCTTAGTTTTCGTGAAACCATTGTCTAGATCTTTTCCTTTCTGCTCTTTATTTTCGATTTCTGAGGCAAACTGAATATTTCCGTCCCGTAAAAGTCTCAATCCTAATTTAGAATCTTCTACCACGGTTTTTCCCTGATATTTCAAATCATAATAAGGAACTCCAGATTTTAATTGGAAATTCATTTCAAACCTTCCGTCGGGAGATTTTAAAGATTGAGCATTGAAGGATAAACTGGTTATGAGAAGAAATAACGCAGCGGTTTTAAAATGTTTCATAGTAAAGAGTTATTAATAATCATTAAAAATAAAAAAACTGTTGCTAAAAAGCAACAGTTTAAGTAAATAGTTCTAAGAATAATTATTGAGGAGTTACTTTGTAAGTACCCAATTTAATGTTTGCGGTGATTTTGTACATTCCACCAGTTCCATTATATTTAATATTATTGTTATCCCCTTTCGGACCCAGGAAACCTGAATTTCCATCGGTGTGGATATTTGCCCACTCTAAATCTCCCCAAGATTGCTGACCGAGGAATTTGAATTCTGAATTTGGAGCGATTGCGATCATATATTCATAAAGACCGTCACCGATTTGAGTCATTTCCAAAGCGGTAGTTGGATTCCAACCCTGAATAGAACCTACCAAATAAACATTGGTTGGTAAAGTAGGAATTGAAGACGGTGTTACGGTAATTGCACGAGAATTTTGGTTGATGGCCACTTTGTACATTCCAGAGTCTCCTGTAAACCTAATATTCTCATCACCAGAAGGTTGCAAGTTTGCAGACCATGCATTAAAAAATTTGTAGCTGTCTTTAATTGCTGCGTCATTTAAACTGTAATTGATTGGATTCCAATCTTGCTGACCTAAAAACCGGAAATCTCCGTTATTGTTTAAATAAGTATAAATTTCTGCTACTTCATTATTTTTATAAAGTACCTGAGAAGAAGTGGCGTTCCAACCTACTGCAGTACCACCTCCAACTAAGAAGAAATCTACATAAGCAGGTGCATAAGGCGTTACTTTAAATAGAACAATATCTGAAGTTTTCGAAATAGTACCGCCTGCAGATTGCGTTTTCGCAGTAACCCGAACTTGAACTTCTGAAACAACTCCAACTGCTAAACCAAATTTTAAGACCGCATCATTTAATGTGAAATTAGTCCACATTAATTCTTTTGCATCTTTAACTGTACCACCAGAAACAAAGGTAGTAGAACCTTTCGGCGCAATTTCTACATTGTAATTAACCTCTACACCATACGTATAATCAGTCCATTTTACGGTAGCCGCTGCTACATTTGGAGTTAAACCGTTTAACACGATTGATTGTCCAGCGGTAGGACTTGTGATTACGGGTTTATCTACCGGATATGGCGTAACTCCCGCAGAAATTACATTAGACATAAATGTTCCGGCCATTATTCTCATAAATACAGGTGTTTGGCTGTAAGGAGAAAAACCTGCTTGCAGCAATGCCATATTTAGCGTACTAATTTTTGTGGTAAATACATTATTCACCCCTTTTCCAAGGTTTACTGCCGTTGCAAAATCAGCAGTTTTTGACATTTGAACGGTATAATCACCGCCAACATTTGCTACAGGATCCCAAGTCAAACGGAAAACATTGTCTGCCATTGAAGGGTATAAGATATTGCTGCTTAAGTTGCTATCATACAACTTAATAGAGGCATCCGGTGTAGTCCAGTCTTTGTCTGCCTCGTCTCTACAAGAGTTGAGTAGAAGCAGTGGTAAAAAGAATACCAATAATATTTTAAATATATTTTTCATATAATTTGTACTTGTTATTGTATAATTGTATAAGTTCCGGCCTTCAAGTTCACCGTAATTTTGTAAGATCCTCCATTACCATTAAATGTAATATTTGAGTTATCCCCTTTTGGACCTAAAAATCCAGAATTACCATTATTGTTTGCAAGGATATTCCCCCATTCTAAATCACCGAAAGCTTTTTGTCCCAAAAATTTCATTTCTGAATTGGCAGCAAGTGTAGTTGTTAATTCAAAAACTCCTTCTGATGTTTTGGTCATTGGTATTGCAGTAGCTGCATCCCATCCGTTTGGTGTTCCTACAACATATAAATTTGGATAAATATAACCTAGTGTAGAAGGCGTAGCTATTAAAGATTTAGTAGCTGCATCTCCATCTATTGCCATCTTGTAAATTCCCGCAGGACCGGTAAATTTCATATTTTCTTGATCACCGAAAACGATGTTAGAAGAGGTCAATTTAAAATATCTGTTGGCTTCATTGGTTTCTGGCTTGTCAATGCTATAATTGATTGGATTCCAGTCCCGCTGACCTAAAAATCTAAAATTTTCTGGCTGCATAAAAGTATATGCATAAGACATGTTATCCTTCTTGAAAAACACTTGAGCCTTTGGTGCGTCCCAACCTACATAACATGCAGCACCTACCAAATAAAATGTGGGATATTCTAATGCATAAGGTGTAACTTTTACTAAAGTGGAATTAGACATCGCGGTAAGCTGATTGGTTCCCACTGAAGAAATTACCCGCACATACATGGATCCTTGAACATCTTTTACTAAACCAAGCGTTTTAGATGCTTCATTTATTTGTCTAACAGTAAAAGTAATCGTTCTGATTGATTGTTTTACCGTACCTAAAACCACACTGGATTTAAAATCTTTTGTTGCAGAAGCTTCAATTTTATATCCAACTTCTACGGGGATCGTGTAAGTTGCTTGGCTCCAGGACACGTTCAACGCCGGATTATCTGGGTAATTTCTGTCTAACAGCAATTGTTCTGCTGACAGATCCATCACGATTGATGCAGCTCCATTTTCCACTTGAACTATTTCTCGGTCATCACAAGATGATAAACCTAAAATAATCATAAGTGCAAAAACTGCCTTAAAAATATGATTGTTTTTCATTGTATTGAAATTTTATAAAGTTATTAATATCCTGTATTTTGAGTTAAATTAGGATTTGCTTGCAATGCAGTACTTGGAATTGGAAATACATTGTAATGTGAAGGAATGGAAGTTCCATCTTTTACACCACCTTTCCAAGGCCATACATATGAGCTGCCTGTAAATTTGCCAAATCTAATTAAGTCTTGTCTTCTAACGCCTTCAAAATTCAATTCTCTAGCTCTTTCATCTAAAATGTTTTGCAAATTGATAGCAGCAAATGGAGTGGCTCCAGATCTGGACCGAACCGCATTTACGTAAGTTAAACCTTGTCCTGTAGTTGCAGTACTTGCGCCTCTTAATGCACATTCTGCATAAATTAAATAAGCATCACTTAATCTAAATAGCGGGAAATCTGTAGAAGAGAATCCGGTAACATCTCCACTTCCGTCTGATTTCTTATTCGTGAACTTAGTAGCTGGGAAACCATCTGTCCAAGTTTTGTAGTCCGTCATTTCAAAGTTGTGACCTGCAGTCCAAAACAATCTGGCTCTCTGATCTGGATTGGCTGCAATATTGGCTACAGAATTTCCGAAAAGACCATACCAGGCTTTTGTAGCTCTGTGTCCGGCCCAACCTTCAGTAGCTCCGAAATTTGCAGGAGTCATTGTATCTGTAGACAAACTTCCGTTTACCAAATAAGTGGTGTTACCAAAACTTTTGCTAATAATAGCATCGGCAATTAAAGGAAAAATAATTTCTTTGGAAGTATTATTATCCGCAGAGAAGTTCTTTCTAATGTTCGGCTCTAAGGAATAACCACCTTCTGTAATCACTTTCGAAATATATGTTGCAGATTCCGTATATCTAGGCGTTCCTGTATAAACTGCAGCATTCAAATACAATTTTGCCAGTAACATTCTAACCGCGGATTTATTAGCTCGACCATAAGTGTTAGTTGCAGAAATTTTACTTTCCACATCCAATAATTCCGACTCCACGAAATTAAAAAG
>Ga0136636_10001147_pt1 | contig 15110 bp, 11 predicted proteins | sample AntDrymUQ8522106_2_FD_104653 | JGI IMG/M metagenome (GOLD analysis project Ga0136636, IMG submission 104653) | Polar desert sand microbial communities from Dry Valleys, Antarctica - metaG UQ852 (21.06) | ecosystem: Environmental > Terrestrial > Soil > Desert | place: Antarctica: Dry Valley... | reverse complement strand
GAGGTGATCGGCATCAACTCGCAGATCTATAGTCGCAGCGGCGGTTATATGGGCGTCTCCTTCGCCATCCCGATCGACGTCGTGATCAAGGTCGAGGAGCAGATCGTCAAGCACGGCAAGGTCGAACGCGGCCGCTTCGGTATCGCCATCCAGGAACTCAGTCCTTCGCTTGCCGAATCGTTCGGCATGAAGAAATCGGCAGGCGCGCTGGTCAGTTCGGTCGAAGACGGCAGTCCGGCGGCGAAGAGCGGCCTTGAAGCCGGCGACGTGATCACCGCGGTTAACGGCAAGGAGATTATCGCCTCAAGGGAACTGCCGGCCCTCGTTGCCGACATGCGTCCCGGCGAAACGGCGAAGCTGCAGGTCTGGCGCAAGGGTGGTACGCGCGACATCGACGTCAAGGTCGGCGCTCAGAACGAAGCCGGCAAGGTTGCGAGCGCCGACGGCAAGGGCAGCGGTGCTGCCAGCCAGGGCAAGCTGGGCCTGGCGCTGCGGCCGCTGACGGCCGATGAGCGTCGCCAGATCGAGAGCAAGGGCGGGCTGCTCGTCGAGGACGTCGCCGGCGCCGCAGCGCGCGCCGGCATCCGGCCGGGCGACGTCGTGCTCTCGGTCAACGGCGAAGTGGTGAGCAGCGTTGAGCAGTTGCGCACCCTCGTCGGCAAAGCGAACAAGCGCATCGCGCTGCTCATTCAGCGCGAAGACGCGAAGATCTTTGTCCCGGTCGAGATCGGTTGAGCACGCGTTGCGCCGGGGTGGCGGGCGAGTCTTATACGCGCCCGCCGCTCGCGCTGCTCTTGTCCGCGCCGTAAGGATGCTCTGCTGCCAGCGTTCTGCGCGATGCGCCAGCGGTTTTCTCTGAACCGCCGGCGCCGGCTGCGTTGTGCCGAGAGCGGGGCGGCCTTGCGCTGCATGGGTTGGGTAGCGGCTGTGATAAACTTTCCGTTCACTCTAGCGTTACGGGAACGTCATGGCCGGAAACACCTTTGGCTCTTTGTTTGCCGTGAGCTCTTTCGGCGAATCGCACGGTCCGGCGATCGGTTGCGTTGTCGATGGCTGTCCGCCGGGGCTCGAACTCGGCGAAGCCGACATCCAGCTTGAACTCGACCGGCGCAAGCCGGGAAGCTCGCGCCACGTGACGCAGCGCCGGGAGCCGGACAGCGTTGAAATCCTCTCCGGGGTTTTCAACGGAAAAACGACCGGTACGCCGATCGCCCTGCTCATCCGCAACGAAGACCAGTGCAGCAAGGATTACAGCAATATTGCCGCGACTTTCCGTCCCGGACACGCCGATTACACTTACACGCAGAAATACGGCTTTCGCGATTATCGCGGCGGCGGCCGCGCGTCGGCACGTGAGACGGCGGTGCGCGTCGCGGCCGGAGCAATCGCCAAAAAATGGCTCAGGGAGCGCCACGGCGTGGCGATCGAAGGGTGGATGAGTCAGCTTGGGCCGATCGAAATTCCGTTCATCGACGCCGCGCAGATCAACCAGAATCCGTTCTTCGCGGCCAATGGGCCAATCGTTGCGCAGCTTGAAGCATTCATGGACGCGTTGCGTAAATCGGGCGACTCGGTCGGTGCGAAAATCACCGTGAAGGCGAGCGGCGTCCCGCCCGGCTGGGGTGAGCCGGTGTACGATCGTCTTGATGCCGAGATCGCCTACGCGATGATGGGCATCAACGCCGTCAAGGGCGTCGAGGTCGGCGCCGGCTTCGCGAGCATCGTGCAAAAAGGCAGTGAGCACGGCGACGAGATGACCCCGGGCGGTTTTTTGAGCAACAACGCGGGCGGCGTCCTGGGTGGCATTTCGACCGGGCAGGACATCGTCGTGCACCTCGCCATCAAGCCGACCTCAAGTATCCGCCTGCCGCGCCGCTCGATCGATCTCTCCGGCGCGCCGGTCGTCGTACAGACGTACGGCCGCCATGATCCCTGCGTCGGCATTCGCGCCACGCCGATAGCCGAAGCGATGCTGGCGCTGGTGCTGATCGATCACGCCCTGCGCCATCGCGCACAATGCGCCGACGTGGTCAGCGCGACGCCGCGCATCTGAGCCGCGTCGCGCTTGTGCCCATCGCGCTGGTTGACCTTGCCGATGCGAGGGCTAAACTGTCCGCAGGCCGCTGTGACCGCCGTCGGACCAGTCAGTGGGCCGCTCACTTTTTAACCACGCCGGTTACCGGCCGGCATCCGAGAGAGGGCACGATCATGCACGTAGAGCATCATGAGCTGCACCGCGAGTTCCCTGAATTTCTCGACGCGATGCGGCTCTTACGAAGTTCCGACGACAGTTTCAGCCGAATGTTCGATGAATACCACAGCCTGACCAGCGAGGTCGAACGCCTCGAAGAAGAAGATGTCCCGGTCGACGATTTCACCATCGAAGAAATGAAGAAAGTCCGCGCCAGACTCAAGGACAAAATGTACCGGATGCTCGTCGCCAGCAGGAACGGCAAGGCGACGAGCTGATCGCCCAGCGGTTTTTTTTGCACCACCGTTCTGCCGGCCGCGTCACGAGCGCCGGCAGACGGCGCATCCGGTAAAATTGCCAGATGCCGAACCTCCCGTACTGGCGCCTTTCGGCGTACTACTTCGCCTATTTCGCGTTCATCGGCGTTTTCTTGCCGTACTTTGCTCTCTATCTGCAGTCGCTGTCGTTCTCGGCGTGGGATATCGGCCTGCTGATGTCGCAGATGCAGCTGATGCGCGTCGTCGGTCCGTACTTCTGGGGGGCGCTCGCCGACCGCCTCGCGCAACGGGTAATGATTGTGCGCATGTCCGGCGCGGTCGCGTTGCTCGCCTTTTCGGCGTTCTTTTTCAGCAGTAGTTTCGTGAGCGTGTTGCTGACGATGAGCGTCCTCGCCTTCTTCTCTGCCGCGTCGCTGCCGCTCGTCGAAGCCCTGACCTTCGATCACCTGCGCGAGGACCCGGCGCGCTATAGCGGGATCAGGCTGTGGGGGTCGGTAGGCTACATCATCGCCGTGATGGCTGCCGGCATTGCGCTCGATTACCTGCCGATCGGCAGCCTGCTTTGGGCGAACATTCTGGCGTTGGCGATGATCGTCCTGTGCACGCTCTGGTTGCCGGAAGCGTCGATGCATGGGCCGGCCCGCGAGGCGCCGCCGGTCGGACCGATCGTGCGCCAGCCGTGCGTCCTCGCGCTGCTCGCCGCAACCTTCGCGATGGCCGCCGCGCACGCCGCGCTGAACATTTTTTTCGCCATTTTCCTGGCCACTCACGGCTATAGCAAGGCGATGGTCGCTGCGCTGTTTGGTCTTGGCGTCATCGCCGAAATCGGCGTCTTCCTGCTCATGTCGCGGGCGATGCGCCGCTACAGCGTGCGCACCATCCTGCTCGCCAGCTGCGCGGCGGCGGTCGTGCGTTTCGTGATGATCGGCGCGGGCGTCGATGTTCTTTCCGTCCTGCTTTTCGCGCAGGTCCTGCACGGCCTGACCTTCGGCGCCTGCCACTCGGCGGCGATCGCTGCGATCAACCGCTGGTTTCCCGGCGCGACGCGTTCGCGCGGTCAGGCGCTCTACGCCAGCGTGTCGTTCGGCGCTGGCGGATTCGTCGGCGGTCTGATCAGCGGCTGGAGCTGGGATCATCTGGGCGGCGAGCTGACCTTCGCCTTAAGCTCGATTTACGCGCTGATCGGGTTTTTGCTGGTCGCCGCCTGGGTGCGCGAGAAGGACGTTGGCGAGCCGCTGACGCGCGGCATCGAGGAGACCCGGGAGCGCGCTTGATACGGGCTGGCGGCGCTCGGTCCGTGCGCCGGGTTAGTCACGGCCCATCGCTGGGGCTCGCCGCTGACAGTCCAGCCGAGCCGTGCCATAATCGTTTCTCCTTGGGCCGGCCGCGGCCCCCTTATCCGGATCGTCCACTATGCCGCAGACCCTCTACGACAAACTCTGGCAAAGCCATGTCGTGCACGAAGAAGCCGACGGCACGGCGCTGCTTTACATCGACCGCCATCTGGTGCACGAGGTGACGAGTCCGCAGGCCTTCGAGGGCCTCAAGCTCGCCGGCCGCAAGCCCTGGCGCGTCTCGTCGATCGTCGCCACGGCCGACCACAATACGCCGACCGACTTCTGGGAGCGCGGCATCCTCGATCCGATCTCGCGCCTGCAGGTCGAGACGCTCGACGCCAACATCAAGGAGGTCGGCGCGCTCGCCTACTTCGCCTTCCGCGATCCGCGCCAGGGCATCGTCCATGTGATCGGGCCGGAGAACGGCGCAACGCTACCCGGAATGACGGTTGTCTGCGGCGACTCGCATACGAGCACGCACGGCGCCTTCGGGTGCCTGGCGATCGGCATTGGCACCTCCGAGGTCGAACACGTGCTGGCCACGCAATGCCTGTTGCAGAAAAAGTCGAACGCCATGCTCGTCCGCGTAGACGGCGAACTCGGCCGCGGCGTCACCGCCAAGGACATCGCGCTCGCCGTGATCGGCCGCATCGGTACCGCCGGCGGCACCGGTTACGCGATCGAGTTCGGCGGCAGCACGATACGCGGCCTGTCGATGGAAGGGCGCATGACGCTATGCAATATGGCGATCGAAGCCGGCGCGCGCATGGGCTTTGTCGCCGTTGACGAGACGACGATCGCGTACCTTGAAGGTCGTACTTACTCGCCCAAGGGCGCCGCATGGGACGCCGCAGTCGCCCATTGGCGTACGCTGCGAAGCGATGAGGGTGCGCGCTTTGACGCGCTGATCGAGCTCTCCGCCGCCGCTATCGCGCCGCAAGTTACCTGGGGAACGTCGCCCGAAATGGTCGCCGCGATTGGCGGCACGGTGCCTGACCCGGCGTGCGAGCCCGACGCTTCTCGCCGCGAGGGCATGGAGCGCGCGCTTACCTATATGGGGCTTGCCGCCAATACGCCGATCAGCGAGATCGCCGTGGACAAGATATTCATTGGCTCGTGTACCAACTCGCGCATCGAGGACCTGCGTGCCGCAGCCGGCATCGTCCGCGGCCGCAAGGTCGCCGCGTCGATCAAGCAGGCGCTGGTCGTGCCGGGGTCGGGCCTCGTTAAGCAGCAGGCCGAGCGCGAAGGGCTCGACAAGATTTTTCTTGCCGCCGGTTTCGAGTGGCGCGAACCCGGTTGCTCGATGTGCCTGGCGATGAACGCCGACCGTCTCGAGCCTGGCGAGCGCTGTGCATCGACGTCAAATCGCAATTTCGAGGGCCGCCAGGGCGCCGGCGGCCGGACCCATCTCGTGAGCCCGGAAATGGCCGCGGCGGCAGCGCTCGCCGGGCGGTTTTGCGACGTTCGCGACCTGATTTAAGCGTTCTGGAAGGGGATCATGGAACCGTTCGTTCGCCTGCAAGGGCTCGTCGCACCGCTTGATCGCGCCAACGTCGATACCGATGCGATCATTCCCAAGCAGTTTCTCAAGTCGATCAAGCGTTCGGGTTTCGGCCCCAACCTGTTCGACGCCTGGCGCTATACCGATACTGGCGAACCCGGGCAGGATTGTCGGAACCGTCCGCTCAATCCCGATTTTGTGCTCAATCAGCCGCGCTATCAGGGCGCCCGGATACTGCTGGCGCGCAAGAACTTCGGTTGCGGCAGTTCGCGCGAACACGCGCCGTGGGCCTTGCTCGATTTCGGCTTCCGGGCGATTCTCGCCGAGAGTTATGCCGAGATCTTTTTCAATAATTGCTTTAAGAACGGCATCCTGCCGATCGTTCTGCCGGCCGGCGAGATCGACGCGCTGTTCGCCATCGTCGCGGTTACGCCGGGCTATGAGCTGGCCATCGATCTGCCGCAACAGCTGGTCGTGCGCCCAGACGGCCGCTCACTGCCGTTTTCCGTCGACGCCTTCCGCAAGGAATGCCTGGTGAATGGCTGGGACGATATCGGACTGACCTTGCGTCATGCCGAAAAAATTCGGGCCTTCGAAGAGCAGCGTCGCGTCGAGCAACCGTGGTTGTTTTCCCAACCCTGAGCAGGAAGCCATCGTGAAAATATGCGTCCTCCCCGGCGACGGGATCGGTCCCGAAGTCATCGCTGAAGCGATCCGCGTGCTCGCGGCCCTCGATCTGAAATGTGAAGTCGAGTACGCCTTGCTCGGCGGCTGCGCCGTCGATGCGACCGGTAGCCCCTATCCGCAGGCAACGCAGGATCTGGCGCAGGCGGCCGATGCCGTGCTGCTCGGCGCCGTCGGCGGCCCCAAGTGGGACGTTCTCCCGCGCGAGCAGCGTCCCGAACGCGGCTTGCTTGGCATTCGCAAGCAACTCGGCCTGTTTGCCAACCTGCGCCCGGCGATTCTTTATCCGGAACTGGCCAACGCTTCGACGCTGAAACCCGAAGTCGTCGCCGGACTCGACATCCTGATCATCCGCGAATTGACTGGCGACATCTATTTTGGTCAGCCGCGCGGCATCGAAATGCGCGAGGTCGATGGCAAGCGTCAGCGCTTTGGTTTTAATACCATGCATTACTCAGAAAGCGAGATCCGCCGCATCGGCCGCGTCGCCTTCGAGGCGGCGCGCAAGCGCAATCGCAAGCTGTGCTCAGTCGACAAGATGAACGTTCTCGAGACAACGCAGCTCTGGCGCGACGTGATGAACGAACTGGCGCCCGAGTACCCCGACGTCGCGCTCTCGCATCTGCTCGTCGACAACGCGGCGATGCAACTCGTCCGCGCGCCCAAGCAGTTCGACGTGATGGTCACCGGCAATATGTTCGGCGACATCCTGTCCGACGAGGCGTCGATGCTCACCGGTTCGATCGGCATGCTGCCGTCGGCCTCGCTCGACGCCAACAACAAGGGCCTCTATGAGCCCGCGCACGGTTCGGCGCCCGACATCGCCGGCCAGGGCGTGGCCAACCCGCTGGCGACGATCCTCTCGGTGGCGATGATGCTGCGCTATACCTTCGCGCTCGAGGACGAGGCGCGGCGAGTCGAACACGCCGTAAAGACGGTGCTCGTGCAGGGTTATCGCACCGGCGACATTTATGAACAGGGCATGAAAAGAGCAAGCACGAAGCAAATGGGCGACGCCGTTCTGGCAGCGCTTTGATTATCTGGTTACTCCGTTTTTTTTAAGGCAGACGAAATGAAGAAGCTTGGTTTGGTTGGCTGGCGTGGAATGGTCGGTTCGGTCCTCATGCAACGCATGGTCGAAGAACGCGATTTCGACGATATCGATCCGGTGTATTTTTCAACCTCGTCGGTCGGCGGCAAAGCGCCGACGCTTGGCGGCAAAGAGGGCGGCATTTTGCACGACGCCACGTCGATCGACACGCTCAAGCAAATGGACATCGTCATTACGTGTCAGGGCGGCGACTACACCAAGGAAATCTTCCCGAAATTGCGCGCTGCCGGCTGGAACGGTCACTGGATCGACGCCGCATCGTCGCTGCGCATGGATCAGGATGCGGTGATCATTCTTGACCCGGTCAACCGCAACGTGATTGACGCCGCCTTGCGCGCTGGCGGCAAGAACTGGATCGGCGGCAACTGCACGGTGTCGCTGATGCTGATGGGCATCGGTGGGCTGTTCAAGAGCGACCTCGTCGAATGGGTCAGCGCGATGACTTATCAGGCGGCGTCTGGCGCCGGTGCGCAAAACATGCGCGAACTCATCGCCCAGATGGGTGCCCTGCACGATGCCGTGAAGGGCGAACTCGCCGACCCGGCGTCGGCGATTCTCGAGATCGACCGCAAGGTCGCCGAGACGATGCGCGCACCGGGTTTCCCGACCAGGAACTTCCGCAACACGGCGCTTGCCGGCAGCCTGATCCCGTGGATCGACGTGCCGGTCGAGGACGGCCAGTCGAAGGAAGAATGGAAAGGCGGCGCCGAGTGCAACAAGATTCTCGGCCGAGCTCCCTTCCGTAGCCCCGGCAGCATTCCGATCGATGGCCTGTGCGTGCGCGTCGGCGCCATGCGTTGCCATTCGCAGGGTCTGACGATCAAACTGAGGAAAGACGTCGCACTTGAAGAGGTGTCGGCGATCATCGCTGGCGGCAACGCCTGGGTAAAAGTCGTTCCGAATGAGCGCGAGATCAGTGAACGGGAACTGACGCCGGCCGCCGTAACGGGCACGCTGAGCGTGCCCGTTGGACGCTTGCACAAGCTCGCGATGGGTCCGGAATATCTCGGCGCGTTCACCGTTGGCGACCAACTGTTGTGGGGGGCTGCCGAACCGCTGCGCCGCATGCTGCGCATCGTTCTCGAGGGCTGAACGAAGGCCGGAAATCATTGGCATACAAGGGTTTGCGCGACGCGTAAATATGTCAACATCACAAGCAAGTTTAGCTTGCAAGCCTAACTCTATGATGTTATTTTAATAATTCCGATTTCGACGCTTCAGGGTGGCGCCGTGAACAATAAACTACATAGTGCATTCAAGCAGTCTGGAATGCGTACTTCGATAACGGCCGTGGTCTCCTGTCTGGTACTTTCAGGATTTCCGTTGGCCGCCGGTGCCGCGGGGCTCGGGAAAGTCGTCGTTTTTTCGGCGCTGGGGCAACCCTTGCGCGCCGAGATCGAGGTTTCCGCGACGCGCGATGAGTTATCCGGAATGAAGGCGCAACTGGCCTCGCCCGAGACCTTCAAACAGTCCGGGGTCGATTATTCGACGACTTTGCTCGGCATCCGTTTCAGCCTCGAGAAGCGCGCCAACGGCCAATCGGTGATCAAGCTGAGTTCCGACAGCCCGATCAACGACCCCTTTATCGATATGCTGCTCGAACTGAATTGGCCGGCCGGCCGCCTCGTTCGCGAGTACACCTTCCTGCTCGATCCGCCCCAAATGGCGACCAAAGCACCAGCCCCGGTGGCCTCGGCGACGAGCCGACCGACTGCAGTGTCGCGCCAGCCCGTGGCAGGCGGTACCGCCAACCCGGCGATTGACGACGAGGTGCGCATCAAGGCGGCGGCGACAGTGCGTTCGCAGACGTCCGCAGCCGCCGAAGCGGCCCAGAGGAGATCGGCGGCGTCATCGGCAAGCCGGTCGCAAGCTCCGGGCGCCGACGCCAAAGACACGTACGAGGTCAAACGCGGCGACACGCTGGGCAAGATCGCCAGACAGACCCGACCCGAGGGCGTCTCGCTTGAACAGATGCTGATTGGCTTATTGCGCGGTAACCAGGACGCTTTCGACGGCGGCAATATGAACCGCCTTAAGGCCGGCAAGATTCTCGCGGTCCCCGAAAAATCGGTCATTGAAGCGGTGACGACGAGCGAAGCGAAAAAAGTTGTCGTTGCCCAGGCCGCCGATTGGAATGCCTATCGCGGCAAGCTCGCCTCGGCGGCTGCCCAAGCGCCGGTGCGCGACACCCCGGCGACGCAGCAGGCGAGCGGCAAGATCACGCCCAAGGTCGAGGATCGCGCGGCGTCTTCCGGCGAAGCCAAGGATCAGTTGAAAGTCTCTAAAACCGAGGCTGGCGGTGCTGCCGCGGGAGCCGCCGCGAAGCGCAGCGCAGAAGATCGCATGGCCAGCGAAAAAGCGCTCAAGGAAGCAAGCGAGCGGCAGATCGCTCTCGAAAAGAACGTCGCCGACCTGCAGAAGCTCGTCGAACTGAAGAACCAGAACCTCGCCGAATTGCAGAAACAGGCGGCGGCCAAGGCGGCACCGATCGAAGCCAAGCCGCCAGCTCCGCCAGCACCGGTGGCCGTCGTCGCTCCGCCGGCGCCGCCAGCACCGGCGGCCGTCGTCGTTCCTCCTGCGCCACCCGCGGTGCCGGTCACACCGCCGGTGGTCAGCGAACCGCCGGTGCCAGCGCCGGTCGTCACCCCGCCGCCGGTCACCGCGGTCGCGCCACAACCCGCCGCCGTGACGCCGGTGGCGCCAGCACCGGCACCCCTACCGGAACCCGCCCCGGTTGCCAAGGCCAAAGTCGTTCCGCCGCCGCCGCCCGAGCCTGGTTTAATTGAGGAACTCCTAAGTTACCCGCTGGCGCTCGCCGGTGGCGCGCTTGCGCTGCTCCTTGCGGCCTATCTGCTTATCCGGCGTCGTCGCGCCAACGCCGATAGCGAAACGCCGCTTGATCTGAGCAGCAGTTTGTCGCTCCAGGGCAGCAGCCTGACCGCCAATTCGGTCTTCCGCAGTACCGGCGGTCAGAGCGTTGACACCTCGCATGCACCGGCACAAACTGATTTTAGTCAAGCCGGTCCGGGCAGCATCGACACCGATGAAGTTGATCCGGTCGCCGAAGCCGACGTTTATATGGCTTACGGGCGTGACGCGCAAGCCGAGGAAATTCTGCTCGAAGCCAAGCAAAAGGACCCGCGGCGGTATGCCATCCATCTCAAACTCCTCGAGATATACGTCAATCGAAGGAATATGAAGCAGTTTGAGGCGCTGGCCGCTGACCTATACAGTGAAACGGGCGGTAACGGTGCTGACTGGCAGAAGGCCGCGGCGATGGGCGCCCAGCTTGATCCCTCGAATCCACTTTTTATTGCTTCGGCGCCGGCGCTTCCCGAAGCCGAGCCGAATCGGGCTGTCATCACGCCGCCAAGCAAGAGCACGACGCCTGTGTCCGCAGCCGCGCTGGCGGCCACGACAGTAGTTTTGGCGACGGCGCGCGATCCGCTGCCGCCACCCGCCGCCATTGAGCGCGCTGGATCACCGGGCGCCGATCTGACCAGCCTCGACTTCGACCTCGGCCTCGGCGATAGCCCGAGCACACTGCCGGCAACGCCTGATGCTGCAGCCGAGCCCGAGCGTGTCGAACCGTCGGCGATGCTATCGACCTCGGCCAATGCAGCCGCGCTCGATTTTGACCTGGCCCCGGCGCGCAGTCTGCCGTTCAACAATGATCCGTTCAGCACTGATTTCAGTTCGGTGACCGGCACGGGCCCGGCGACGGCGAGCAGCTACGATTTTGATCTGGCCGAGCCGGCACCGTCGATGACCGTCGATACCGTGATAGCCGACTTCGATTTCGATGTCGGCATGGCCCCGCCGGCAACACCGGCGACCGGGACGCAGGCGATCGGCCGCACCATCGCAAGCGAAGAAACGATCCTCGGCAACGACGATGGTCTCCAATTCGACGTCAAAATGACGGAATCGACCTTCCTCGGCAGCGCGTTGCCCGAACCGTCTTCGTTCGATATGTCGTCGATCGACCTCGATCTCAAGGTGCCGGATTTGACGATTCCCGAATCCGATCCGCCTCAGACTGAAGCTGGCCTCGGCGACATCGGGTTCGAAAAGGGACAGATCCGGACGGCCGTCAATCCCGATTTCGCCATCATGCAATCAGAAACGCTGATTTATCCGCAGGCTGGAGGCAGGCTCGACGTTGACCGGGATCAAGATTTCCAGACGACGCAGGCCGTAACGATGATCAATCAGCCCTTCGGCGATGCGCAGGGTCCGGAAACGCAATTTGACATCACCCCCAACGAGGAAGTCGCAACCAAGCTCGATCTCGCCAAAGCTTACGAGGAAATGGCCGACTTCGAAGGCGCGCGCGAACTTTTGCATGAAGTCGTGAAAGAGGGCGACGCAACACAAAGGGAAGCGGCTCAGGCGATCCTCGCCAAGATCGGCGATTAGCGTAGCCGATCGGCGAACGAGCCGCGAGGCCAGTAAAATTCGGGCCGTAGCTCTGCACAAGGGCTACGGCCCGATGTGTTTTAAATAGCAAGGCGCTGACTGTATTAATCCGATGGAAGAATCCTTGGTCGTATGCCGCGCTTGAACGTTCATCCGACGACGCTCCTGATCGTCTGGCTCTTGCTATTGATTGGCGTGCAGTGCTTGAACGGCATCGCGTTGGCGGCTGCCTTTCTCCTCCTGCCGGCGCTCGGGATGGCAGTTCTGCGGCGTGGCGTGAAACTCGTATGGCGGACGCGCTGGTTGCTTGTTTCGCTGCTCATTGTGTTCGCCTGGGGGGTGGCCGGTGAACCGCTGTGGGACGGCCCGCTGGCTGCGACGCGCGAAGGCCTGCGGGAAGCGTCGACGCATATCGGCCGCCTGCTTCTCGTGCTGATCGCCGTCGCCGCATTTCTCGAAGCGATGCCGCTGGCCGACTTGCTCGCTGCCCTGCGCGGCCTGCTCGGACCCCTGCGCTATTTCGGATGCGATGCGGACCGGGGCGTTATCCGGCTAATGCTCGTCTTGCGTTACGTCGAAACGCTGCCCCGGCCGCGCGATTGGCGCACCCTGCTCGACGTTCCAGCGGGAACCGCGTGCGAAGTGCTCGAGGTGAATCAATACCGGATGCGCTGGTCTGACCACCTTATTTATGCGTCCGCCGCCATCGTGGTGACGCTCTTTTGTTTTCGCTAGGCGCGCCAAATGAGAGTTGCCCTCGGGCTGGAATACGACGGCAGTGCGTTCCATGGTTGGCAGACGCAGCCGGCCGGGGGCACGGTGCAGGACGCGCTCGAAAAGGCGCTGGCGCAGATTGCTGGCGAGCCGGTTGCCGTTGTTTGCGCCGGTCGGACCGACGCTGGCGTGCATGCCACCGGCCAGGTTGTCCATTTTGATTCGCCGGTCAAAAGACCGCTGACGGCCTGGGTGCGTGGCGTCAATACCTTTCTTCCGCCGAGCGTCGCCGTGCGCTGGGCGCAGCCCGTCGGCGAAGACTTTCATGCCCGTTTCTCGGCCCATGGCCGCTGCTATCGCTATATCCTGCTCAACCAGCCGCAACGACCGGGCGTATGGCACCGGCGCGCTGGCTGGACGCATCACCCGCTCAACGTTGAGCGCATGCGGCAGGCGGCGGCGTTCCTGCTCGGCGAGCACGACTTCTCGGCTTTTCGCGCCGCCGATTGCCAGGCCAAGTCGCCGGTCAAAATGATGCGCCGAGCTGATGTCGCCCAATCGGGCAAACTGATTGTCTTCGATTTCGAAGCCGGCGCCTTTTTGCAGCACATGGTGCGCAACCTCGTTGGCAGCCTGGTTTATATTGGTCAGGGCAAGCATCCGCCGGGGTGGATGGCTGAACTCCTCCGCGCGCGCGAGCGCCGTCTCGCCGCGCCGACCTTTTCGGCCGCCGGTCTCTATCTCGTCGGTGTGCGTTACGCGCCGCACTGGGGTTTGCCTAGCGGCGACGATTGCTTTCGTCCCGGCCTCCCGGGTCTTTAAAAAACAAGGAATACAGCGATGAAACCGCGTATCAAGATCTGTGGCCTCACGCGCACGAGCGACGTGCACGCGGCGGTCGCCGCCGGCGCCGACGCTATCGGCCTGGTTTTCTACCCGGCAAGTCTGCGCCACGTCGATCTGCCGACGGCGGCCGCACTCGCCGGCGCCGTCCCGCCACTGGTGTCCGTCGTCGGCCTGTTCGTCAATGCCGACCCGGCACGCGTGCGGCAAACACTCGCCGAAGTGCCGATCAGCCTGCTCCAGTTCCATGGCGACGAAGACGAAGCCTACTGCCGACAATTTGACCGGCCTTACCTCAAGGCGGCGCGCGTCACGCCGGGACTCGATTTGGTACAATACTGCGCACACTTCGCCTCGGCGCAGGCGATTGTTCTTGACGCCTGCGTGGAGGGCTACGGCGGTGGTGGCATGGTTTTCGACTGGTCCCTGATCCCGGCATTTCTGAGCAAGCCGGTCGTTCTTTCGGGTGGCCTGCACGCCGGCAACGTCGGTGAGGCAATTGCCCGCGTGCATCCGGCGGCCGTCGACGTCTCGTCGGGCGTCGAGTCGAGCAAGGGAATCAAGGACGCCGAGAAGATTCGCGCGTTCATTGCCGCCGTGCGCGCGGCTGGCTCCATAGCCACCGACTGATTCGGCGCAGCGATGACGATAGGCTTACGAATGAGCAGCACTCGGTAACACTCTGAACAGGATTTCGCGATGCGCAAGAGTTCTGGTGGACGTACCCGTACCTGCTGGCGGCGTTTCCTTGCCGACCATTCCTGAGGCCGACGACAGCCTGCTGCCCGTCGTCTTCCGCATTACCTCTGCCTCAAGGAAAAATCACATGCCATTCTCTGCTTACCGCTTGCCGGACTCGCGCGGCCATTTCGGCTCCTACGGCGGTGTTTTCGTCGCCGAAACCCTGATTCCCGCGCTCGAAGAACTCAAGGACGCGTATGCCAGCGCGCAGCGCGATCCGGCGTTCATCGCCGAGTTCGAATACGATCTCAAGCACTACGTCGGCCGCCCGAGCCCGATCTATCACGCCCGGCGCTGGTCCGAATTGCTCGGTGGCGCTCAGATCTACCTGAAGCGCGAGGATTTGAATCATACCGGCGCGCACAAGATCAACAACTGCATCGGGCAGGCGATGCTCGCCCGGCGCATGGGCAAACCGCGCGTCATCGCCGAGACCGGTGCCGGTCAGCACGGTGTGGCGACGGCGACGGTCGCCGCGCGCTACGGCATGGAGTGTGTCGTCTACATGGGCTCCGAGGACATCCGGCGCCAGGCGGCCAACGTCTATCGCATGAAGTTGCTCGGGGCAACCGTCGTCCCCGTCGAGAGCGGGTCGAAGACCTTGAAAGACGCGCTCAACGAAGCGATGCGCGACTGGGTGACCAACGTTTCGAACACCTTTTACATCATCGGCACGGTCGCCGGCCCGCATCCCTACCCGATGATGGTGCGCGACTTCCAATCGGTGATCGGCCAGGAGTCGATCGCCCAGATGCAAGACCAGTGCGCGCGCCAGCCCGACGCGGTGATCGCCTGCGTCGGCGGCGGCTCGAACGCGATGGGGATTTTCCATCCCTATATTCCGCATGCCGAGGTTCGTCTGATCGGCGTCGAGGCGGCGGGCTCGGGGATCGAAACCGGGCGCCACGCGGCGTCGCTCACCGCTGGCCGCCCGGGCGTTCTGCACGGCAACCGTACCTATCTTCTGCAGGACGAGAACGGCCAGATCATCGAAACGCACTCGGTATCCGCCGGCCTCGATTATCCCGGCGTCGGGCCCGAGCACGCCTGGCTCAAGGACAGCGCGCGCGCCGAATATGTGACGATCACCGACGACGAGGCGCTCGCCGCCTTCCACAAGCTCTGCCGTCTCGAAGGCATCATCCCGGCGCTCGAGTCGAGCCATGCTGTCGCCTATGCCGCCAAACTGGCGCCGACCTTGTCGAAGGACAAGATCCTGCTCGTCAACCTGTCGGGACGCGGTGACAAGGATATCCACACCGTTGCCGAAAAATCGGGGATTACCTTC
>Ga0136636_10001146_pt1 | contig 15111 bp, 13 predicted proteins | sample AntDrymUQ8522106_2_FD_104653 | JGI IMG/M metagenome (GOLD analysis project Ga0136636, IMG submission 104653) | Polar desert sand microbial communities from Dry Valleys, Antarctica - metaG UQ852 (21.06) | ecosystem: Environmental > Terrestrial > Soil > Desert | place: Antarctica: Dry Valley... | reverse complement strand
TTTGGAAGATTTGGGCGGAACATGCAGCACCAAACATGCATTGCTGAAAAGACTGGCATCAGAACTTAAACTTCAGGACTTCCAATTGATGCTCGGAATTTTCAAAATGAATATGCGAAATACGCCAAAAATCTCACCGATTCTAAAAAAATACAATTTAACCGAAATGCTAGAAGCGCATAATTACCTCAAAATTAAGAAGGAGATCCAAGATTTTACCGAAAAAAATTCTGAACCTGAAGATTTTATACAAGATTTAATTCAAGAAATTGAAATTTCTCCAAATCAAATAACCACTTTCAAAATTGATTATCACAAAAAATTCCTTCAAAAATATCTGGAAGATAATTTGCACATTCCCTATTCATTATTAGAATTTTGGAGAATTCGGGAAGAATGTATCGCAACTTTAGCCCACTAAAAAACCCATCAAATAAAATCTGATGGGTTTCTTTATAAATCTTGCGTTTCTTACTTTTTGTAAGCTGCGTCTTTAATTCTTGCTTTTTTACCACGTAGTTCACGGAAATAATAGATTCTCGCTCTTCTTACGCTACCTTTTCTGTCTACAGTGATTTTTTGTAGTGCAGGTAAATTTAAAGGGAAAACTCTTTCTACCCCTACATCACCGCTCATTTTTCTGATGGTAAAAGTTTTGGTAAGACCAGTTCCTCTTAATTGAATTACAGTACCTTTAAAGAACTGCGTTCTTGTTTTAGCACCCTCTTTAATCTCGTAATACACAGTGATGGTGTCACCGGCTTTGAATTCTGGGAATTCGTTTTTTGTGATGTACTTTTCTTGTACGTACTTTACTAAATCCATTTTTATAATAAAAATTTTTTGTCGAGCTAAGCAACTTTCACGTCCTTCGTCAGAGGTTGGTTAACAGGTTGCAAAAATACTACAAATTTTTAATTAGACAAACATTTCATTTGCAATATTTTAAAAGATTTACTTAAATTTGGTCATACCATATATAATCCTTTTATCAGCAATGATTTTAAGCCAATAATTCGAAATTTCAGTATTTAAGTCATACTGCAATTTCCAAAATTACCTTATTAATATGAAATATAAATCCCTTTCTTGTTCTTCTAAATTAAATTTATGAATTCTGAAAACCAATGGCCCTTATATATCAGTATAGTTCTGGTAGTTTACATGATTGTCATTTTATTCTTCGTGATCCGTGGAGCCTCAAAGGCAAAAAATATTAGTGATTATGCCCTCGGAAATATAGGATTTCCTTCTTGGATTGTGGGACTTTCTTTGGCTGCATCCATGACGAGTGCGGCAACTTTTGTTATCAATCCTGGTTTTATTGCCTTATATGGAATTTCTGGAATTCTTTCTATGGGAATAGTATTGCCACTTGCAGCTTTTGTCTCTCTAATCGTTTTCACCAAAGGATTTGCAAAATATGGCAAATTAATTAAGGCGAAAACTATGGCAGAATGGATTGGGAACCGCTTCAGCAATAAATATTATAAATTTTTCTTTGCCGTAGTGGCTTTGTTACTCATTACCTTCATTGTTTTGATTAACGTAGGTTTAACCCAAGTAATATCCAAATCTATTCAGATCGAACCCTTTTATGTTTTGATGGGAATTACCATTTTTGTCTTCGGATATATGATGTTTGGAGGTGCGAATTCAATGGTTTACACCAATACCATTCAGGCTTTGATTATGATTATTGTAGCTGGAATGATGATTTTCTCTGGTGTGGATTTGTTTGAAGGTGGAATGAGTTCATTTCTGCAAAAGTTAAATGTGATTGATCCTAATTTAACCACCACGTTTAATACGACAAGTCCGCTGTATCGAGATTTCTTCGAAGTGGTTATTTGCCAAATAATTGTAGGAATTGCAATTGTTTGTCAACCTCACATTATGACCAAATCCTTAATGCTGAAAAATCCAGAGAAAGTAAATTCTTATTTGTTCTTCGCCATATCTTCTATGGTGATATTTTTTCTAATCGTCATTGCGGGATTATATGCCAGAATTATGTTCCCTGATTTAATGAACAGCGGTACGAAAATGAGAATGGACGAAATTATTCCAATTTACGTGGTGAAAAGATTTTCTGCAGCCGCTGGAATTGTAGTTATTGTAGGATTAATTTCTGCTGGTTTATCAACTTTAGAAGGTTTAATTCAATCGCTTTCAATTACCGTAACTGCAGATATTTTAGAGCCTTTATTTGGAGAAAAAGTTTCCAATAATGGTTTGGTGATCAACAAATTAGTGATTGTAGTTTTAGCCGTGGTAAGTTTTTATCTCTCTTGGAGTCAGATAAAATCTCCCAATTTAAGTGTTGGGATCTTTGGTCAAATGGGAGTTTATGGCTATTTTGCTGCGGCATTTGTACCTGTGTTATTTGGAACATTTGTAAAAAATGTAAAATCATCTACCGTATTTATCGCGTCCGTACTTGCAATTATGGTTCATTTCGGAATTTTCTATTTAAAGTTGACGCCTTACATGAAAGGACCCGTCGGAAATCCTGGGGTTTCTGCTGCGATTGCAATAGTTTCTTCTGTTTTAGTTGCGGTAATTTTGCATAATTTTAGTAAACATAAAGAAAAAATGGCATGAGTGTTTTAGATTGGATCGCAAAATGGGCAGATTATTCCCCAAATAAAATTGCACTCGTCGATTTAGATAGTGGAGCGGATTTTACCTACAAAGAACTTCATAACCGAGCCAATGAAATAGTTTATCTTTTGAAAGAAGAGTACAAAGAAGGCGATCGAATTGCAGTTATAATGGAACATTCCATCAATTTAATTGCGCTTTTTTCTGCTTGTCAAAGATTGGGATTGATCTTAGTGCCTCTAAATTATAAATTATCTTCGCCAGAAATTTTCGATCAGTTGAAGGATTGTGAACCCTCACTTGTTATTTACAGCGAATTTTTTTCGTCGCCGCTTTCCATAATCAAAGATTCCTTTCAAACGATTTCTTTGGCAGATTTTCATCATCAAGTTTCCCAATTTTCAGGCAAGCAAATTCTGGAATTAGATGAAATTAATGAAGAATTACCCATCTTTCTGTTTTATACATCTGGAACTACAGCCGAACCAAAAGGCGTCTTATATACCAATAAAATGTTATTTTGGAACAGTTTAAATACCACCATGCAACTGGGGATTTCAGACGATGATACCACGTTAAGCATTTTACCACCTTATCATACTTCTGGCTGGAATATTTTTGTGACCCCTTTATTACACAATGGAGGCAAGATTCTCATGTTGAGTAAATTCAATGCAGATAAAATTCTCTATTTTCTGGAACATCGAAAAGTGACTTTGTTAATGGCACTTCCTACGATTGTACAAATGATTTCTAAATGCGATGGTTTTGCTGAGGCTGATTTTTCTTCTTTAAGATTTATTATTTCTGGTGGCGAAGCCATCAACAAAGAAATTATACAGCGCTGGAAAATTGAAAAGAAGGTAGATATTCGTCCTGGTTACGGTTTAACAGAAGCTGGACCGAGCATTACTTCGCTTCATCAGGATTTTAATACGGATAAAGCTAATTCCATAGGCAAACCCAACTTTTATGTGGACTTGGAAATCGTGGATAAGAAGGGAAAAATTTTGAATAATAGAGAAGTTGGCGAATTAAGAATTAAAGGAAATATTGTAACTCCTGGATATTGGAATAATTCTGTTGCTACCAAGAATAAAATTAAAAATTCCTGGTTTTACACAGGCGATTTGGCATATCGAGATGAAGAGGGATTTTATTATTTGAAGGGCAGAGTAGATGATATGTATATTTCTGGTGGCGAAAATATTTTCCCACAGGAAATTGAAATCGTACTTAATCTGCATCCTTTTATTTTGCGTTCCTTAGTAATTCCTATGAAAGATGATATTTGGGGCAAAAAAGGAGTTGCTTTTTTAGAGATATCGCAGGAAATTACAGACAAAGAAATAAGGGAATTTTTAAAAGACAAGCTGGCCAATTTTAAACATCCAAAAGAATTTATGTTGCTGCGAAATTTCCCCGTTACGGGTTTTGGAAAAATTTCTAGAGTAGATTTAAAAAGATTATACCAGCAACAAAAACAAAAAACCAATTCCTAATATGAAAACTTTTTTCCTCTGCATTTTCACACTTTTTTTTCTGCAAATTCCAGCACAAAACACAAAACCTATGAAAGAAATACTTTTACCCTATCATTTTCCCACAAAATATTTGCAATTGAAAGATGGCGAGATTGCATATATAAAAGAGGGAAACGGAAAAAAAGTTTTAGTATTTGTGCATGGTTTAAGCAGCAATTCTGATGCGTGGTATCGAAATATTGAAACCTTAAAAAAAGATTTTACCTGTATTGCAATCGACTTGCCTGGGTATGGAAGGTCTTTTAAAAATTCTGAAGAGTTTACCACGACTTATTTTGCAGAGATTTTAAAGGAATTTACAGAAAAACTGAATCTGAAAAAATTCTCCTTAGTTGGTCATTCTATGGGTGGACAAACTTCTATAAAATTTGCTGCAAAATACCCCGAAAAATTAGAAAAATTAATTTTAATAGCTCCAGCAGGAATTGAAGAATTTTCGGAATTCGAAGGAGGCGCCATGAAAATGGTAATGAATTCTAAAACCATAATGGCAACAACAGCAGATCAAATCGACCGAAATTATCAATTGAATTTTTTTAAAATTCCAAAAGAAGCAAACCAGATGATTCAGGATCGAAAAAATATCGTCACATCTTCTGACTTTGAACTTCATGCTATTGCCATAGAAAAGAGTGTGAGAGGAATGTTGGAGGATAAAGTTTTGCAGGATTTAGCGAAAATCAAAACGCCTACCTTATTTATTTTTGCAAAAAATGATGCTTTAATTCCCAATAAATATTTGCATCCACTATTAACAATTGATACATTATCAAAATCTGCCCAGAACGCTGTTGCGGATAGTAAATTATCATTGATAGCAGAAGCTGGACATTTTCTTCAGTTTGAAAAACCCGCTGAAGTTAATAAAGAAATCACAGATTTTATGTCTTGTAAATAATGAAACCAAAGTTAAAAGTTTTCGAAGATTTTAGCAAGGCTCTTTTGCCTCATGAAGCCAAATATTTGCAGAATTTAGGCAATTTTCAGGAAGAAGAAAAGCAGCAAATTTTTCAAATTCTCATTCAAAATGCGCTTCAACCGGAACAGGAAATTAACTTCAATATCGAATTTGATAAACGCAAATACCATCATATTAAAACCTGGGCAGAGAAAAAACTGCAGTTTCAGGATGTTGATTTGGTGGCAGAATGGTTATTGGATCTTAGCAAAAAGTTAGCGCTCGATCTTATTACTTCAGAAGAAGAAAAAACCCTTATTGCATATCTTAAGAATTACAAAAACATTACCTTCAATTTCCAGATTTTTTATCAGTTAATGCGGGATTATCGTTCTTATTTGCTGATCAGAATGAGATATGATGATCATATTATCGTCTCAGAATTTCTAGAAAATTACAAGAAAATTGACGAGCGTGCGAAAGAAATTGAGGGAAAATTATACCAAGCAACCATAGAAATTACAGATCAGTTTACCAAAACTTCAGAGACATCTATCTACTGGGAAAAATGGTTAAAAAAAGTCTTCGAAGCAGAAAATATCAATGGAAATAATCGATACAAAGCTTTTATTCTATTAGCTTTCATGTATAACACGACAGGGAATTTGAAACAATTACAAACTATTTTTGATCAAATTGATGAATTCTTTAGCCAAGGAAAATTGTATTGTCGCCGACTTTTGTACAACTACTATTCCAGCCGGGTTTTGCTTCACTCCAAACAGAGAAATTATGAAACTGCCATTTATTATGGCAAACTTTCGATCAGACAAAGGAATGAAGATACTTTGATGTACGTAAATAATTTAGTATCGATCTATTTGCGTTTGCAGCAGTATAAAGAAGCATTAGCATTATTAGAATCCTACAATTCTATTTACGAAAAAACGCATAACAGTTTGCAGCGACTCATTTATATTTCTTATAATTTGCGGGCTCTAAATGAATTAAATCTGAGCAAAAAAGCGGAAAATATTGGCATCTATTTTCTTCAGAAATATGAATCTGAAATTTTTAAGTTAAGATGGCATCACTTTTTTACCTCTTACCTCAATGTTCTATTTAAAAATGAAAATTACGCGGCTATTTTAAATCTTGAAAAAAAGTTTGGATTGAAAGCCTTAGAAATTGGTCGCCGCAAATCCAGCGATTATGTTCCAAATTTATCCTGGCTCATTACTACAGCTTCTTTCTTGGAAAATAAAATTTCAAAAGAACAGTTTATGGAAATTTTGAAAGACAGTTTAGCCTCCGTAACGCGCAATGATAATAACAGTTTCCTCCTCCAGGAAAATGCCGATTTACTCGCCAAGAACTTACCGGAATTAAAAATTTTATTTAAGTCCTATCTTACTTAGAAGATTGATATAGAATGGGATTTCTGTAGTTATTCACATTTATTTCTTGCTTTGTTAAAAAAGTCATACCTCTAAATTTAGTGATCTGTTCATTTTTGAAATTGAAGTTCGCTTATCATTGTAGGGTAAACTAAAAAAAATTATAAGGACTATGAAAAAAGCAATCATTTTAGCATCTTTACTCAGTGTTGTTTTTGCCAGTGCACAAGTTGCGGATTCGGTAAAAACCAGAGAAATAGATGAGATCACCGTTTCTGTAAGTAAGAAACTTCAGAAGTTAGTAGATGTTCCTGCCACTGTAAACATCATTACCGCAAAAGACATTCAGCAATTCACAAGTTTTAATGTAGGAGAGCTTGCTGCGAGGCAAAAAGGAGTTGATTTTGTGAGAGCTGGAGTTTTAGGAACCGGAATTAATATCCGAGGTTTTAATTCTGCCTTTAATTCGAAAAATTTGCAAATTACAGATGATCGTGTTTCTACTTTAATTGCTACAGGACTTCCTTTTGGGACTTTTAGTACCGTGATCAAAGAAGATATTGAACGTGTGGAAATTCTTTTGGGACCAAACGGAACTTTGTACGGACCAAATGCGCACAATGGTTTAGTTAATACATTAAGTAAAAACCCTTTTAAATCGCAGGGAACCATTATATCTTTAGGAGCCGGAAATCAAAATGTCTTTTCTGCAAGAGTTCGTCATGCTCAAGCAATCTCTCCAAAAATGGCGTATAAATTTGCTTTTGAACATACGCAGGGAACGGAATTTAAATATACCGATTCCGTTTATGTGAAAAATAAAGGATACGCAGAATTGGATCTAGACCGCGATTTTAACACCACCAAATTTAATGGACAAGTTAATTATAAGGTGGGGTCACTTTCAGAATTAGTGGCTTATTACGGACATAGCAATAACAATAATATTGGAGTTACAAGTGCGGGAAGAAACGCAATTAAAGACTGGAATATTGATGAATTGCAGTTGAAATATATCAATCCTAGATTTTTCTTAAATTCTTATTATCAGTGGAGTAATACAGAAGATACTTATGCGATGAACCAAAGAACGCAGAATTATGTTTCCTTTCTAAACGCTGGTTTTTCTCAATCTGTGGCGAAAGAGCGCTCGTTTTCTGAGCAATGGTTCGGACCATCTCAAACAGCGGGAATTGCTTTGCAAAGAGGCTCCAGATTTAAAGATGATTCCAAAAGATTCGTTGCAGAAGGTCAATATAATAATTCTTGGGGTGGATTTACCGTAATTGGAGGTGCACAGTTCCAACGAGATATGGCCTTTACAAAAAACACTTACATGCTTGATTTTGATGGTCCGATCAATGTAAATCAAGTCGGTGTTTATGCGCAAACCGAATATAAAGTGAACGGATGGGGATTTTTAGCGGCTTTGCGAGTAGATAATCATGATTATTATGGAACTAATCTTTTACCGAAAGCTGCAATTACTAAAAAATTAGGAGACGGAACTTTCAGATTAACGTATGGAAAAGGAATGGCAGTGCCTTCACTTTTAAACTTGGAGGGATATTTATTTGGCGGATTAATCCTCGGAAATGGTCTAGGATTTACTTTGTCAGATGGAACTTTGATTAAACCGTTAGATGTAGAAACCATTAACTCTTTCGAAGTTGGGTACAAAGGAGATATTGATAAGAAGTTTTATATGGATGTAAATGCGTACTACAATTTGTCCGAAAATTTCATCAGTCCATTAACACAGCTTGCAACAAACGGTAGAAAAGTAACGAAAAGAGGAGATGCACCAATTTCATCTATTGCAGGTGCAAATCCGTCATTTGTTTTAACGTATTCCAACTTTGGAAAAGTAGATACGTACGGAGTTGATTTAGGCTTCAGCTATTATTTTACAGATGCCTGGAAGGGTGTAGTTAACTACTCTTATTTTGGCCGAAAGTTAGACGAAACTGATTTGGATAATGATGGAAACAAAGACGGAAAAGTCTTAGATACTGATTTGCCGATCAATACTCCAACCAATAAATTTACGGTAGGACTCAATTATTCTACGCCTAAATTATTTGGAGCAATTTATGGAAGATTTGTACAGAAATACGATTTCTTCTCTGGAGTTTCTACCTCGGCGAAAACTCAGGATTTAGATGGAAATGGCACCATAGACATTACAGAAAATGCTTATTATGCACCTGGAAGAACGTGGAATTATGGTCAGTTAGGTGGATTTACGATAGACATGAATGCGGGTTATAACTTTTCTAATGGGATGACCATTGGTGCAAATGTGACCAATTTATTTGATGTTGATATCAGAGAATTTGCCGGTTCACCTTTCATTAAAAGATTGGTTTCTCTAGAATTTAGATACCAATTCGATTTCTTCAAAAATAAAAATAACTAATTTTTTCATCAATGGCTTTAACCACCATTAACGGGATTGCCTTGGATTATGCAGATATTGGTGTTGGAGATGTTGTTGTACTGCTGCATGGTTTGGGTTCTACAAAAAAAGACTGGGATCTACAGATCCCGGTTTTATCCCAAAAGTTTAGAGTAATTGCACCCGATTTTCGTGCCCACGGAAATTCTGAGAAAGTTCCAAAAGAACAAGGTGTAGAAATGATGACCGAAGATGTTTTTCAACTTTTAAAATTTTTAAATATTTCTAAAGCAAGTTTCGTAGGATTTTCTATGGGTGGAGCGGTTGCTTTTGAAATGGCATATTCTCACCCAGAAATCGTCGATAAATTAGTCATCGTCAATTCTGGTCCTGACTTTAACAATGCTAAAGATTCTGGCATAGATATTCTAGCTGAACGAACCAAAATCATTAAAGAACATGGATTTCATTCTTTAGCAGAAACAATTTCCAAAGGAATGTTCCCAGAAGAAAGTCAAATGCAATGGAGAAATGATTTCAAGAATCGGATTTTAGACAACGATGAAGATGCGTATCTTAATACGTTCGGATCCTTAATGAAATGGGGTTTAGAGGAAAAAATTTCGGAAATTAAACATGCAACTTTTGTCATTGCTTCTGATCAAGATTACACTTCTTTGGACTACAAGAGAGCCTACACTGCTAAAATGCAAAATGCCAAAATGGTGATTATAGAAAATTCTCGTCACGGAATTGTATTGGATCAGGCAGAAAAACTGAATGAAGAACTTCTAAAATATTTATAAAAATGAGCAGAAATGTTTTGATTACAGGAAGTACAAGCGGAATCGGTTTAGGAATCGCAGAAGCTTTTGCCAAAAATGGCGATAATATCGTTTTTAATGGTTTAGAAACAAACGGTGCCGAAATCGCAAAATCAATCGGCGAAAAATATGGGGTAAAAACCGCCTGTAAAAATTCTAATTTAATGACTCCAGAAGGAGTTCAGGAATTAATTGACTTCGCTTATTCTGAATTGGGTTCATTAGAAGTTTTGGTAAATAACGCCGGAATTCAGTACGTTTCGCCCATCGAAGATTTTCCCATCGAAAAATATCAGCAGATTATTGCCTTAAATATGAACTCGGTTTTTTATGCTTCCAAAGCCGTTTTTAAGAAGATGAAAGACCAGAAATTTGGTCGGATTATCAACGTTTCTTCTGTTCATGGAATTCGCGCTTCAGAATTTAAATCGGCTTATGTCACCGCAAAACATGGAGTAGTAGGTTTAACGAAAGTTTTGGCATTAGAAGGCGCAGATTTTAATGTGACTTGCAATGCAATATGTCCCGGTTATGTGAAAACGCCTTTAGTTGAAGGACAGATAAAAGATCAGGCAAAAGCGCACAATATGAGTGAAGAAGAAGTGGTAGAAAAAGTAATGTTGCAAAAACAAGCCGTAAAAAGTTTCGTTCCGATTGAGAAATTAGGAGAAATTGCCGTATTTTTAGCTGCAGAAAATGCAACCACCGTTTCTGGGTCCACATTTACGTTGGATGGAGGTTGGAGTGCGCAATAAAAGTTAAGATTATGATCGATAAAAGAGTGAAAAATGTTCAGGAAGCCATTGCGGGAATCAGTGATGGAATGACTTTAATCGTAGGTGGATTCGGCCTGTGTGGAATTCCAGAAAATTCTATTAACGCTTTAGCAGAAAGCAACGTCACCGATTTGACGTGCATTTCCAACAATGCCGGAGTTGATGATTTTGGTTTGGGATTATTGCTGCAGAAAAAACAGATCAAAAAAATGATCGCTTCTTATGTGGGCGAAAATGCAGAATTCGAAAGACAAATGCTTTGCGGCGAACTGGAAGTAGAATTGACACCACAAGGAACTTTAGCCGAAAAATGTCGTGCAGCACAACATGGAATTCCCGCTTTTTATACACCTGCAGGTTACGGAACGGAAGTCGCGGAAGGAAAAGAAACCAAAGATTTCGAAGGTAAAATGCATATTTTGGAGCACGCTTACAAAGCCGATTTTTCCATCGTAAAAGCCTGGAAAGGTGATCACTCCGGAAATTTAATATTCAAAGGAACTGCCCGAAACTTCAATGCTCCAATGGCAGGAAGCGGAAAAATCACCATCGCGGAAGTGGAAGAATTGGTAGAACCGGGACAACTGGATCCAAATGAAATTCATATTCCCGGAATTATGGTCCAAAGAATTTTTCAGGGAGAACATTTCGAAAAAAGAATTGAACAGAGAACGGTGCGAAAAAGAAGTTAGAAATTTTATGAATTTAAATAATGATAAAAAAACATTTCTCGAGAGGGAAATGTTTTTTTGTGGTGAATAAAAAGTTTATAGAAATATTTTTGACTCTTTTTTTTAGAAAGCCAATTTTTTATCATTCAATTCTACGTTGAAATTCACTTTTGCGCCCAAAGCATCAAATACTTTCAAAATAGTTTCTAACCTTGCGTTTTTCACGCTATTTTCGATTTTCGAAATTTGGGCTTTTTGTACCCCCACAAGTTGACCCAATTGTTCCTGTGTCAAATTACGTTCTTGTCTTGCCTGTTTAATGGCTTGTCCCAACAAATCGATTCTTAACTCATTTTCAAAAGCATCTCTTTTTGGAGTTCCAATTTTACCGATGTGTTTGTCTGTCATTTCTTCTAATGTGAATGTTTTCATTTTTATTTTTTTTCAATAAAATATTTAATTCTTAATTTTTCTGCATTTTCAATCTCTATTTTTGGAATTTTGTCCGTTTTCTTAACCAAGCCGTGAGTTGCGATCACTAAGGTGTCTTCTTTATTCTGCTTATCCCAAAAGGCGAACAGGCGATAAGATGTTTTATTATAAAAAGTCCTAAATTCCCAAATCTCATCTTGCAACTTTTTAAAAAGTTCATTGTCGTTAGTTTGAGAGGACTTCCAAATATTATAATAGATTTTCTCTCTGGACTTAACCTCTAAATTATCTAAAAAATCTTTTACATTTTCCAAAAATTCCACTCTAAATCGCGGTTTCATAATTAATTTTTACGAAGATATAGGTTTCCTTTTTAAGAAACTAATTTTTAATTATAAAAGCCAAGTTTCTTAATCCAAATTCTAAATATTATGGTGTAAAAAATTTTTCAGGGAGAACATTTTGAAAAAAGAATTGAGCAAAGAGCGGTTCGAAAAAGAAGTTAGAATTTTTATGAATTTAAATAATGATAAAAAAACATTTCTCGAGAGGGAAATGTTTTTTTGCTGTTCATAAAAGTTCGTTAAAAATGTTTTTGGTAAAGTATCATTACCAACGATTGAATAGCAAAATCAGTCCAAATTATTTCCATCACTTACCAATTAGCAGAAATTTTTTCTAAATCATTTTGAGTTTTAAATTTCCCGTCTTTAAAATTTTGCTTAGATTTTTGAATTCTTCCCAGTAATTCTTCTTCCGTAAATGGCTTAAAATCTGAATCTTTTCCGCTTTTACTGAGAATGAAATTTTCAATTTTTACAAAAAAACTTTCATCTTGCAATTGTGCGAGATAAGAGATTAAATTTAATTTTCGAGTTTGTAAATCCATCACTAAACTAATTTATATCAAATGCACAAATTCCTTTTTTTATTAAACTTGAAATTTTTTGAGAGAAGATTTAAAATTTATAAATAAATATCTAATTAAGATTAGGGATGAAAATAAAGTTCAATACCTTTAACTTCCCGTTTCTACCATCTTCCGTTCCCCAATCTGCTGTCTCCACATTGCATAATACAATCCTTTTAATTCCAGTAAATTTTCATGAGAACCGGTTTCTATAACTTGTCCACGTTCCAAAACATAGATTCGGTCTGCATGCATAATCGTACTTAGTCGATGTGCGATGAGAACGGTGATCTGTTCTTTTTCCTGAGAAACTTCCCGAATGGTAGATGTGATTTCTTCTTCTGTAATACTGTCTAAAGCCGAAGTAGCTTCATCAAAAATAAGCAGATGTGGTTTTCTTAATAACGCTCTTGCAATGGCGATTCTTTGTTTTTCGCCGCCACTTAATTTTAAGCCGGCTTCACCAATTACAGTATCGATCCCTTTTTCTGCTCTTTCAATCAAAGCGGTACAACTGGATTTTTTCAAAGCCATTCTTAAATCTTCTTCCGTTGCATTTGGATTTACAAACAGAAGATTTTCTTTAATCGTGCCTGCAAAAAGTTGCGTGTCTTGCGTCACAAAACCGATCTGATTTCTCAACTCATCAAAATCAAATTCATTTCCATTGATATTATTGAAATAAATATCTCCTTCTTTCGGGCGGTATAATCCAACTAATAATTTCACCAATGTACTTTTTCCGGAGCCGCTTGGACCTACGAAAGCAATGGTTTCCCCATTTTTTACGTCGAAGGAAATATTATTCAAAGCTTTATAAGACGCAGATTGATGTTGGAAAGAAACATTCTGAAACTGCAATTTTTCTATGGCTCCGATGATTTTCGGCGTGTGCGGTTTTTCTTCACTCGGTTTTTTCATTAAATTATCGAAATTATGCAGCGAGGCTTCAGCTTCCCGATAAGAAATGATGATGTTTCCAATTTCCTGCATCGGACCGAAAATAAAGAAACCATAAAATACGAGGGATAAATATTGTCCCGGCGTCACTACATTTTTAAAGATCAGAAATAATAAAGTCAGTGTAATTAACTGCTGCAGAAAATTCACCATGGTTCCCTGAATAAAACTTAAGGACCGAATGCTTTTCACTTTTCTCAACTCCAATCCCAATATTTTGTAGGTATTGCTGTTCAGGCGCTTCACTTCCTGTTTCGTTAAACCTAAACTTTTTACAATTTCTATATTTCTTAAACTTTCTGTGGTACTTCCCGCTAAACTGGTCGTTTCCTTAACAATGGTCTTCTGAATGTGTTTTATTCTTTTACTCAGTAAATTTGTGATAAAAGCGATGAGAAAAATTCCCACCACATAAACCGGCATAATTGACCAGTGCAAGCGAATCGCATAAATGGAAACGAAAATAATGCTCACCAAAATCCCGAAAAATATATTGATAAAATTGCTGATAAATTTTACCGAATCTTCTCTCACTTTCGTCAAAATAGAAAGCGTTTCTCCACTTCGTTGATCTTCAAATTCCTGATACGGCAATGCCATGGAATGTTGCAGTCCATCGGTGAAAATATTGGCGCCAAATTTTTGCGTGATCACACTCACTACATAATCCTGAAAAGCTTTTGCAATCCGACTCACCATTGCGGTTCCAATCAAAAGTCCTAGAAAATAGAATGCACCGTGGTACAGATCCGTTCCATTTAAGAATTGATCCAAACTTCTGGGTAAAAGCTTTTCCTTGTCAAAAAAATTGGGATGCGTCACCAATTGATCTAAAATATTCCCCGTAATTGCAGGACCAAACAAAGAAAAGACCTGATTGATGGTGGCCAATAACAGAGATAATATGAGCAACCATTTATGTGGTTTTAGATATCGAAGGAGTGTTTTCATTTTCAAAAAATAATTGGATGCAAAATTAGAGATATTAATCGGTTTGTTTAGGTCATACTATAGATTGTCTCGATACTATTTGTATAGGAAATGAAAAATGAATAAATTGCAGTTCAACTTAATACTATGCTGACAAAAGAACAAATCGCACAAAGAATTTCCAAAGAAGTGAAAAACGGTTATTACGTGAACCTCGGAATCGGCATTCCGACTTTGGTTGCCAACTTCGTTTCTCATGATCTATCCGTGGAGTTTCAAAGTGAAAATGGCGTGCTTGGAATGGGTCCTTTTCCTTTTGAAGGAGAAGAAGATCCGGATTTAATTAATGCCGGAAAGCAAACCATCACAACTCTTCCTGGAGCTTCATTTTTTGATTCGGCTTTCAGTTTTGGAATGATCAGAAGCAAGAAAGTGGATCTTACTATTTTGGGAGCCATGGAAGTTTCTGAAAAAGGCGATATCGCGAACTGGAAAATTCCCGGAAAAATGGTGAAAGGAATGGGTGGAGCGATGGATTTAGTAGCCTCTGCAGAAAATATTATCGTTGCCATGATGCATGTGAATAAAGCCGGAGAAAGTAAAATTTTAAAAAAATGTACTTTGCCTTTAACCGGAGTTGGATGTGTAAAAAAAGTGGTGACCGAAATGGCAGTTTTAGAAGTGACGCCAAAGGGTTTTCAGCTTTTGGAACGAGCACCTGGAGTTTCCGTAGAAGACATTGTTAAATCTACCGAAGCCGACTTAAT